>Ga0181528_10001349_pt1 | contig 15383 bp, 10 predicted proteins | sample PEATcosm2014_Bin_47_FD_119742 | JGI IMG/M metagenome (GOLD analysis project Ga0181528, IMG submission 119742) | Peatland microbial communities from MTU Mesocosm Facility, Houghton, MI, USA - PEATcosm2014_Bin10_10_metaG | ecosystem: Environmental > Terrestrial > Soil > Wetlands > Peat | place...
AATCTCTATCGAGCAGGCAAAAGAAGCCGCTCTCAATATCCTGCTGCATAACGCACAGGGACCATTTCAAGGACTTCCTCGAACCGCTGGATGGGGATATCCAGAACCTTACACACGAGATCTTATGATCTCTTCCCTTGGCTTTTTGGCAACTGGCAACGAGAAGCTGGCGGATGCTCTGGAGCGCACCCTGGTAGCGCTCGCAAACAATCAATCGCCTAACGGCCACATTCCGTCTCTCGCGCACGATTCAGCTAACCGCGGTTCCAGCGATTCGACGCCTCTCTTCCTCTTCGGGTTGGCTCTATACAGAATATCCACCAATCAACCAGAATTTCTGATAGAAGAAGCCAGCAAAGCGTTGCATTGGATGCAATATCAGAGCCCCGATGACAGAGTGATGGTGGCGCAGCTATCTCAAGGAACATCTTATGAGAATGAAGATTGCCCTGATTACGTCGATGTTGACTGCCGTTCCGATGCTGCTGCCGACAAATTGTCTCGCTCAAACGCCACAAAAGGGATCCACTCTTACAATAGTGGGACACGCGGGAGAAGCAAAGCTCTTTCAGCTCAACGGCAAATCCTATGTCGACATTGAGACACTAGCACGGCTAACGGGTGGAACCTTGTTGTTCAAATCCAATCAGACAATTCTCACGGTGCCTATTTCGGATCGAGACCTTCCGGCGTCCATGCCTCATGTAACTGTTGGCGTCTCAAGAGCTTTCACTCAGGCAGGCATCGAAGAAATTAGCGTGATCCGGGAATGGCGGTTTCACCACCTGCGACAGCGCAGTTGTGAAACTGGCAACTTCCACTTCGCTCATCTCGTGCGGGAAATCGATTGCATCGTCGAAAGCTGCCGCAGACTCGGCGTGCCCATTCGCCAATACCTGCTCGATGTGCTGCCCGGCCTAGCCGACCGCTCCATCCAGTCCCTGACCGAACTCACCCCCACGGCATACGCCGCCAAAATGGCAAAGTAGCCTATCCCCAGCTGCCCAGCCCCGTCAACCATGGGGTTAGCCGAACGGCTACGAAAAGCGCAACAAGTAAATCGTTAATTACCGGCAACGTGGCGCCGAGGATTCTGTAGACAAGACCACCATGCCATCTGTTGCAATTCGTCATCATAAGTGATTAAATAATGACGGATTGATACTATGACCACAACGAAGCCATTTGAGAGAATCATGCGGTATGTTCGCCAACACAGAATTGTGAGGCCCCGCGACATCGAGGCCATTGGCATCCCGCGCGAGTACCTGCTTCGCCTTCACGGCCAAGGAAAGCTCAGTCGGACGGGCCGCGGAATCTATACTCTGCCAGACGCGGCGGTCACGGAGCGTCACACCTACGCAGAGGTGGCAAAGCGTGTGCCGGAAGCAGTTCTGTGCCTGCTTTCGGCGCTGGCCTTCCACGAAATTACGACGCAAAGTCCGGCCTCTGTCTGGATTGCTCTCGGCAAGGGAGCAAGGAAGCCTGCCATCGTGTCGCCTTCGCTCCGGGTGGTTCGCCTCACGGAGCCTTCGCTCTCTGAAGGCATCGAAAGCCAGTCGGTTGAAGGCGTAACTGTGCGGGTCTATTCCGCCGCAAAGACCGTGGCAGACTGCTTCAAGTTCCGCAACAAGATCGGTCTGGACATTGCCATCGAGGCTCTGAAAGATTGTCTCCGCCAGAAGAAGGCTGCCGTCAATGAAATCTATCGCTATGCCAAAGTCTGCCGGGTGAGCAACGTCATCCGCCCCTACATGGAGGCACTATGACCCACGAACCAGCCAAGAATTCCGCAGCTTCCATCCGCGCGCGTCTACTTGCTCTGGCCCAAAGCCGGAGCCAGGACTATCAGCGAGTCCTTGGAAGATATGCGATTGAACGTTTCCTGTATCGGCTGGGCCGCTCGCCCTACCGCAACAAGTTCGCGATCAAAGGCGCTACGCTGTTTACGCTCTGGACAGGCGAAACACACCGGCCCACAAAAGATTTGGACATGCTTGGATGGGGATCGTCGGCCATCAACGATGTCGAGGAAACAATCCGCGCCATCTGCAAGGTCGAAGATAACGACGGCATTCTCTTCGATGGCGAATCGGTCGAGGGCACAAGGATCAAGGAAGAAGACGAGTACGACGGTGTTCACGTGAAGTTCCACGCCGTTCTGGCGGGGGCACGGATTCCGATGCAAGTCGATATTGGATTCGGTGACGCCGTCTATCCAGAACCGGAGTTCGCTTCGTTTCCCGTGCTCCTGCCGATGGAAGCGCCCTTCATCCGCGCCTATGCATTTAGCGTGCACCAGAACTTTTTCTGGAATGCCGCGGTCTGGCGCCGACATGATCTCGTGCAGCACTGCGCCCGCATGATCCATCCGGTCAACTGTTGCTTCACGACCAGTTCCCGCCCAGCAAACAGTCGTCATGCTGAGTACTGCAGCAAACGCCATAAGTTTCTTCATGAATTCAACCTTTTCTACCCATGCGCAGCGTCACTTTCTTTCCGCGCTCTGAGGCGCACCAGGTAGTTCCCACACTGGCGACGAACAAGAATGTCGTCTGAGCTAGAACGCTCAGGAGGGATGAGCCACAATTCCATTTGAAGGCGCAACAACACGATTACGCGAATTGTGAGCAGAATTGAACAGACCGCCAATATCTGTCTCGGTCTATGATGTGTTTAAGTGTCGGTTTGGGTGATCGCTGCTGCTGAAACGCCGTATCTCCGCCGCGGATTTACCACCCCGGTACTCAAGGGTTCTGATGTTTGCCGATGAATCCGCTTTCATCGGCGCAACTGTTTCTGATCGCAGTGCTTCTCAGTTGCGCATCTTCATTCATTCCTACCATGATCTATCTGTTTCCAGAATGAGGCTTAGCCATGATTACTTTAACTTCCCCTCCCTTTGATGCCGCCGCCTTTCTGGCTAACGCGGGCCTAGGGCGCAGAATTGTTCAACTAGCTCCCCATGAAACCTTCTTTTGCCAAGGCGATCCCGCCGACTCAATCTACTATCTACAACGAGGTCGGGCGCGAGTTACCGTGGTCTCTACAGCGGGAAAGGAAGCCACAATCACGCTGGTCAGCGCAGGCGAATTTGTGGGCGAAGGCGCGCTTGCGGCCGTGCCGGGGATGCGTCTGTCCACGGCCACAGCTGTCACCGCCTGTGACTCGCTTAAAATAACGCGGGAAGAGATGGCCCGCACGATGCATACGGAGCCTATCTTCTCCGACCTGTTCATGAAATTTCTGCTCACGCGCAGCATACGTACGCAGGCCGATCTGGTCGATCAACTATTCAATTCCAGCGAAAAACGCCTGGCCCGAATTCTGCTTTTGATGGCGGAGTTTGGCCAGCCTGGAGAGCCGGAGCCCCTGATCCCCCCCATCACACAAGAAACTCTGGCGGAGATGATCGGAACCACGAGGTCTCGTGTGAGCTTCTTCATGAATCGGTTTCGCAAGCTCGGATTCATTGACTACAATGGCCGTATCCAAGTCCACAAATCACTCCTCAATGCAGTCCTACTCGATCGCTTTCCCGATCACGAATCTTAGGAACCGCGCCTTGTACCCAAACTGAAGGCAGTTCCGAGCCAATCCATTGCCAAGCTTTGTGCTTGAGAAATTGTCCGACGCCTCTTTGGCTATTGGCATCTCAGCGCCGGCCTTACGCAAGGCGTCAAGGTCAGACTGCTGAGGATGAAATGGAACGGCAAATTGAGCAAAACAGACCATACATTCGATCCGATTTTTGACGATGATGGAAAAGGTACTTTGCCCAATTCGCTTGAGACCGGAGTCCTGCATGTCAGAGATCGAAGACAACGCGGATATTCGGCACATTGGCGCAGATCACCAGTTATCTCCGCCCGTTCCCTGGTATCGAAAGCGCTGGTTCTTGTGGCTGGGCTTAATTATTCTGCTTCTCCTGGCTGCAATCCTATTCTTCATCCTCCACGAAAACGACGCCAAAGCGGCGGCCGCCAAGCGTGCGCTGGCCGCCGCGAAGCCATCTGTCTCCGCCACTATCGCTACAGCCGCTAAGGGTAGTATCGGCATCTACCTCGATGCCATTGGCACGGTAACTCCGGTCTACACCTCCTCCATCACCGCGCAGGCAAACGGTGTGCTGACGGCAGTGCATTACAACGAAGGACAATTCGTTCAGAAGGGCGTCGCGTTGATTGACATTGATCCGCGCCCCTATCAGGCTCAGTTGCTGCAAGCCGATGGCGCGCTCGAGCGCGATACAAATGTACTGGCGCAGGCCCGGATGGATCTGGATCGCTATCGCGCCGCGTGGACTGGAAATGGAATCCCCAAGCAGTTGCTGGATGACCAGGAAAAAATTGTCTCTGCGGACCAGGGCACGGTGAAAAACGATCAAGGCACCGTGAATTACAATCAGGTCCAACTCGGCTATTGCCACATAGTCGCGCCGATTGCCGGCCGGGTGGGCCTTCGCCTGGTTGACCCAGGAAACGTCGTGCAGGCAGGCGCATCCACCGTGCTGGTGGTCATTACGCAAGTGCAGCCCACGACCGTGATTTTCACAATGGCGGAAGACAGCCTGGGACAGGTGCAGGCGCGGATGCGGCAGATGCATACATTGCCCGTCGAGGCGTGGGACCGCTCTCAGACCACAAAAATTGCCACGGGCAAATTGTTCACCATCGATAACCAGATTGACACCACGACGGGAACGGTAAAATTGCGCGCTCTCTTCAATAACCAGAACGGTGCTCTTTTCCCCAACCAGTTTGTGAATACAAAGTTGCTGGTGAATACGCTCGAGGGTGTTACGCTGGTTCCCACTGCGGCCATTCAACACAATGGAGAGGTGTCCTTTCTCTATGTGATTGCGAATGACGTGGCGAGCGTGCGCAATATCACGACCAGCGTCGCGGACGGCGGCATGACTGCCGTGAAGGGAATCAATCCGGGCGAAATGATTGCCACCAGCAGCTTTGACAAGTTGCAGGCCGGGAGCAGGATCGCCGTGGTGAAGCAGGCGGCTCCAGCCAACACCGTTGAAGGCAATACCCCGTGAATCCATCCGGGCCTTTCATTCAGCGCCCTGTTGCCACCTCGCTGCTGATGGCGGCGATCCTGCTTGTTGGTGTCGTTGCATATTTCCAGTTACCGGTCTCTGCCTTGCCGCAAGTTGATTACCCCACCATCCAGGTCCTGACCTTCTATCCCGGCGCCAGCCCCAGCGTGATGGCCACCACGGTGACTGCTCCACTGGAGCGCCAGTTCGGCCAGCTACCGGGACTGAGCCAGATGACGTCCACCAGTTCCGGCGGATCTTCCGTCATTGTGTTGCAGTTCGATCTAAGCCTGAACATCGACATCGCGGAAGAAGAGGTTCAGTCCTCGATTAACGCCGCACAGAGTCTTTTGCCCTCGAACCTTCCATCGCCGCCCGTCTATAGCAAAACAAATCCTGCCGATGCTCCTGTTCTCACGCTGGCCATTACATCCGGCTCCATGCCGCTCTCGCAGGTTGAGGACATGGTGGACACTCGCCTCGCGCCCAAGCTCTCGCAGTTAAGCGGGGTTGGCTTGGTGAGCATCAGCGGTGGGCAAAAGCCGGCAGTCCGCATTCAAGCCAATCCGACGGCGCTCTCCTCGTACGGACTCAACCTTGAAGATCTGCGCACGGCGCTCACTGTGCAAAGCGTGAATGCAGCCAAGGGCAACTTCGACGGACCTCACCAGGACTACCAGATCAACTCCAGCGACCAGTTGGTGACCAGCGACGACTACCGAAACGTTGTGGTCGCCTATCGCAATGGCGCGCCCATTCTGCTGAGCAACGTTGCGCAGGTAGTGGATGGCATCGAAAACAACAAACAAGCGGCGTGGATGAACGAAACCCCGGCGGTGATCGTCAACATTCAGCGGCAGCCCGGCGCCAATACCATCAGTGTGGTGAAATCCATCAAGGCAATTCTCCCGCAGCTTGAGGCGAATCTGCCCGCCTCCATCAAGGTCACGCCGCTTACCGATCTCACCACGGCCATTGACGCTTCCGTCTCCGATGTTGAATTTGAGTTGATGCTCACGGTTGCCTTGGTTGTCATGGTCATCTTTCTCTTCCTGCGCAACGTGTACGCGACGATCATCCCCAGCATTGCCGTGCCGGTCTCACTGATAGGAACCTTCGGAGTCATGTATGCGCTGGGCTATAGCCTGGACAACCTTTCGCTGATGGCTCTCACCATCTCCACCGGGTTTGTGGTGGACGATGCCATCGTCATGATCGAGAACATCTCGCGCTATCTCGAAGCCGGGGACTCACCCATGCAGGCGGCCATGAAGGGCGCGGAACAGATTGGCTTCACCATTATCTCGCTCACCGTCTCCTTGATTGCGGTACTGATTCCACTGCTTTTCATGGGCGACGTTGTGGGCCGCCTCTTTCGGGAATTCGCGGTCACCCTGGCGGTCACCATCATCCTGTCGGCCGTGGTCTCCCTGACGCTGACGCCCATGATGTGTTCGCGCATTCTGCATCACACTCCCAAAGAACAACAGGGCCGCTTTTTCATGGCCTCGGAACGTGTCTTCGACCGAATGATTGCCTTTTACGGCCGAACGTTGAAGTTTGTCCTTGGATATCAAACCATCACGCTGCTGGTTGCCGTAGCCACGCTGGTGCTGACGATTGTGCTCTACATCATCATTCCCAAGGGGCTCTTCCCCACTCAGGATACGGGTGAGATTCAGGGCATTTCGCAAGCGCCGGAATCCATCTCCTTTGCAGCGATGGAAGCCAGGCAGCAGCAACTGGCTCACGTTGTGCTTGAGGACCCGGCGGTTGAGAGCATCTCTTCCTTTATCGGCGCGGATGGAACCAATACCACGCTGAACAGCGGACGAATGTCCATCAATTTGAAGCCGCTGAACGTGCGCAAGATCAATGCCTCCGATGTGATTCGCAGGTTGCAAGCCGGCCTGAAGCAGGTGGATGGCATCGAGCTTTATATGGAGCCGGTGCAAAACATTACCGTGGATGACCGGGTCAGCCGCACCCAATACCAGTACACGCTGGAAGACTCCAACCAGGACGAATTAAATTTGTGGACCGCACGGCTGGTCGACAAAATGAAGCAGATGCCGCAGCTTGCCGATGTGGCTACCGACCAGCAAACCGGGGGCCTGGCGGTATCGCTGATGATCGATCGCGTCACTGCTTCGCGGCTTGGGATTTCGCCGTCCACCATCGACAGCACGCTTTATGACGCTTACGGACAGCGTCAGATCAGCACCATGTACACGCAGTTAAACCAGTATCACGTGATTCTTGAAACCTCGCCGAGTACGCAGCAAAGCCCGTCCAAACTACAGGATTTGTACATTCAGACCAATGCGTCCGTGGGCGGTTCCGGGCCTGGAGCGTCCTCGTCCTTCGCATCTTCTGGATCTTCGTCAGCCGGCTCGAATGCAACCACGACTGCGGTTGCCTACACGCCATCTTCGGCTGCGCTCACCGCGCCAAAAAATGCTATCAACTCCGGTGTCGGCAGCACTGCCTCAACCGCAGCTTCGGCCACCAGTTCCGCGCCTTCCAATGCCGTGCCTCTCAGCGCTTTCACTCATATCGAAAAGACCATTGAGCCGCTTTCCATCAACCATCAGGGCCAGTTTCCAGCCGTGACCGTTTCCTTCAACCTGGCCCCCAATGCAGCGCTGGGAGGCGCAATTACGGCCATCACCAAGGCGCAGAAAGATCTGAAGATGCCGGCCAGCGTCCAGTATGGATTCCAGGGAACCGCGGCCGCCTTTCAAGGCTCGCTGGCCAATGAGGGCCTGCTGATTCTGGCCGCGCTGGCCGCCGTCTATATCGTGCTCGGCGTTCTTTACGAAAGTTTTATTCATCCCATCACAATTCTCTCCACGCTGCCGTCGGCGGGCGTGGGTGCATTGCTGGCGCTGATCATTTTCAAACAAGACCTCAGTGTCGTCGCCGTCATCGGAATTATTCTTCTCATCGGAATTGTGAAGAAGAATGGCATCATGATGGTTGACTTTGCCCTGGAGGGCGAGCGAGAACATGGCAAAAGCGCCACGGACGCCATCTACGATGCCTGCCTGCTGCGCTTCCGTCCGATCATGATGACCACCATGGCCGCGTTGCTGGCGGGCATTCCGCTGGCAGTCGGCCAAGGCATGGGCTCCGAGCTGCGGCGTCCGTTGGGCATCGCCATGGTGGGCGGACTGCTGCTCAGCCAGGTGCTTACCCTTTACACCACGCCGGTCATTTACATTTTCTTCGATCAGATCGGCCATCGCTTCAGCCATGCGCCGAATGCAATTGACGCGGTCAGCCAGCCTCAACCAGCGGAGGAAGCATGAATATCTCCGCTCCTTTTATTCGCAGGCCAGTAGCCACCACATTGTTGACGGCGGGCGTTATCCTTGCGGGGGCCATCGCTTTCAACGTGCTGCCTGTTTCTCCATTGCCCCAGGTTGATTTCCCGACGATCTCGGTTTCGGCCAGCTTGCCTGGTGGAAGTCCGGCGATCAATGCCTCTTCCATTGCAACCCCACTGGAGCGCCAATTTAGCCACATCGCCGGAGTCACTGAGATGACCTCGTCCAGTTCGCTCGGCAGCAGTTCGATCACTCTGCAATTCGATCTGAGCCGCGACATCGATGGCGCGGCGCGAGACGTAGAGGCAGCCATCAACGCCGCGCGCAGTTATCTTCCGGCAAACCTGCCCTCGAACCCGACCTATCGCAAGGTGAATCCCGCGGACTCACCGATCATGATTCTTGGGCTCACCTCCGACAAGTATGACAAGCCGACGCTCTATGACGAAGCATCGTCGGTCATTGCGCAAAAGCTCTCGCAGATCTCGGGTGTTGGACAGGTGTCGGTCGGAGGTGGCGCTGGACCATCGGTGCGCGTGGAAGTGAATCCCACGCTGCTCAACAGCCACGGACTCACACTCCAGAATATTCAATCCGTGCTGAGCCAGCAGAATGCGCACGAGCCGGCCGGTCAAATCACCGACGGAGATACCACCGCCGATATTGTCACCAACGATCAGATCTCCCATGCGGACGAATACAAGCCCCTCATTGTCGGCTATAAGAGCGGAGCCGCAATCCGGCTCGCCGATGTGGCCGACGTATCCGACGGTGCGCAGAATATTCGCGCGGCAGGATACTTGAACGGCACGCCCTCGATCACCGTCATGATCTTTCGCCAGCCGGGCGCCAACATCATTCAAACCGTCGATCGTATTCGCAGCGAATTGCCCGCGATCGAAGCGTCCATTCCGCAAGGCATCAAAACTACCATTGTTCTTGATCGCACCACCACCATCCGCGCTTCTGTCAGCGATGTGGAACGCACACTCATTCTCTCCGTCATCCTGGTCATTCTTGTCGTCTTCCTATTCCTGCGCAATTGGCGAGCCACCCTCATTCCCACCGTCGCCGTTCCCGCCTCGCTTATCGGCACATTCGCCGTCATGTACCTGTTTGGCTTCAGTATCGATAATCTTTCTCTCATGGCGCTGACTATCTCGACGGGCTTCGTGGTTGACGACGCCATCGTAGTGATGGAAAACATTTCGCGCCTTCGTGAAGAAGGCATGACGCCCATGAAGGCGGCGTTCCAAGGATCAAAAGAGATCGGCTTTACTATCTTGTCGATCAGTATGTCGCTGATTGCCGTCTTCATTCCGATTCTTCTCATGTCCGGCATCGTCGGACGACTTTTCCGCGAGTTTGCCATCACGCTCTCAACGGCCATTGTTGTATCGATGGTCATCTCGCTCACCACTACGCCTATGATGTGCGCCTATCTGCTCAAAGATCAGAAGACGGTCAAGCACGGGCGCGCATATCGGCTCAGCGAGAAGGGATTTACATCGGTGCATGGTGCGTACAGCCGCTCTCTGACGTGGGTATTGAAGCATCCGGGGCCAGTGCTGATCCTCCTGCTGTTGACCATTGCGTTGAATTTTTATCTCATCGATATTATTCCCAAGGGGTTCTTCCCCCAGCAGGATACGGGAGCCATCACTGGAAGCGTGCGGGGTCCGCAGGACGCATCGTTTCCGGTGATGAACAACTCAGTCTTGCAAATTGAAAAAGTGATCAAGGAAGATCCAGCCGTCGATAATGTGATTGCCTACACCGGCGGCAATGGCTCGTCGAATGGCGGCTTTGTTTATATCGCACTGAAGCCGCTTGATGTGCGCAAAGTTGGAGCGCCAGAGATCATCAATCGCCTTCGCCCCAAGCTCAACCGGCTTCCGGTTGCTTCGGCCTTTCTCCAGGCAGCGCAGGATCTGCGCATCGGAGGGCGATCGAGCAATGCCATGTACCAATACACAATTCAATCGGATAGCATCGAAGATCTTGCGCATTGGGGACCTATCCTGCTAGCGGGAATGCAGAAGCTTCACGGCTTTCAGGATGTCAGCAGCGATGCGCAAAATAGCGGCCTGCAAGAGATGATCGCTTATGATCGCCCTACCGCGGCGCGGCTTGGCATCACGCCGCAGTCTCTGGATCAATCCCTCTACAGCGCCTTTGGACAGTCGCAGGTGTCCATCATTTACACGCAACTGAATCAGTATTACGTCGTATTGGAGGTAGCTCCACCTTACTCGCAGACTCCCGATGGGTTGAAGAATATCTATCTCAACTCCACAGGCAGCGGCGTCATTCCGCTTTCCACCGTCAGCACGGCGCAAGCCAGTACAACACCGCTGGTCATCAATCACACAAGTTCTTTCCCGTCCGTCACCATGTCGTTTAACCTGGCCGAGAACATGTCGTTGAGCGATGCGACTCGCACGGTTTCGCAGATGCAGCAGCACCTGAATATGCCGGGAACGGTCCGCGGCTTCTTTGCCGGTACGGCGGCGGCCTACCAGACTTCGCTTGATAGTGAGCCACTTCTTATCGGAACGGCGTTACTGGCGGTCTATATTGTTCTCGGCATTCTGTATGAGAGCCTGATTCATCCTCTCACCATCATCTCCACTCTTCCATCGGCAAGCGTGGGCGCCATGCTTGCGCTCATGCTTTTCAAAATCGACCTCAACGTGATCTCGATCATCGGCATCATCCTGCTGATCGGTATCGTGAAAAAAAACGCCATCATGATGATTGACTTTGCCTTGGTTGCCGAGCGCGAGCACGGCAAGACCCCGACAGAGGCCATCTTCGAAGCTTGTCAGCTTCGTTTCCGTCCCATCCTGATGACCACTATGGCCGCTCTGTTCGGTGCGTTGCCGCTTGCTTTTGGCACAGGAACCGGTTCCGAACTCAGGCGTCCGTTGGGCATCACAATCGTCGGCGGATTGATTGTGAGTCAGATGCTGACTCTTTACACCACACCCGTCGTCTATCTGGCCTTCGACCGCTTGCGCCTCCGCTTCAAGAGCAGACAGCCAGTGACACTCCGCCAGGCAAGCGCAGAGGCCACTTAATAAAGGATGGATTTGGAGTGCTTCTTATGAAAATCTCGATCAAGTTGTCCGCAAGCCGGAACGCAACCTTGCACGTATCGGTATGCGCCGTTCTTTGTGCCATTCTGGCTGGCTGTAACGTGGGACCAAGCTATCTTCCACCAACAGAGACGGCGCCTGCGGCCTTCAAAGAAGCTCCAACTCAGTTCAAGGAATCCGATGAATGGACCGTTGCGCAACCCCAGGACGCAACTCTTCGCGGCAACTGGTGGGAGATCTACGACGAACCGGAACTGAATTCGCTCGAAGATCAACTCAACGCTGACAATCAGAATATACAACAGGCCTTTGAAAACTTTATGGAAGCGCGCGCCCTGGTGCGTGAGGCACGCTCGCAGTACTTTCCCACCGTTAGCGTTGGTGGTTCCTACGCGCGATCACAGACATCTTCCAATGTTGGGTCCACATCCAGCGCCGCCGGCACAGCCGGGAAACAGTCGCTGTTGTTTGACTTGCCCGCCGATATATCGTGGGAACCCGACCTATGGCAGAAGGTCCGCAACACAGTACGCGCCAGCCAATACACCGCCCAACTAACCGCGGCTGACCTTGAAAATGAGCGACTGACAGAACAAGCCACTCTTGCCGTATACTTCTTTGAGATTCGTGGACAGGACGCGCTGCAAAAGCTCCTCAATGAAACGGTTGAAGCCGACAAGAAAGCTCTCGATGCCGTGCGGACTGCCTATGACACCGGAGTTGGCGATCAGATTTCGGTTGTCGAAGCGCAGACTACTTTGGAGAGCGCGCAGTCGGCGGCAATTAACCTCGGCATTGCGCGCGCGCAGTTTGAACATGCGATTGCCATGCTCACCAGCAAGCCGGCATCCTCGTTCTCCATCCCTGTCGAGCCTAAAACCAGCGCGCCTCCTCCAATACCGGTCGGAGTTCCGTCCCAACTGCTCGAGCGTCGCCCGGATATCGCTGCCGCGGAGCGAAACATGGCTGCCGCAAATGCGCAGATCGGGGTTGCCTATGCCGCCTTTTATCCATCGCTGACGCTCTCCGCCAGCGGCGGCATCGAGAGTTCAGCCCTCAAGAACCTCTTCAACTGGCCCAGCCGCTTCTGGTCTGTCGGCTCATCGATCTCTGAAACTGTCTACGATGGCGGCCTGCGTCGCGCCACGGTTAATCAATACATCGCAACGTACAATGCGGATGTTGCCGCCTATCGCCAATCGGTGCTGGTTGCATTCCAGCAGGTTGAAGACGCGCTAGCGACGGTCCGCATTTTGTCCCAGCAGATTCTTCGCCAGAAGGAAGTAGTTGCATCATCCAAAAAGTTTTTGCAGCTCGAATCTGTGCGTTTCGATAACGGCATTGATCCCTACATCGACGTGGTCGCAGCACAAATTACCCTTCTCGGCAACCAGCAGTCTCTTGTCAATCTGCAAGTGCAGGAGATGACCGCCTCGATTCAGTTGATTGAGGCTCTCGGTGGAGGTTGGAATCGTTCGCAATTGCCTACTCCTGCCCAAGTCACGATGAATCCTTCAAAGTCGGATACTGCGATTCAGCATTAGATTGCGAACTCAATCTCGGCTACCTGGACAAACAATCAGACACCTTTGAAAATCACCGCGTGCTACCAGTTCCTTGATGAACAAGCCGGCCATGATGGTTTTGCCTGCGCCCGGATCATCGGCAAGAAGAAACCGGATCGGCTGCCGCGGCAGCATGGCCTCGTAAACCGCCGTGATCTGGTGGGGTAGCGGTTCGACAAGAGAGGTGTGCACGGCCAGGACCGGATCGAATAAGTGCGCCAAACGGATGCGATGCGCCTCCGATACTAGCCGGAACAACCGTCCGTCCCCGTCAAAGCTCCACGGTCGGCCTTGCACAACCACTTCCAAACGTGGTTCATCATGGCGATAAAGCAGTTCGTTGGCAACTCGGCCTGAGGATCCCTTGTAGGTCAACTCCAGAGCTTGAGAGCCGAACCACTGAACACTGACCACGGTAACGTGTTGATCCAGCAGTACTCCCCGGACCGCTGCATTTGGTTGGAGGTCTTCGAGGCGCATACGTTGCCAATCTGTCAAGCTTAAGAATGTCTTGCGAACTGATTATAGTTCAATGATATGCACTGCCCCTGGAGGTTTTGACTTCGGCTGGAAATCGCTGCATTCATGGCCTAGATGGAATTTTGGGGAAATGATGTGGTGTGCAGTGACAGCGCGTTTCCAGCAAACACGACGGCACGCTAGGAGCATGAAACTTTGCAGTGAACGGGTACCTCAGGTCCGACCACAATGTCCATCACCTACTCGGTGCGCTGCCCACATCTGTCCTTCCGGGGGGAGCAATTAGCCTATACTTGGTGCTCGCCGCACGTCGGTCCGCCAAAGAATCGATCACATTCCTCGACTTGATGTGTGCCTTCCAGCATTGGACTTCATCAGCCAGCTTGATATGTATAAGAATATATATTGAGTGTATTAATATTATTAAACATATCACTTGAAATCTCATCCGATATGCTATAGCATATAAATATGAGTACGCATACACCAAAACAGATCAAACCTCTGCGGCTCAAGGGCCTGCCCGCCGATCTGCGCCAACAGATAAAGGATGCTCGGGCAAAGCGGGGCTGGGGGCAACGCGAACTCGGCGCGCAAGTCGGCCTGCCGCAGCCGCACATCTCCGCGATTGAATCCGGGGAGGTCGTGCCCCGCTTCGACACCCTGCTCGACCTCGTCCGCGTGCTCAACCTGGACCTCCTGCTCGTCCCGCGCGCGCTCGTGCCTGCTGTGCAGTCCCTCATCCGCGCACAACAGGAGCCGGAAGGCTCCGAAGAGCGATCCCTCTATGCCTACGGCGATGAGGATTCGAGCGGAGAAGGGAAAGAGTCCCGATGACGTTCGACCCTAAAACCCTGAATGCACTCACCGTGAAACTGCATGGCCGACCGATCGGCGTCATCAACAGGTTGGGCGGCGACCGCCACCTGTTTTCCTTCGAGCAGAGCTATATCGACGATCCGGAAAGGCCGACCCTCAGCCTTTCCTACAAAGGCCAGTCGAGCGGGCTTGTTGTGCCGACGCGCGCTGTCAGCACCCGCCTGCCTACCTTCTTTTCGAACCTGCTGCCGGAAGGGCATCTGCGCGACTATCTGGCCACGCGCGCGGGCGTCAAGCCACAGCGCGAATTCTTTCTTCTCGCCGTGCTCGGTGCCGATCTGCCCGGCGCGCTCGTGGTTGAACCAATGGATGGAAACGCCGCCGTCCATGAGGGCGAGGATCATCAGGAGGGACAACGCGCCGGCGAAACCGCTCTGAGATTCTCGCTCGCGGGCGTCCAACTTAAATTCTCGGCCGTAATGGAAGCTTCTGGGGGCCTGACCATTCCGGCCAGCGGAATGGGCGGATCGTGGATCGTCAAGCTGCCCTCGGCCCGCTTTGCCGCCGTGCCCGAAAACGAATACGTCATGCTCGCTCTTGCCCGCGCCGTCGGCATCGAGGTTCCGGCGAATCGCCTTATCGACATCGGCGCTATAAGTGGCCTGCCGCGGGACGCCGGCGCCATGAAGGGGCAGGCTCTCGCGGTCGAACGCTTCGACCGCGGCCCCGGCGGCGAGCCCGTTCACATGGAGGATTTCGCGCAAGTGTTTGGACTTTTTCCTGATGACAAATACCGCGAGCGCAGTTACGCGAATATTGCGGCGGTGCTGTGGGCGGAGACCGGGGAAACCGGCACGTATGACTTTTTACGACGCCTGGTGTTTTCCGTACTGATCGGCAATGGCGATATGCACCTCAAGAACTGGTCGCTGCTCTATCCCGACCGGCGTACGCCCGTCCTCTCGCCGGCATATGATTTTGTCGCCACGCTGCCTTACATCCCGAACGATACCCTCGCGCTGAGTTTCGGCGGCAGCCGCAG
>Ga0181528_10001350_pt1 | contig 15381 bp, 13 predicted proteins | sample PEATcosm2014_Bin_47_FD_119742 | JGI IMG/M metagenome (GOLD analysis project Ga0181528, IMG submission 119742) | Peatland microbial communities from MTU Mesocosm Facility, Houghton, MI, USA - PEATcosm2014_Bin10_10_metaG | ecosystem: Environmental > Terrestrial > Soil > Wetlands > Peat | place...
GGAATGGTGAAGCCGGTGGTTGAAGGTGATGCGTCCTTGGGTTGCGAAAGACCCGAATAGGCGGTCAACTCCCGCACGGTGTGCGCAAGCATCTTTCGTCCGCCGAAGCTCGCCACCGCGACTGTGACCTCACTCTGAAAGTTGCCGCCGGCAATGGCGCGCCAAGTAAGATCGTGCGAATCGACTGAAATAACAAAGTTGCCTTTCCCGTCATGCGACTGAGCAACGGTAGCGGCAAGACCGGTATAGGAAATGTTGCTATTGACTGCGCTGCCTAAATCGAATGCGATCTTGTTCCGCAATTGCTCCGCATTCCCGCCCACTACAGGCGCAGCGGTTAGCGCTGCTTGAATGTAATATCCGTTGCGCGTGGCTGCCGTGACTCCCGGACGGTCGATCTTGACGTGGATACGCCGATAGGGTTGGGCCAGATCGCTGCGATTGGTAGGCGAATAACTCAGAGTGTAGTATTGATTGCCTCCGCGGGCGCAACTCGCAATCTCCGCATCTACATCGTTGCGAGAGAAATAGACCTTGCCTCCGGTGGCCGGCGCCAGCAGCTTGAAGTTGACGTTGCCCTCGAATGGATCGCTGCCGTTATTGTCTTCGGCGGCATCCAGATCGTCCGGTGTGGCAATCTCGACCGTATCGATCGCGTTGATTGTGGGATCGATCATCGAAAGCGTGATGCGCGCATCGCGCAGCGTGTTGATCGCGTGTTCAACCGCATTCTGAATGACAGCAGCTTCTTTGTCCGTCGATTCTCTGGTATTGACGGCGGGAAAGCCGCGCCCGATCCAAATCACATTCTTACGTCCGGGATGTCCTGCTGTGGCCTGCGCGATCTCTTCCAGCGAGCCAAGCGACATTGCCAGACGTTCCGCCGCTCCAGGACCGGATTTTCCACTTTGGATAAGGCGGTTGGGCAGATCCGGTATATGTTTTACCAATGCCGCAAGAATCGCCTGCCGATCGCGCGTGTAGTCCTGCAATACGCCAAGTTTTGCATTGCCGGCGACCAACAGCGCAGTAGGTTGAGGAAGCACAGGCGGCTGCGACTTCAAGTATTTTTCCAGTGAATGGCGCGCAAAGGCCATGTCCTCAAATCCGGTGTTCAGTTCGTCAAGCACCAGAATCGTGAGCGGCGCCTCTGGAGCCTTCGCCAACTCCGCGGTCGACTCGATGCGAACACTGTCCGCGATCATATGCTGCGCGGGAGCCTCGAAGGAGCGAATCTGTTGCGGCTCGTTGTCCTCAACGACGGTAAAATCCTGTTGCTTGAGATCAGAGACGATCTTGCCGGATTGATCCGTCACGACCACATCCAGAACAACCAGACGCGTTGTCATGACTACGGTGGGAACTTCGCGTCCTGCGAGTTGATCTTGCGAACCAGCCGATTGGGCGATCGCGGAGGACGCCATCAGCATCAACACGAACAGTAGATCGCAATGAGACGGGCGGCGGATTTCAGACAAGCGGATCTCCTCTTCAGCCGTCTTTACCCTGTAGAAAACTGCCATCCGACTTGCCTCAAGCAGTCAGTATTCTTTTCCCTGGTTGCCGCATTCAATAAACTTCGGAGAGGCCATTCGGCGGAGACAAGTGCTTGAGCAGGCCGAGTTCGCCCGCCAGACGTTCCAACTTCAGCCGGGTCGCAGTCGAAGGAGGAACCAGTGGCAGGCGCACGGAATCGGCGCACCGGCCCATCAGAGCGAGAACCGTCTTCACCGGACAGGGATTCGAGTCCCAGAAGTTGGCATCGATCAGACGCGCGTAGCGGCGCTCGATCTCGCGGGCCTCGGCTCCATCGCCGCGCAGCGCTGCGCGGATCATGCGCCCCATCTCAGCGGGAATTTCGTTGGCGGCCACACTGATCAGTCCTTGTGCGCCCACGCCGATCGAGGCCAAAGCCAGATTGTCGTCGCCACTGTAGACCTTGAAACCGCGAGGCAGCAGGCGAACCACTTCGGCAATCTGCGGCAGCTTGCCACTCGATTCCTTCACGGCTTCGATATTCGGAGCGGCTTCAGCCAGGCGCGCAAGCGTATCAGGTTCCAGATTGACACCGGTGCGGCCGGGGATATTATAGATAACCACGGGCAGCGGAGCTACGGCCTGCGCCAAAGCCAGAAAGTGCTGAAACTGTCCCTCCTGCGAGGGCTTGTTGTAGTAAGGGTTCGCGGAGAGTACCGCATCCACGCCGCGAATCTGCTTCAACCGGCTCGCATTGCGCACCAGTACGCGGGTTGAGTTATGTGTACAGCCAGCCCAAACCGGCACACGTCCGGCCGCCGCCTCGGCCACAGTGCAAACCGTCATCAGCCACTCTTCATCGTCCAGCGTGGCCGCCTCGCCGGTCGACCCGCAGGCCACCAGAAAGTCAATCCCCGAATCGATCTGCCAGTTCACAAGCGCCCGTAGCGCCGATTCATCAACCGATCCATCCCCCCGGAAAGGCGTAACGATCGCTGTGCCGCAACCCGTAGTCTCCATAGGAAAAGTGTATACCGAACCAGGCTTGCGCTGAAACCTCCGGAACCAGCGGCAGCTCCTCGGGCCGAAGCGACTGCCTCTATAGCTGATCGTAGATTTCGCGGAACTCCCAACTGCCGGACTTTCCCGCAATCCATTCGGCTGCGCGCACCGCGCCCAATGCGAAGCCGCGCCGGCTGTGAGCGTCGTGGTGCAGTTCGATGGTATCGACATCGCTCATCGCGGTGACTATATGCTCTCCTTTGGCATCGCCCACGCGGCGCGAGGCGATGGGGACTTCAATGCCAGGCTGCTCCGATTGGATGATCTCGCGCAGAGTGATGGCAGTGCCGGAGGGAGCGTCGAGCTTGGAAACATGGTGAGTTTCGGCGATCGAATAGGTGTATCCGTGCAACTGGGCAAGTTGAGCCGTGAGGCGGAAGAGTTTTTGCACTCCAATGGAAAAATTGGTGCCAAAAAGCAAGGCGCCTTTGTGCTGCTGCGCGAGAGATTTCATTGCCGTCAAGTGCTCGTACCATCCGGTAGTACCGACGACGATGCGTCCACCCGCGCTGAGCACGGCGCTCATGTTTTCAACAGCAGCCTCCGGAGCCGTAAAATCGATCACCGCGTCGACCCCGGCAAGATTGGCGGGGGTCAGGGCCGAGGCGTTCTGGTTCTCATGGATGTCGAGAGCGCAGATAGCGTGGCCGCGATCGAGAGCGATCTCCGCGACCAGAGATCCGGTTTTTCCCTTGCCTAAAATTAGAAATTGCATCATAACCTCGATAGGACGTTGCCGGGACATATCCATTTTATCCGGTGAAGGTTGCCGGAGCGTTATCCTGAAGGAACCGATGGCTGATTCCCTTTCAACCGGTCCCAAGACCACCGCCCCAGTTGCGGCCTCCGTTCGTAGACGCAAGCGCGGCTGGCCGAGGGTTCTTCTGAACTGCTCAGGCGCGCTTCTGGCTCTCATTTTCCTGGCTGCGAGTGCGGGTCTGCTTTGGCTGCACTCGGCGGCGCGCGCCGCGCTTCCGGCTCTGGATGGCGATCTGCATCTGGCGGGGCTCTCTGGGACAGTGACCGTTCGCCGCGACACGCACGGCATCCCCCACCTCGAAGCGGTCAACCAGGATGATCTCTTTCTTGCGCAAGGCTACGTGACCGCGCAGGACCGGCTCTGGCAGATGGACCTCTTCCGCCGTAATGCCAACGGCGAGTTGGCCGAGGTGATAGGCTCGTCGATGGTGGCGCACGACCGTGCGCAGCGGGTGCTGCAAATTCGCAATACGGCGCAGCGCGTCTATGCCAATCAATCCGCCGAAGAACGCGCCCGCTTCGAGGCTTACGCGCGCGGCGTGAACCTCTACATCGCGCAGCATTCGGACTCGCTGCCTCCGGAGTTCCGGCTCTTGCACTATCGTCCGCAGCCCTGGAGCGGCGTGGATTCGGTGAGCATAGCCCTGATGATGGCGCAGACGCTCGACACGCATTGGGAGACAAAGCTCTTCCGGGAGTATGTCACAACCAGGTTGAATGCTCTGAATAATCCCAAGCTGGAGGCCGATCTCTATCCGGTCGGCTCCTGGCGCGATCACCCGCCCACCGGCGTGCAGGTGGACCTGACGCAGCCGCAGCCCGCGCCGCCTCCGGCCACAGATGATGACGATGACAGCGACGATGACCGCAGTCAGGCTGGCGCCTCACAGGAAGACCCCACCGTTCTTCAGGCATTGCTCAACCTGCCCGCCTGCGTGGGCTGCGCGTCAGGCTCGAACAACTGGGTTGTCGCCGGAAAGCACACGGCCAGCGGCAAACCTCTGCTGGCGAACGATATGCACTTGGGACTCACTGAGCCAAATATCTGGTACATCGCCGATCTGAAGGCTCCCGGCTTTCACGCCGCCGGAGTCACGCTGCCCGGAGTGCCGTTTGTGATCGCTGGACACAATGAGCACGTGGCCTGGGGCTTCACCGCTCTCTACGCCGATGTGCAGGACTTGTACATTGAAGTGCTGGACGGCAAGGGCAACTACCAGGCCGACGATGACAGTTGGAAGCCGCTCACCGTCGATCACGAAATCATCAAGGTCCGAGGCGGCAAGGATGTGGCCGTGGATGTGCAATTCACCGGACACGGTCCGCTGTTGAATCCCATGTTTGTGCACGAGAAGCGGCCCATCGCACTGAAGTGGACGATCTACGATCCGATACTGAATGGGCTGCCGCTCTATCAGCTCAACGTCGCATCGAACTGGACGGAGTTCTCCGCGGCGCTCGGCGATTGGTGCTGGCCAACGCAGAATGTGGTCTACTCCGACGATCAGGGGCATATCGGGTATCACGCGATTGGACGCGTGCCGATACCCTTTCTCGGCAACGACATTCCCTTTCATCACGGAAATCTGGATACGCGGGTTGGTACGAACGAATGGGCCGATCTCAGTCTTGTTCCGGGAAGCTATCTTCCCTTCAACCTTATGCCGCACGCCTTCGATCCGCCCTCCGGATTCCTGGCCACGGCAAACTCCCGCGTCACCACGAACAGCTTTCCTATCCCGCTCACCCACGAATGGGCCGAACCCTATCGCGCCGAGCGCATCTACAAGCTGCTGGATGGCCGCGACCATCTCACCCCCGCCGATATGCTCACCACGCAGACCGACATCTACAGCGAGGTCGATCAGGAGCTGGGCCATCGCTTTGCCTACGCCATCGACCACACGCCCTCGGCAGATGAACAGCTCAGGAATGCCGCCGACCTGATGCGCTCCTGGGACGGCAAACTGACCACGGATTCCGCCGCCGCCTCGCTGGTAACCCAGGCCCGCTATACCCTCTGGCCGATGATTCTCAAGCCCAAGCTGGGCGAGGATTTCAAGTATTACCAGTGGTCCGAGTCGAACTTCGCCGAAGAAGAGATCATCATGCACGCCAGCCCCGACTGGCTCGCGCCGGGCTACAAGAACTGGGATGAGTTGCTGACCGACGCCGTGCGCCAGGGCATGAAGAACAACAATGCTCCGCAGGATGCGGCGCGCTGGAGTTATGGAAGCTGGCACGTCGTCGATATCGAGCATCCACTCGACAGAATTCTGCCCGATCTCTTCCACGTGGCCGGAACCGGCGAGCAGCCGATCAGCGGCGACACGACGACCGTGAAGGCAGTGGGCCGCGCCTTCGGTCCCTCGCAGCGCTTCACGATGGATTGGAGCAATATCGACGGCTCGACGGAGAACATTGTGCTCGGCGAGAGCGGCAATCCCGATTCACCCTACTTCCGCGATCAGTGGCAGGACTGGTACAACGGCACAACCTTCGCTCTGCCGTTTACGTCGCCCGCCGTCGCCGCGCAGACGCGCCATACGCTGCGGCTGCTGCCGTAATGCGATTGATGATGCATTCCTGTTGAATGGTATATTTTCCTTCATGATGAATAGGACTTTTTTTATGCATTCCTGGGAAAAATTTCGCAGCCTTCGAAAACCAGGTAAGATTCTGCTCGCCGGTGCTCTGCTTGCTGTCGCCATCGTGCTTGTCGTGGCAATCGTCTCAAGAACCTTGCCTCAGGCAACCGCCTCCGCTCTTCCCTTTGATCGGCCAGTTCATGTGACGAAGCTTCCATTGCCGCGCGATCCTTCGAATCCGCAATCTAAGCCGATGCTTTCCTGTTACTATTTTCCCCATTTCATGATCAAAGAGATCGATTCTGGAGGACTCGGCGCGGATCAACTTTCCATCCTCTCGGAGACAAAGGATCATCAAGAGCCTGCTTGCCGAAAAGATAACTCGGCAGATGAGAAAGTAATCGACTGGGAAGGGGATTTCATCGGCGTGAAAGGCGGCTTTGTCTTCTTCGAAGGCGGCGATGCCGATACGAATGGCGGCATGGATTTTGGAGTTTACTCATCCGGCGGCACAAAGCTCTTTGAAGATATCGCCGGAACAAATACCACGGAAGGGTTTCGCTCCATCGAATTGTTGACTCCCGTCGCGGCGAAGGATCATCGTATTACTTACAATAATGGCATCGAACTCAAGTACAAACGATCGTACATGGCGCCATGTTCCTTGCGCGCAGACGAGGCGAATTGCTGGAAGAGCATCAAACAAGCAACAGGTTTGACGAACGCATCGCCGCCGGATTGCTCCTCGTCCTACGAGGCTCTTGAAAAGACATCTCAAGACAAGCTCGGCTCCGACTCCGATCCCACCGTGATCTGGTATGAAATCGAAGTCGTCTTGGACGATACCACGCCGGTTGTACGTGTGTCCCCCGCTTCAGAGGTTGAAGCCTGTGCCGCCGCCGTGTAGCTTTCGTGCGCTCTCCCAGACTGCGCTGCTGCGCCGCCTGGGAGATCCCTTCTGTTACATCGGCAGATAAACCAGATCGATCCCCTTGCCATTCTTGGGGTCTTTGTTGCGCGTGTACTGGCGGCTCGCGTCGTTGTCCCAGTGCTCGGTGACGCCCAGGCTGGTTACCGGCTTGCCGTTCTGGATGTAAGCAGTTCCCGATGGAGGATGATCTGCCAGCGCCTCTTCCTGTAAATAATCGTCGGCATTCTCGCGGATCGCAATGCGCGGATGATTGTTGGCATCGAGATTGTTCTTGGTCTGCGAGAGCAGAATATCCAGGCCAACCGAATCCAGCGCGACGCCGTCCAGCGAAGCCAGAATGCTGGAAGGCCACTGCGGGTTGGCATAAGGTTCAACCTGGTTGTTGAAGGGCGCATTGGGGAAGTGCAGCGGATACGATTGATGGCGGCGGGCGCAGTAGAGGCCGTCCAGCAGATAGAGGATCGTCTTGGCGCCCAGGTTGGGCGAGGCGGAGAGATCCACAATCGGCGAGTAAGCGTGCGGCGTTCCATGCTGGTTGGTGTTGATGGCGTCGTGCAGCTCCCAGGTTCCCTTGATCGAGCCGAAGTGATTCTTGCCGGTCATGGTGACGCCGGTCTGCCCCTCGTCGCCGCCCTCGTTGGCTGAGTATGGATACGAATGCGCCTTGAGCAGAGCCAGATTCACGATGTAGGTCGCGTCCATGATCTGCTTGGGAATCATCTTGGCGTCCTTGTAGACGTTGTTGTTGGCGGAGTAACTCACGCCTTCAACCCACTGCGCCGCCTCCAGGCCTTGATAATCGCCATAGCCGGGATTCTTCGGCTGCGCGGGATCGGGCGGGTCGGCCTGCACGAAACGCACATCCTTGAACTCGCTCCATATCTTCGTCAACAAGCCGGGATAGATATTGCGGCGCGCGTCGTAAACGACGATATTTGCGGCCGGCACATGGGCATGGTTTACCAGTTGCCGGATCACCGCCAACGCCACCTGCGGGGAAACATTGACGATATTGTCCGGACCTTTAGCGCTGCTGTTGTTCAGGTTGACCTTGACGGCAACGATTTCGCCGGGCTGGTAACTGGTCTTCTTCAGACCGCGGGAGTTGCTGTTGTAGTAGGTGAAGATCGTCTTCCAGGCTGCGTCATCCGTCGCCGATCCAGTCAGTTTGCGTAGCGTGCTCGACAACATGGCATCGACGCGCGGCTGATCGGTGCTGCCTTCCATCCACCACTGATCGGTCGTGGATTCAATGTGGCCAGTCCAGTGAGCAGCCTTCGGATCATGCGCCCAGACCACGCGCCCTGGATAGACGCCGCGGGCAATGCCCAGAGGAACGTTGCGCTCTTTGGGCTGGAAGTTATAACGGGTGGCAATCTCCGCTGCGGCGATGGCGCGGAAGTGCGCCAGCCAGATGCTTCCGACCGCCACCGTCAGCACGCAGAGGCTGACAGCAGCCCACCGATAGCGGCGGACAAGTGTGCGCAAGCCGCTGAGCGAAAAGAGACCGGCCATCGAAGCGCACAGCCAGATCACAAAGGCGCTGGCGACGGGAAAGGCCGCCCGCTGACAAGGATAGGTGGCGCGGCTTGGCTTGGGAATGACACGCAGAAGAAACCACATCAACGCGCTGAAGCCCACAATTGCCGCGCTCATCCGCGCAACTCTGGCAGTTTTGCCCGATTCGCTCAGGTCAAAGGATTGTTTCATGCGATACCTCGATTGCCGGTTAGGAATTCTTTCCTCATCTAAACACAATGCGGGCGAATCTGGAAAGTGTATTCGGACAAAAGTACTCTGTTTTTCGTATCGGCTCTGATGGCAGCGACATGAGGCAGAAGCCGCTCGGTCTTCCGCACATTCCGTGTAGGAAAGGTGGGATATTGATAGAGAAGGTTTCCATGGCATTTTTTCGCTCTTCGATCCATTCGATCCGAAGCCGCTTCACTGGCCCTGCCATCATCCTGATGGCGGCAGCCCTGGCCGTAACCCCGCAGCTCATTAAGGGCAACTCCTGCGGCCATGACTTCGACTTCCATTTGATCTCGTGGCTCGATGCGGCGAACAGTTGGCGGCACGGAATCCTCTATCCGCATTGGGCTGCCAGCGCCAACTTCGGCGCTGGCGAACCACGCTTCCTCTTTTATCCACCGCTGACCTGGATGCTGGGCGCGGCCCTGGGATTTATTTTGCCCTGGACGCTAGTTCCGATCGCATTGACCTTTCTACTGCTGGCCGGAACGGGTCTGGCGACGCGGGCGTTGGCGCGGGAGTATCTGCCGGAGGGCGCGGCCACGCTGGCTGGCTGCGCGGCGCTGTTTTCCGGTTATGCGCTCTTCACCGCCTACGAGCGCACCGCCTTCGGCGAACTGGCGGGAGGCTTTTGGATTCCCCTGCTACTGCTCTTTGCGCTCCGGGAATCCCGCCCTTTCCGCGCCGAAGCCGAAGAAAATGCTGCGAACAGCACCTCGGCAGGATCGCTCTGGAGGCGCGCTTTGGATGGCTCCCTGTTGCCGCTCTCTTTGGTGGTGGCTGGCTGCTGGCTCTCAAATGCGCCGGTCGGAGTGATGAGTTGCTACCTGCTCGGCGCAGTCGCGGTAGCAGCCGCTCTGCTGCACCGGAGTTGGGACTTTGTGCTGCGCGCTGCGGCCGCCGCGCTCATCGGAACCGGTTTGGCCTCATTCTACCTGCTTCCCGCCGCTTGGGAGCAGCGCTGGGTCGACATTCGTCAGGCGATCGACGATCCCGGCGAAAGAATCGAAAGCAGTTGGCTCTTTGCCCGCCACGCAGACCCCTCGCTGGCTGCCCACGATACCGTACTGCTCAAGGTCTCCTTCCTTGCCGCCAGTATGATTGCCGTGGCGCTGTTTGGCGCGATGGTCGGTTGGTTACGCAGAGCCTCCGAGCCTGCGGCCAAACGCCAATGGCTCCTCCTAGCCCTCATTCCTCCCGCCATTCTCTTTCTCCAGCTTCCCGTTTCGCTGCCCCTGTGGAATCTGCTGCCCAAGCTGCGCTTCCTGCAATTTCCCTGGCGATGGCTGGTCGTTCTGGAAGCTCCGATGGCCATCTTTTTTGCAGCGGCGGTCTGGCCCCGGACAAAACTCTGGCTGCAATTGACCGTCTCGGCCCTTTGCGCCGCATTCTTTCTCTCCGCCACCGTCTTCGCCGCTCACGACTTCTTCCAGGTCTGCGATAGCGACGACGCGGTCTCCGGTATGATGAGCGTCTACCGTTCCGGTGCGGGCTTTCAGGGCACGGGCGAGTACGCGCCCCCCGGCGCCGACAATTCAAATCTCGCCTCTGGTCTGCCGCAACTCTGTCTGGTCAGCGACCCCGGCACTCTCCTCGGCCTTCCTCCCGCTGACGCGGATGCTGAGGATGCCATTCCCGCCTGGACCTCCGCGCAAGGTAGTTGCGATACAACCTTGAACTGGCAACTCGACGAGCCGGAGCGCTATCGCCTCCAGGCCAACCTTCCACATCCCGGTTTCCTGGTTCTGCGCCTGCGCTCCTATCCGGCTTGGCGTGTCATCGTCAATGGCCGGCCTGCCGCTTCCCTTCCCCAGCGCGACGATGGCCTGATCGCCGTCGCCGTGCCGCAAGGGCCGATTGTGTTGACCGTCGACTGGAACACCACACGAGACGTTGTTGCCGCACGCTGGCTGAGCGCACTGGCGGTGTTCCTGCTCACAGGGCTTTGGCTGCTCAGGCGAAACCTCCGCCAGCCTCATTTATCATGAGAGCGATGAACGTCGATGTGAAATTGCTGCTGCAGGAAGGCGCGGCGCTGACCGAGCCGGCGCTGGAAGAGTTGCTGCCCAGCGTTACAACCGTGCCCGCCTCCATTCATGGCGCCATGCGCCACTCGGTCTTTGCCGGCGGCAAGCGCCTGCGTCCGGTGCTGGTTCAGCAAGCCGCGATCGCGATTGCCGGAGCCTTGCCCGCGGGGATCGAGCGCCTGGGCGCGGCGATCGAGATGCTGCACACCTACTCGCTGATCCATGACGACCTGCCCGCCCTGGACAACGACGATCTGCGCCGCGGCAAGCCCACCTGCCACAAGGTCTTCGGCGAAGCCATCGCCATCCTGGCCGGCGACGCATTGCAAACCCGCGCCTTCGAGGTACTGGCCGGCCTTGACTCGCCGCCTGCCGCGACCGTCCAGATCATCGCCCTTGTCGCCAACGCCGTCGGCACCGTCGAGGGCATGATCGGCGGCCAGGTGCTGGACATTGAGAGCGAACATCGGAAACCCACTCCTGAGCTGGTCGACGCCATTCACCGCGCCAAGACCGGCGCGCTGATCCGGGTCAGCGTTGTGGCCGGAGGCGTTTACGCCGGAGCCTCTCCGGAAGATGCCGCCCGCCTCGACCTCTTCGGCCGCAAGTCAGGTCTGGCCTTCCAAATCATCGATGATGTGCTGGATTTGACCGTGGACTCCTCGCACCTCGGCAAGACTGCCGGCAAGGATCAGGCCACGGAAAAAACTACATGGCCCGCAGTCTATGGGATTGAGCAGAGTGAGCGCGACGCCGCACGCCTGATCGAGGAGGCCTTTGCCGCCCTCGGTCCCTTTGGCAGCCGCGCCGATGGATTGAAGGCCGTTGCCCGTTATCTGGTCGAAAGGAAGAATTGAGCAGGTCGCTCCTGTCTTCTTACCGCTGGCGACTGGCGAATTCCCTGTTCCGCGATCTCAGGCCGCGAAGACGGCCTTACCGGGCAAGAATCCGCCGCAACGCCTCGCGCTTTTCCGAGACATCGTTGACCCTGTCCTGCACCTGGCCAAGCACCTTCTGCACCTGATCGATATAGGCGGGCAACGCGTTCCACCATGAGCACAGTGTCTCCTGCTGGTCCAGCATCGCCAGCGCCGTTCCCGTGGCCGCCGTCACCATCCCGGCCCGGCGCTCGCCGGCAAGCAGCAGCAGGCCGCCGGCCACCAGCGTTCCTCCCGCCGCAAATCCAACCCAGTTCATCCCCCCGGACTCGACCTCATCCGGTGCCGTTGCAGAAGTGCTCGCAGACTTGGAAAGCGGGACTACCACCATCTCTTCTCCTTCGGTCCCCTGCCGCTGCCGTCGCAGCCGCCAGGACAATGCATTCAGTATCACTCTAAACGGCCAGCCATGCACCAAAAAACAGAAAATACTCCCCGATACTCCGGATCCCCCATGCCTCAGTCCAGATCGAACTCGCGCAGCGGCTTGCCGTCGGGAGCATCCTTGGCCTTGCGCAGCGCCTCGGCGAACTTCTTCTCGAAGAGATCTTCCTTGTTCTTTTCGGCTTCAACCGATTGGCGGAAGATCGACTCCTTGCGCTCATCGTGCTCGCGCATCGCCTGGGCCGCCGTCTCCAAATCCTCAAACATCCGCTTGCGCGGCGCCGGCGTATGGCTCACCACCAGACCGGTAGCGCCATCCACCATCAGCATCGCCCCGCAATCCGGGCAGGCAACCTCGAATATCTTTTCCTTCGCTTTGGCCATTTTGTTTCTGCTGGAATTGTAAGTGCTAACGGCGCTTTTTGCATACCGAGGCAAAATATCGGTGGTGTACATTATGTACGGTATTAAATGTACATATATGCTATATTGTCCCCATGGAAGTTCCAATCACCCAATTTCGCCGTGAAATCTTTTCGCTCGTCAATCAGGCCCTCGATGGCGGCGAGGTCTGGTTCACGCACAAGGGCCGCCGCATCAAGATCGTCCCGGAAGGCAAGCCCGTCAGCCGCCTCAGCAGAATCACGCCGATGGAGATCATCAATTATGCTGAAGGCGGCCTTGAGAATACGGGATTGTTGGATGAGATGACACGTGCATGGGAGGCGGACTGGGAGCGCGATTTTGGCCCTGCGCCAGCCCCATCCGCTGCCGATGAATCCAGCTCAAGCGCAGCCGGCGCAAAGTTGTGATTGCCTATTTCGACACCAACGCGCTGCTCTGGTTATCGGAAGGTAGCTTGGCCGGCCGCACTCCAAAAATCGATCGTGTGCTCGAAGAAGCCGATCTCTTTTTCTCGCCGATGGTTCTGCTGGAGCTTGAGTTCCTCCACGAGATCAAACGTATCAAGCTCCCTGCCAGCGACATCCAACGCAAGGTCGAGTACGAACTCGGCGTCCGCCTCTGCAGCCTGCCCTTTGCAGCCGTCGCCAGCGCCGCCCTCGACGAAAAGTGGACCCGTGATCCCTTTGACCGCATGATTGTCGCCAACGCCAAGGCCAATGGCTTCGCCTGGCTCATCTCCGCCGACGAGGCCATTCGCAAGCATTATCCGCGTGCGATCTGGTAGACAAATCCTACTCAATCACCACTTGGATCTCAAATCGTTCTTCATCCTGCGAGGGCGGCTCCCAGGAGCGGACGTAGTGCAGCTTGAGCGCTCCCTCCCCGCCGCGCCGAGGCTCGAAGTTGAAGACCTGGAAGACGGGCCGGCCCACGCCCGGCTCCGTCGGATCGGTCTGCGTCTGGTGAATCAGCTTCATGAGCGGCGTCGATTCCTTCGTGATGTACCACATATACCCCGTCGAGGGATTCGCCTTCAAGCGTACCTCCAGCGTGTCGCCCATCTTGAGATGAACCACACTGCCCTTGTCCGCTTCGGTGACAACTTTGTTAGCCGCAATGGCCGCTTGCGGAGCAAATGCGAAGGCCAAAAGAGCAAAGAGAAAAAGCCCGCGAACAAAAAACAACCGGCACGATCGATCCGTGTGCATGGCAAACTTCCTTTCGCGCGGTAGAACGCCTATTCTCGCTCGATCTCCACGCAAAACGAAGATACACCCGCCAAATGCGCGCTGCAACCGGCTATTTCAACGCAATGCAATTCAATCTCGGAGATGGTTGCATGAGAATGGATGGAGTAGAACTTGTCATGCGCAGAGCCTGGCGCGGCTACCACAACGGCCTCGCTCATAAGAGCGGGGCCGTCTGTCTGACTTGGAATCGATGAAAGAGTTAGTGCTTCTCCGCCGCCGAGGCGATCTTGGCTTCGGCCTCACGGGTGACGCGCAGCGCCTCGTCGAAGGCTTCAACGCTCGTGCCGGCTTCATTCCACATCTTTTGCCCGCGCGCCAATTGCTCCTGTGCGCGCGCCACGTCGATCTCCTCGGGTTTAAGCGCGTCGCTGGCCAGGATGGTCACGCGGTCGCCTAGCACCTCGACGAATCCCCAACTGACGTTGTAGCGCTGCCCGCTCTCCGCTGCTCCGGTTTCGCCGCCAGCCTTCCCGCCCGCTCCGCAATGCACGATCACATCGCCTGCGCCCAACTCGGCCATCAGAGGCGCGTGACCATAGAGCACCTCCATGTAGCCCGACTTCGAGGGCAGCTCGACCGCAGTCGCAACGTGCTCGAAGAGGATACGATCGGGCGTTACCAGGCGAACGCGGAGTTGGTTTGTATCTTCTGCCATAAAACCTCTCGAATTGTCAGTGGTCAGTAAAAACCACGCGCACCAAGTCCAGTACAAACTGACGACTGAAAACTGACAACTGTCTTTACACCGACGCCTTCATCTTCTCGGCGGTCTCCAGCACTTCCTCGATCGCGCCCTTCATATAGAAGGCCTGTTCGGGAATATCGTCGTACTTGCCCGAAATGATCTCCTTGAAGCTGCGCACGGTATCGGCCACCTTCACATACGCTCCAGGAATGCCGGTAAAGGTCTCGGCAACATGGAAGGGCTGCGAAAGGAATTTCTGAACTTTTCGAGCACGAGCCACTGTCAGTTTATCTTCCTCCGAGAGCTCGTCGATGCCCAGAATTGCGATAATGTCCTGCAAATCCTTGTACCGTTGCAGAATACGCTTCACGCCCTGCGCCACGTCGTAATGCTCCTGGCCCACGATGCGCGCACTCAGAATGCGCGAGGTCGAGGCCAGCGGATCGACAGCCGGATAAATGCCAAGTTCGGAGAGCGGGCGGCTAAGCACCGTCGTCGCATCCAGGTGAGCGAAGGTCGTCGCCGGCGCGGGATCGGTCAAGTCATCCGCGGGCACATAGACAGCCTGCACGGAAGTCACAGAGCCTTTGCTCGTCGAAGTGATGCGCTCCTGCAACTCGCCCATCTCCGTCGCCAGGTTCGGCTGATAGCCCACAGCGGAAGGCATACGGCCCAGCAGCGTCGAAACCTCGCTGCCCGCCTGCGTAAAGCGGAAGATGTTGTCGATGAAGAGCAGCGTATCCGAGCCTTCCACATCGCGGAAGTATTCTGCAACGGTCAGCGCGCTCAAGGCCACGCGCAGACGCGCTCCTGGCGGCTCGGTCATCTGGCCGTAAACCAGCGCGCACTTCGAGTTGGCATAGTCGCCCGGTTTGATGACGCCGGACTCCGTCATCTCCAGCCAGAGATCGTTGCCCTCGCGGGTACGCTCGCCCACGCCGGCAAAGACCGAGAAGCCGCCGTGGTTCTTGGCCACGTTGTTGATCAATTCCATGATGACGACCGTCTTGCCCACGCCGGCGCCGCCGAAGAGGCCGATCTTGCCGCCCTTGAGGAATGGTTGAATCAGATCGATGACCTTGATGCCGGTCTCGAACATCTCTTCGTGGGTGGTCTGCTCGTCA
>Ga0181528_10001351_pt1 | contig 15381 bp, 15 predicted proteins | sample PEATcosm2014_Bin_47_FD_119742 | JGI IMG/M metagenome (GOLD analysis project Ga0181528, IMG submission 119742) | Peatland microbial communities from MTU Mesocosm Facility, Houghton, MI, USA - PEATcosm2014_Bin10_10_metaG | ecosystem: Environmental > Terrestrial > Soil > Wetlands > Peat | place...
CGACATCGACGACTTGCAGCAGGTCACCGAGAAGTACCGCAAGGAGCGCGCCAAGGAGGCCCAACGCGTCGAGACCATGGTGGAGGAGGAGACGCGGCGTTTCATGCGCTGGCTGGGGGCACGCGAGGTGGCGCCGCTCATCAACGACCTGCGCGGCCAGACCGAGGCGCTGCGCGACGCCGAGTTGGAGCGCTGGCTGCGCCGCGCCCCGGACCTAAATGACGCCCTGGCCGACGTCATGCGGCAGATGATGCGCAGTTTCGCCAACAAGCTGCTCCACGCCCCACTGCGCGGCCTGCGCGAGCTGAGCGGCAGCGAGAGCGCCGCCGACCTGGTGGCCTTCACGCGACAACTTTTCGATTTGGAGGCGGAACGGGAAAACAACGAAGAGGACGGACCATGACGGGCACCATGACCAGCATCTGCATCGCGGCCGAGACGTTGGCACTGAGCGGCTATCTGACGGCGGCCATCGTCTATCCGCTGCGCCTGGTGCGGCCCGACAGCGACTACTCGCGCCTCGGCCTGCTCGGCCTGACCGGCGCGGCGACGCTGCAGGGCATGGGGCTCGCGGCGCACACCCTGGGCCGTTCGCAGCCCCTCTTCGGGCAGTACGCCAACGTCGCCTTCGTGCTGGTGCTGATGCTGTGCGCGGCGCTGTGGTGGAGCGAATACCGCACCGAACGGCCCGCCATCGCGGCCTTCATCACCCCCGTCATCTTCCTCATCGCGCTCACCGGCATGTTGCGCCCGGCGGCCGTTCCACACATCACCAACCCCCTGCTGCTGGTGCACGTCACCCTGGCGCTGCTGGCCTACGCCCTGTTCGGCGTGGCGTTCGCCATGGCCATGGCCTATCTCGTCAACGATTTCTACCTCAAGCACAAGCAGGTGGAGCGCCTGCCGCTGCTGCCGCCGCTGCCCACCGCGGATCGCGTGGGGCACATGGCGGTGTGCATCGGCCTGCCCATCTACACCCTGGCCATCCTCATCGGCGCCAGTCGCGTGTGGCTGGGCCACCTCGGCGCCGACCCGAAAACAGTGCTGGCGCCCGTCAACTGGTGCGTCTACGCCCTCTACCTGTACCTGCGCGACGTGCCCCACGTGCGCGGCAAACGGCTCCAGGCCCTGCTCGTGCTGGGGTTCCTGATGGCCTTGTCGAGCATCGTCTTCGCACCGCACAGCGCCACCAAGTACTACGGCTGAGGGTCATCGCGGCACTGCCCCTCGCGCCAACGGCGCGAAGCAAACCAGCCCAGGGCAACGCCCTGGGGATTGTGGCGCGCTCACCGCCCATTGACCTCGGCATCCAGCCCCCCCAACCGCCGCAGATCGTCGGTCGCCGCCACCAGCCCCTCCAGATGCTCGACGCCCTGGTCGGCCGGCCCGGCGTTGGCCACCAACACCAGCGTCGTGCTCGGCGCCAGCTCGAAACGCGGCGTGACGTTGTACCAGAAGTTGCCGGCCAGGGTGAGCAGCAGCGGCAACTCGCCGGTGGTCACGAAACGCGGCTCCTTGGGCGCGACGTAGTACTGATCGTCGCCGAGATAGACCTGCCCGTGATAGCCGTGGGCCTCGAGCAGGGGATATTGCGTCTCGGTGTGGATCTTGGGGCCGGTGATGGTGACGCGGCCCGGCGGATCGTCGGCGCCGCCTTCCAGGACGAGATGGCGTTGGGCCTGCTCCAGGTAGAAGTCGCTCATCACCAGCGACTGGTTGTCGCGCACCTGCACGCTGGGCTCGACGAGCGTCTCCAGGCGGAACTCGAAGCCGATCAGTCCGTCGCGCTGCTTGCCCTTGCCGCTCACCGTCACGGTGCCCTCGAAGGACTGCGCCAACAGGAAACGCGCCGCGCCGCAATCGTCGAACCGCAGGTTGCCGTTGGCCGCCAGCACGTGCACCAGGCTGCCGGCCGGCAGATGGTCGAACAGCAGGCCTTCGCGGTCCGGCTTCTTCTGGTACATGCCGAAGACGTCCACGGTGTCGTAGGTGACGCGCGACGGCCCGCCGGTCGAGCTTTGGCGGATGTCGGCGTCCAGCTTCATGGGCCCGCTGTCGTGATGTCCGAGCATGAACTGCTCCAGCGTCACGTTCTGGGGATCGACCACCTCGATGCCGATGCCGTGCTCGGGGCCGCGCCACAGGATGCGCGTGTTGTAGCCGCTGCCGCCGAAACGGTAATCGGCGCCCGTGATGCGCAGGCTGCGGCTGATGACGTAGTTGCCGGTGGGCAGATAGGCCAGCGTGCCGTGACCCGCCGCGCGCGCCGCGTCGATGGCGTGTTGCAGGGCGTCGGTGTCGTCGCTGCGGCCATCGCCCTTGGCGCCGAAGTCGCGTTTGGCATCCAGCACGCGATAGGTGACGTCCACGTCGGAGCGCAGGAAGGTCTGCTCGGCGTCGCGCACCACGCCGCCGGGCTCGCCGGCGGGCAGCAGGAGCGGTATCTTGGCCGCCGCCGCACCCACCAGGGCGGCCGCATCGGCGGGCCGATTGCCGCGCGCGATGAGCTTGCGGCTGCCGCCGAGTCGCACCGGCGCCTGGCCGGGCGGGCCGTCGTCGAAGGCGCAATCCAGCATCATGACCGGCGAGCCCAGCAGATCGACGGCGGCCTCGGGGTCGGTCCAGTGCGCCACGTGGCAATCCTGCAGCACCAGCGGCGAGATGCCGGCATGGCTGACGAAACGCTTGGAGCCCGACGACGTGCAGCGCCGGATGGAGCTGCCATGCTCACTGCCGACGCGGCAATCGACGATCTTGCTGCGCGCGAAATGGCTGTTGCGGACGTAGAAGTTGCCCTTGTTGTCGGCGATGCCGGTGCCGCAGTCGCGCCACTCGCAACCGTCGAAGCTGTTGTCGTAGTCGTTGAAGGTGCCGATGCTGACGCCCGTGGCGCAGCGCTCGAAGAGGCAGCCGAGGTAGGTGATCTCGGCCGAGGCCAGCTTCTGTTGCCAGCCGATGCGGATGCCGGCCACGGTGAAGTCCCGGAAGGCCTCGTACTGGTGGCGAACCTCGGTCTCGAAGCGATTGGCGGAGTTGTGATCGAAGCCGACGGCGGCCTTGCCGCGCCCGTCCCAGGTCAGCCCGATGAATCGCGATTCCGCCACGCCGTTGCAACGGAACATGCGCCCGCCGCCTTCGCCGTCCCACACCAGCGTCGTGGCGCGGCCGCAGCCGATGAGGGTGATGCCGAGGTGCGGGCCATTGAGGGTGAGGGTCTGCGTGAGGCGATAGGTGCCGGCGGGCAGGTAGAGGGTGGCGCCGTCGCCGGCGGCGGTGAGGGCGGCCTGCAAGGCGGCGGTATCATCGGCCACGCCGTCGCCGGCGGCGGCATAGCGCGTTTTGACGTCGAGCCAATCGGAGCGCGGCTGCCAGTCGAGGCGCGGGATGTCGGCGGCGGCCACGGTGAGCGCGACGAGCAATGCGGACAGCATGGCGGTCTCCTCCTACATTTCCACCTGCACTTTGATCACGCCGTCGCGGCTCACGGCGCGGTCCATGGCGGCCGGCAGCTCGGCGTAGGGATACGTCGCGGTGATGAGCGGCGCCAGGTCCAAACTCCCCGCCGCCGCCAGCGTGAGCGCAGACTCGAAGACGTGGGCGAAACGGAAGGAGCCGACCACCATCAGCTCCTTGTTCATGACGAGATTCGCCGGCAGCGGCACCTCGGCGGGCAGGGTGCCGATCTGCACCACCGTCCCGGCGCGCCGCGCCAGGCGCAGGGCCGCGGCCGAGGCGGCGCTCGATCCGGCCGCCTCGATCACCACGTCGAAGCCGCCGCCGGACCACGCCGTGGCGTGCTCCTCGCCGTTCGCCTCGCCGGGGTTGAAGACGATGTCGGCGCCGCTGCGCAGGGCGAACTCGCGGGCGAAGGGCGCCGGATCACTCACCGCCAGCCGCGCCGCGCCGAAGGCCCGCGCCACGCGCAACACGAGCTGGCCGATGGTCCCGCCGCCGGTGACGAGCACCGTCTTGCCGGCCACGGAGCCGGCGCGATTCACGCCGTGCATGGCCACCGACAGCGGCTCCAGCAGCGTCGCCTCGCCCAAGGAAAGGCTCTGCGGGATGGCGAAGCAATTCGCGGCCGGCATGGGCACGAACTCGGCAAAGGACCCGTCGAGATGCGGAAAGCAGCTCGCCGAGCCGAGGTAACGCATGTTCAGGCACAGATTGTAGCGCCCTTCGCGGCACAGGCGGCAGTGGCCGCAGTTCATGGAGGGGTCGACGGCCACCAGGGTGCCCAGCGCGGGAGCGGTGACATCGGGCCCCAGCTCGACCACCTCGCCGACGAACTCGTGGCCCAATGCAAAGGGCGCGCGCGGCACGAAGGCACCGATGTAGCCTTGGGTGAAGTAGTGCACGTCGGAGCCGCAGATGCCCAGGCGGCGCGTGCGCAGCAGCACTTGGCCGGACGCGAGCACGGGGCGCGGACGCTCCTCGAATCGCAGATCGTGAGCGCCGTGGAGCAGGTAGGCGTGCATGTGAGGTCCTTCCGGGCGCAGCATAGCGCAACCCTACGCCGCGCGTCGAGGGCCGAGGGAGCGTCCGTCTCGCCGAGACGGACGACCGCCGGAGGCGGTCCCAGCCGTCGCGTGGCGACGGCCGCACGTCTCGGCGAGACGTGCGCTCCCTTGGGTCCGCCTGCTGCGATTCCATCGCCATCTGACATTAGAAGACGCCCGGCAGCACGGCGCCGCACTTCCGGCACACGCCTCGCAAGGTGTCGTCCACGACCCGCGCCCCCTCGCGCCGGATGAGCGTCGCCCCGCAGACCGCGCACTGCGTCGCCAGCCCCGGCCCGGCCGTCTCGGCGTCCGTGTAGACGAACCGCAGGCCGCGCTCCAGCCCGCGCTCCCGCGCCGCGTGCAGCGCTCGAAGCGGCGTCGGCGGCAGGTGGCGCAGGGCGAAATCGGGATGGAAGCGGTTGACATGCCACGGCACGTCGGCTCCCAGCCGTTCGCCGATCGCGTCGATCAAGGCGTCGATATGGGCCGTAGAATCGTTGACTGTGGGCACCAGCAGCGTCGTCACCTCGACCCACACGCCCGCCGCGCGATAACGTGAGAGCGCTTCCAGCACGGGCTTGACGCTGCCCCCCAGCAGCTCCGCCGCCACGCTTCCGTCGAGGGTCTTGAGGTCGACGTTGACGGCGTCCAGCAGCGGCGCGACGGAATCCTGGGCGCCGGCGGTGAGGTAGCCGTTGGTCTTCCAGGCATTGAGCAGCCCGGCCCCGCGCGCCGCGTGTGCCACGGCGCGGGTGTATTCGAGATGCACGCCGGGCTCGGTGAAGGTAGCCACCACGGCGCCGCAGCCCGCCGCCAGCGCCTCCGCCACCAGCGCCTCGGGCGGCAACGAGCGCGACGGCGGGCTGATGTCGGCGGACTTCGGCGTCTGCGACACGATCCAGTTCTGGCAATAGGCGCAGCGCAGGTTGCAACCCGCCGCGCCGTAGCCGAAGGCGCGCGCCCCGGGCGTGACGTGGTAGAGGTAGGAGCGCTCGATGGGACCGTCGTGGGCCGCCACCACCTGGCCGAAGAAGCGCGGCACGATCTGCCCGGCCACGTTGTGCCGCGCCCCGCAGGGTCCGATCTCCGCCTCGGCCAGCAGGCAGGCGTGCGGGCAAACCTCGCAGCGTGCCGCGAGCGTGGCTGTCACGCACGTTCCCACGGCGCATCGGCCATCGGCAGCAGCCCGGCGGCCACGTCCACCAGCTCGCGCGGAGCGCGGAAATGGATGCGCTCACGCACCGTCTCGATGGTCTCGATGGGCACCGCGGCGTGCTGCAAGAGCCGTTCGATGACCTGATCCACGGCCACCTCCGGGGTTGATGCGCCGGACGTCACGCCGATCGACTCGTGGCTGTCCAGCCACGCCGGATCGACTTCGGCGGCGTCGGCCACGAGATGCGCCACCACGCCGCAGGTCTCGGCCACCTCGCGCAGGCGGTTGGTGTTGGAGCTGAGCGTCGAGCCCACCACCAGCACCATGTCGCAGCGCTTGGCGAGCTCCTTGACGGCGTCCTGGCGATTCGTGGTGGCGTAGCAGATGTCTTCCTTGCGCGGCGTGTTGAGCATCGGGAAGCGCCGCGACAGGACCTCGATGATGCCCGACACCTCGTCCACGCTGAGCGTCGTCTGGGTGAGGGTGACGACGCGCTCGGGATCCGCCGGCTGCACGCTCTCGGCGGCCTCCAGCCCGTCCACCAGAATCATGCGCTCGGGCGCCTCGCCCATGGTGCCGACGGCCTCGACGTGCCCTTCATGGCCGATGTAGAAGATGGTGTAGCCGCGCTGCGCCCATTCCTTGGCTTCGCGGTGCACCTTATCCACCAGCGGGCAGGTGGCGTCGATGACCTTCAGGCGCCGCGAGATGGCCTCGTCGCGCACGGTGGGGCTGATGCCGTGGGCGCTGAACACCACCGGGCAATCCTCGGGCACGTCGCCCAGATCCTCGACGAAGATCACGCCGCGCTCCTCGAAGCTGCGCACCACCCACTCGTTGTGCACGATGGCATGGCGCACATAGAGCGGCACGCCGAACACCTCGACGGCGCGGTTGACGATGTCGATGGCGTAGGCCACGCCGGCACAGAAGCCGCGCGGGGCGGCCAGGATGATGCGCTTCATGGCGTCAACTCCAAACTCATCATGGGATCCATCACGGTTTCCGGCCGCGGCTCGAGCAGCTCATCGCCCACCAGGGCACAAGCCGCCAGCTTCACGAGCCGCACCGCGCCCAGCTCCTCGGCGCCTAGCAGGACGCTCAGCACCTCATCGGCCTTGGGCAGCCGCCCGTTGCCGTCGGGCACCAGATCCATCACCACGATACACCCATCGGCGTGAACGGCGCGCATCATGGGCCGAATGTCCACCTGGCGGAAGACGATGCGATCCTGTTCTTTGCCGCGCCGCGACACGATGATCTCGGGCCGCGCCAGCAGCTCCGCCACGCGTTGAGGCAGATCCTCGCCGGCCAGCGCCGGCGGGATCTCGGCGCGATAGCGCGCCGCCGTGTAGACCGCCATGAGCGGCTTGACGGTCATCGGCACCAGCCAGGCGTCGTGCACGCCGAAGCCTTCGGGCAGCGTGTCGTTGAGGCGTTGCGCGGCGGCGAGCGGATCGATGGCCTCGGTGAGGATCACGTCGCACCAATCACCCTCCGTCTCCAAGCCGACTCGCAGCGCCGTGGAGAAGCTCAGCGAGGCGTGGGGATGGTAGCCTTCGCTGTAGCGCATCGGCACGCGGGCGCGGCGCAGGGCACGGACGAAGACGTTGAGCACCTCGTGGTGGCTGGTGAGGCGGCTGAGGCCGGTGCGGCTCCAGCGGAAACGCAGCTTGCCCCACGGCGGCGGCTCTTCCCAGCGCGGCGGCGGTGTGGCGGGCACCTCGGCCTCGGCGCGCGCTCCCTCGCGGCTGGTGCGCAACATCGACGTGCAGCCCTCGCGCTCCACCTTGATCACGCCGCACTGATGGCACTTCTCCTGCCGGCAATCGCGTGCCACGCCCTCGGCCTGGGCGCGGCGCCAATCGGCGGCCAGCCAGCCGCGCGGGATCATCACGTCGATGTGATCCCACGGCAGCGGCTCATCGACGGCACGCGCACGAAGCTCGTCGCGCGCCGTCAGCCCGTGCTCGCTCTGCCACTGCTCGAAGGCCCGCTCCCAGGCGCCGTGGTTCAGCAGCTCGTTCCAGCCGTCGAACCGCGCCCCTTCGCGCCAGGCGTAGTAGAGCAGCCAGCCGCCGCGCCGGTCGGCGCGCCCGATGACGCCTTCCAGGAAGGTCTCGAAGGCATCGTGGCGGCCGAACTTGATGGCCTTGGGACCGAGGCGGCTGTTGAGCAGCCGCTGCCGGCGCACGGTCTCCTCGGGCGGGATCTGCTCCGCCCATTGGAACGGCGTCTGCGGCTTGGGCACGAAAGTGCTGACGCCGAGATTGACCCGCGCGCGGTGCGTCACGCGGCAGCCCACCTCCCACACGCGCCGCGCCAGATCGCCGATGGCCGCCACATCCTCGTCTTCCTCGGTGGGCAGGCCGATCATGAAATAGAGCTTGAGCACCTGCCAGCCGTGGCGATAGCACGAATCGGCCATGGCCAGCAGGTCCTCGGTGGGAATGAACTTGTTGATGACGCGCCGCAGCCGATCCGTGGCGGCCTCGGGAGCGAACGTCAGGCCGGTCTTGCGCACGCTGGAGATCTGCGCCGCCAGATCCACGCTGAAGCTGTCCAGTCGCAGCGACGGCAGCCCCACGCTGATGTGGTCCGGCCGCGCCAGCTCCACGCTCTGCCGCACCAGCGAGCGCACCTTGGAGTAATCGCAGGTGCTCAGCGAGCTGAGGCTGACCTCTTCGTACCCCGTGCGCGCCGCGGCCTCCGATTGCAGGCGCGCCAGGGTCTCCAGCGAGCGCTCGCGCACCGGCCGCGTCACCATCCCCGCCTGGCAGAAGCGGCAGCCCTGCGTGCAGCCTCGCAGCACCTCCAGGCTGGCGCGATCATGCACCTGCTCGGTGAACGGCACGATGAGATCGGTGGGAAACGGCGCGGCGTCGAGGTCGCGGCACAGCCGTTTGACGATCTTCGGCGCCCCGGCCGCGGCCACCAGCACGCCATTGTCGGCCATCTCGACGGGATAGAGCGACGGCACGTAAACGCCGGGCAGCTCCGCCATCCGCGCCAGGATGCGGGCCCGGCCGCCGCCCAGCTTGACGGCCTCGGCCAGCTCGAGGACGGCCTCTTCGCCGTCGCCGATGAGGAAGGCGTCGATGAACAGCGCCAGCGGCTCGGGATTGAACACGCACGGCCCGCCGGCCACCACCATGGGATGCTCGTCGCCGCGCTCCGCGGCCAGCACGGGGATGCCGCCGAGGTCGAGCATGTTGAGGATGTTGGTGTAGTTCAGCTCCCACTGCAGGGTGAAGCCGAGCAGGTCGAAGGCCGCCAGGGGCGTCTTGCTCTCCAGGCTGAACAGCGGCAGCCCGCGGGCTCGAAGCGCCTCTTCCAGGTCGGGATGCGGGGCGCAGACGCGCTCGGCCCAGATGTCGGGCTGCTGGTTGAGGATGTGGTAGAGGATTTGCAGGCCGAGATTGCCCAGGCCGAGATCGTAGCTGTCGGGGAAGGCCAGGCAGGCGCGCAGGGCGAGGCGCGCGCCGTCCTTGTGCACGCTGTTCAGCTCGGTGCCGAGGTAGCGCGAGGGCTTGGCGACGTTGGGCAGGATGTCCTCGGCCAGGCGCGAGGCGAGGTCGGACACGGGGGTCTCCGGAGGGGGATTATAGCATGGGATCCATTGACGACCTTGGGGTCGGTTTCCCGGCGCTGCCGGGGAAGGAATGGCGGCCCGCGGCCGATGTTGTACAATGGGACAAAGAGGCCGTGCGGGGCGCGATCCCGGCGGCCGAGGTGCCACGATGGTTCAAGCGGCCACGCATCGCGTCCGTGTCCAGCCGGGCGGGCGGGTGGAGTTTTGCGACCCGGACCTGCCGGCCGGCGCCGAGGCGGACGTGATCGTATTGGTCCGGGCGCCGGAGGACGTGCCGCCGCCCTTGACGGCCTTTTTCGGCCAAGGCCGTGGTTGCTTCGCCGAGGCCGCCGACGTGGTGCCGTTCCTGCGCGCGGAGCGTGACGCGTGGGACGATTAGACGACCTGCGCGGGCAGCGTATCTACCTCGACGCCAACGTGTTCATCTACGCCATCGAGGGGTTCCGGCCACTGGGTGACCAGGCCCAGGCTGTGCTCGCGCTCGCCGAGGCTGGCGGTTGCGTGCTTTGCACCAGCGAGCTGACCCTCGCCGAGTGCCTGGCGCAGCCCCTCGCGTTGGGTCGGGCAGACTTGGTGAAGCAGTACCTTCTGCTGTTGCAAGCGCGGCCGGCCCTGGATCTGGCCGTGGTTGACCGACCGGCCCTGATCGAGGCCGCACGCCTGCGCAGCCAAACCGGCCTCAAGCTGCCGGACGCCATCCACCTCGCCACCGCGCGCAGCCGAGCCTGCGGCGTGCTGCTGTCCAACGACCAGCACCTCGTCGGGACAGTCCCGGAAGGGATGTTGCTGGCCGATCTGGTGGTCTGAGCATAGAGTCCGGCCCCTCCGCGCGCCCTGTGCTAAACTCCCCTCATGCAGCTCCTGCACTTCGCCGACACCCATTTCGGCACCGAAAACTACGGCCGCATCGATCCCGAGACCGGCCTGCACACGCGCCTCCAGGACTTCGCCCATTGCCTCGACCGCGTGGTGCAGATCGGCCTGGAGCGCGGCGTGGATGCCGTGCTGTTCGCCGGCGATGCCTATCGCACGGCCACTCCCACCCCCACCTGGCAGCAGGTCTTCGCGGCCGGCGTGCGGCGTTTCGTGGAGGCCGGGATTCCCGTCGTGATGGTCACCGGCAACCATGATCTGCCCGTCAGCTACGGCCGCGCCACGGCCCTCGACATTTTCGCCACCTTCAATCCCGACCTCGTCACCGTGGCGCGCCGGCCCGGGCTGGTGCGCATCGCCACCAAGAGCGGGCCGTTGCAGGTGGCCTGCCTGCCGTGGCCCAGCCGCGGCCAGTTGGTGGCCGACGAGGCGCTGGCCGCCGAGGGCGAGCAGAAGCTGCGAGAGCAGCTCGAAGGCTTCGTGGTGGCGCGCCTCAAGCTCATGGCGGCGGAGCTGGAGCCGCGGCTGCCGGGCGTGCTGCTGGCCCATCTCAGCGCCGCCGACGCCGTCTTCAGCGGCAGTGAACGCACCATGCTGGGCGCCGCCGACCCTGCTCTAAGCCGCGGCGCGCTGGCCGAGGCGCGGTACGATTACGTGGCTCTCGGCCACATCCATCGCCATCAGAACCTCAACCCCGACAGCCGGCCGCCGGTGGTCTATTGCGGCAGCTTGGAACGCATCGATTTCGGCGAACATGCCGAGACCAAGGGCTGCTGCCTGGTGACCATCGGCGAAGGCGACACGCCCGCGGCGCGCGACGCCAAATACGAGTTCATCCCGCTGCCGGCGAGGCCGTTCGTGGCCATCGAGCTGAACGTGCCGGCCGCGGCCGACGCCACGCCGTGGATGGTCGAGCAGCTCGACGGCTACGAGGTGAGAGAGGCCGTGGTGCGCGTGCGCTACCGCTGCGACGACGAGCAGGAGCGCGCCCTGGACCATCGCGCCGTGCGCGCCGCCCTGCGCGAGGCGCATTGCGTGGCGGGTCTGGTGCGCGAGCGCGAGGCGGAAGCGCGCAAGGTGCGCGTCGAGATCACGGAGCACCTTGGGCTGCTGGATGCCCTGGGGCGTTATCTTGACACCAAGCCGGAGCTGGAGCCGTGGCGCGAAGCGGTGACGGCGGCGGCGGCGGAGCTGGAGGCGCGGCTGCAGGCGGTGGAGCTGGGCGTCGACGGACAAGTGTTGGCGGAAGGATAACCATGACTTGGTTCAAAATGCCGGATCACGCGTTCTGCACCATCTATATCGCGGTTTTGATCGTGGCGACGGGTCCGTATCTGTATTTCGAACGGAGGATCCAGGACCCTGCGGTGCGCGCCATTCTGCGCCGTAAGTTCCTGGCGGCGGTGGTATTCGGCATTGTCCTCGCGGCGCTGCTGGCGTTCAAGGTCGCCGGATCGTGAGGCGCGGTGTCGGCACGTACGCGGAGTGGGATACCATTGATGCGAGGACAGTCCGATGGTCTCGAAACTGATCACGACAGACAAGGAACTCGACGCAGCCGTGGCCCGCATCGATGAGATATGGGGCGCGGCCGATGGCACGCCGGAAGCTGACGAATTGAGCCTGCTGGCGGCTCTAGTCGAGATCTTCGAAGAAGAGCATTATCCGCTCCCGCCGCTTGATCCGGTGGAGGCGATCCTCTTCTACATGGAACAGAAGTGCTTGCGCCCTGCCGACCTCGTGCCCTTCATCGGCAGCCGCAGCCGCGTCTCCGAAGTGCTCAACCGCCGCCGGCCACTGAGCCTGACGATGATCCGCCGCCTTCACGCCGGCCTCGGCATTCCGCTAGAAGTGCTGGTGCAGGATCTGAAAACCAGCGCACCCGCCGAACCGACGAGTGCGCTGTCTCCGCCTTGATGTAGCACAGCAGCATCAGTCGCTCGACTGCGTCAGTCCCCCGACATCAGCACGGCCTTGCTGCGCGTCGCCTGCAGCTCCGCCTCGGCCTTCTGCCCGGCGAGGATCTGGCGCACGATGGCGATGTCCTCTTCCGCTTCCTCCACACTCAGCAAGCCGATGGCCACGATGTCGATGGGCTTGATGGTGTTGTAGACGAAGCTCAGGCCGGTGGGCGGCATGATGCGGCCCGCGCCGAGGGGCTTGATGCACAGGCACGGCTTGGGCGTGTGGTTGATGACGCTCTGCACCCAGTCCGTCTCCACCTGGCACAGGAAGCCGTCGCTGTTGTAGATCTGGATGTAGACCTCGCAGTCGTAGCCGGCGCGATCGCTGACCGTGACGCATTCCGGGCGATGCGTGCTCCAGCCGGCCTTCATGCCCTGCTCTTTGATGAAGTCGATGACCTCTTCGGCCTCCTCGATGATGCCCTTCGACGGGAGGATGCGACTGTCGGTCCACATGGTGTGCGGCAGGCAGAACTCGGCGCCCAGCTCGGCGGCCTGGCGGATGCCGTCCTTCAGCTCCTCGGTGTCGCGCCCGCCGGGCGTGGCGAACCAGTGGATGTGGACGCCGGTGTCGGCCTCCACGGCGCGCAGCACCTCGGCGTAATCGGGCCGCTGCATGGACACCGTGGCATTGAGGCCCTGGCGCGCGCAGGCGCTGATCACCTCGTACTGCCGCTCGGGGGTGAAGTGGCGCCGCAGCCACTCGCTGCGCGCGCGGCTGAAGTGGCTGAAGCCGTGGAACGAGTTCGAGCCGATGATCAGCCGCGAGATGTCGTAGCCGGCGATATGGCTGGTCGGAAACGTGTTCACGCTCTGCTCCTCCAAAGGTCCTTGTTGGACCCTGTTCATCTTACAACGTGTCGGCTTTCCGCGCACCATCCTGAGGGCGTTCGGGAGAAACGAACGACATGCGCATCCTGGTGACGTTCGAGGCCTTCCCTGGCCAGTTGGCCGCCGAGCAGGTGGCCAAACTGCGCGACTACGTCGGCACGACCCTCCACGGCCTGATGGAAGCCGGCGTGGTCGAGGCCAGCGGGATCTTCGTCGGCGCGCGCGGCGGCTTCTTTCTGGTCAACGTGGAATCGTCCGAGCGCTTGTTCGAGCTGATCGGCGGTCTGGTGGACTACGGCACGGTGTGCGCCAAGCCCGTCATCAGCGTCGAGACGCTCGGCAAGTTCTTCGTCGAGCACCCGCCGAGCTGATTCAGTCGTGGCCCGATTCCGTGCGCACCCACGCGATGGCCTGGCTCAGCATCTGGCGATAGCTGGGGCAGCCCCACGCTCCCGGCCCATGACCGGGCTGGATGTAGACGATCTGGGAGCGCCCGTAGCGGTGCGTCCACGCCACGGTGGGGCTGCTGCCCTCCGTGGCGCAGGTGAGCAGCGGCGTGACGTCGGGACTGACCTGCATGTGGCCGTAGACTTCGTCGTGATAGCCGAAATCCGTCAACCCTTTCGTCACGGGCTGGTCGGGCGAGACGACGTGCACGGCGATGTCGATGCCCTCGTGGTAGGTCGAGGCCGGCTGCACGACGCCGTCCACGGTGCGGGGCGCCATCAGGTAGCGCCCGCCGAGGATCGTCTCGTACTCGTCCCAATGGGGATACGAGCCGCTGCAATGGTGCAGCGCCAGCACACCCTTGCCGGCGCGAAGCAGGGCCACCAGGTCGGCCTTGGCCTCGTCAGGGATGGTCTGCGGCATGTCGTAGAGCACCAGCACGTCCCACGTGGCGGCAGCCTCGGGCTTGAATTCGGCGTAGGCGTGGGGATGCCGCACCTCGCGCCATGCGATGCCGGGCAGGGCGTCCCACATGGCGGCGAAGGGCCCGCGCTCGAAATCGTGGCCGCCGGTGACCACCAGACACCGGATCTTGGCCGCGTCATCGGCGCGCGCGGCGGTCACGGCACAAATCAGCACCATCCACGCCAGGCAGCGCATGGCTCTCTCCCGCTCCGTGGTTCGCCGCGCCGCGCGCCCGACCTTTCGGCAGGATGGTTGCACGATCACGATTAAGTAACTCCAGACGGAGTCGGTGTCGTGAACCTCACCTCGTGCCGCGTGGCCGGCAAGCCGCTGGCGGCGTTGTCGCTGTCGTGCGCGCGGCTGCCCTCGCGCCAGGCGGCGGAGGAGGTCATCGCCGCCGCCGTGGCGGGCGGCGTGCGTTACCTCGACACCACGCCGGGGAGGCACGAGGCCGGCGAGGCGTGGGTCGGCGCGGCGCTGGCCGGTTGCCGCGAGCGCGTGATTCTCGCCGCCCGCGGGCCCGCCGACGGCGCCGACGCCGTGCGCGCGCGGATCGAGGCCTCGCTGGCGCGGCTGGCCGTGGCCCGGCTGGATGTCTATCAACTGGGCGGCGTGCGAACGGCGGAGGATTTCGACCGCGCCCAGGAGCCCGGCGGCTGGCTGGAGGGGGCGCAGCGGGCGCGCGACGAGGGCCTGGTGCGGCACCTCGGCGTGAGCGGCGACGCCGAGGCGCCGGAGCTGCGGCGTTGGGTGCGCTCCGGCTGGGTGGACGTCATCACCGTGCCCTTTCATCTCCTCGACGTCTCGCGGCTGCGCGGCATCCGTTTCGCCGCCGAGCAGGGCGTCGCGGTTCTGGCCGCCCACCCTCTGGCGAGTGGCTTCCTGGCTTCGTCGAGCGCCGTGCTGGCCCGCGACATGGCCGAGTTCGGGGTCGTCTCGGCCACCGATCTGGCGCTGCGTTATGTGTCGTCGCACGCCGGTGTTTCGGCGCTGTGCGGGGCGAGTCGTGCGCCGGAAATGGCGGAGAGCGCGGCGCTGTTGTCGCGCCCGCTGTGGCCCGAGGCCCTGGCCGAGACGCTGCGACGCCGCTTCGATGCCTTGCTCCAGAGCGGCGACGAGTACTGCACCGGCTGCGGCTACTGCACGCCGTGCACGGCGGCTCTCGATCTGCCCGGTCTGCTGCGCCTGCGGCAGTTCCAGGCGGTGCTGGGAATGGAGAGCGCGCGCCGTGAATTTCGCACGAAATTCGCTTCCGACGTGCATTATCAGGCGGATCTGTGTCACAATTGCGGGTTGTGCGGGCGGCGCTGCCCGCGCCAGATCCCAGTGCGATCGCTGCTGGCCGAGATCATGGCGACCATGGGTCAAGGACTGGGCTGGGCAACGCCGCACGCTGGCCAATGTCCAACCGTTGGGGCAGAATAGACTCGAATGAGAACCATGGCGAGCTGGGTGCCGGCGGTCACCTTGTTGTGGCTGTCGGTGGGACTGGCGGAGCCGTCGCCGGATGCCATCGAGCACTGGGCGTCGGGTCTGCAGGCCAAACACGCC
>Ga0181528_10001352_pt1 | contig 15379 bp, 10 predicted proteins | sample PEATcosm2014_Bin_47_FD_119742 | JGI IMG/M metagenome (GOLD analysis project Ga0181528, IMG submission 119742) | Peatland microbial communities from MTU Mesocosm Facility, Houghton, MI, USA - PEATcosm2014_Bin10_10_metaG | ecosystem: Environmental > Terrestrial > Soil > Wetlands > Peat | place...
AGCGGAGTAAAGGCGATCCACATCCCGGTCGTTCAACAAGACGTCGAGCAGATCTGTCCGATCCATCGTCTTTCCAGCCGAGAGTGCGATCCACGTCTTTTGGGTGAATAGGATAGGGACCCTGGTCGCGGGAAACTGAAAGGTAAAGGGAGTGCCTTTCTGGAGCGCCTCTTCAAGCAAAGTGAGTGGAAAGCCCGAGTCGATGGTTACGAAGGCGCGCTTTGCATTGTCTGTCACCAGGAAAGCACCCTTCGGGCCACATCCATCCTGAAACCGGTACCCCAGAACCTGAATCAGCTGCGTAGCACTGTCACAACCCGCAACGCGGATGGTATCGCCGCCGCCAGCCAGGGACCGGAGCTCTCGCGCGAGCGTTACATACCGATCAATCAGCAATAAGAATTCAGTAGGTCTGCCGTGGTCGTAGCCCTGGAGAGCAACATTGCGGGCCAGTAGCGGCAGCACTTCGGCCGGAGAGACCTCCTGGCTGATTCCGGCCATGCGCAAGAAGGGCCGCAGGGGGCCCGGGATCACGAGTGTATTCGCGGATGGAGACGGCAACAAAGCGTCCGCCGCGGTCTCTTCCTGCGCGGGAATAGGGGGAGATCCCGCTTGAGGCGGCTCGCCGTTGCTCACAGCGCAACAGCTTCCGAAGCAAAGGAGGCCCGCCGCAAATACTGCGATATAGCGAACAGGAAAGTTCATTGTGAAAACCCCTTCCGACCAGATGGAGTCCGAACCGAATTCCTGAACGAGCGAATTACCCCCGGTACCGCAGGCGTGTCCGATGGGGCGGCCTGGGAATTCGCGTCGCGGTTTGGCTTACGCTTACGCCGATTTCCTTAGGTGCGGAAAGGTGAATGCCTTTAGCCGCAAGTGAGGTTCGCGGAGATCGCTTTGGAAGTCCTTGGGCCTCTGCCTCGCGAGCCTGACGGCGCTAATTACCCTGGTGTGAAAGGAGACGTGGGGGAACTCACGCGCACCGGTAGCCATTGTCGCAAATTTCAAAATCAAATTGCAAGCTTACCATTTAGTTACTGCCACGCAGGCCAAGAAGGAAAGGGGCGCGAGAAGTGTTCAGAGGGATGACCAATCGGGGCCCCTGCGCAATCATTATTTGATTGAAATCGACGTGGAGTGGTGGTGGGGCACTGGGTCTCTGTTTGCCGAGGCAGCCCATCGACAACATGGCGATCTGCTTTGAGATCAGGCAGATGCCAGGCTCTTCCTCATGCAGGTTTTGCTGCTTCGCGCCATCCTGCGTGTATCTCTCGCGCATGGCCATCAGCACCCCATTCGCGCCGGAAGAGGCCAGGAAAGCGTATTCTATCGGTGTTATTCCGCCTGCATGAAAGGAACCAATCTCGGTGAACGTCCTTTTGCGTCTCGCGGCTACGATCGCGGGGCTGGCGAGTCTCACGGCGGCTGTGTACGCACAGCAGGAGTTCCCGCCCCCTCAGGGCAAAGGGCGCGTAGTCGTCCTGGCCTCCGGCGTCTCGGGTCCGGCGCACTACACGACCGTCGCCCGCGAGATCGCCGAGCTGGGCTATGACGTGGTGCTCTTCGACGGCAATCTGACCGAAGGAACCCATGGGGATGGAGTCAAGACGGTCATCCAGCAGGCGCAGCAAATGCCACACGCACTGCCCGGCAAGGTCGCCCTGGTCGGCTTCTGCATGGGTGGAGGCATGGATCTCTATTACGGCTCGCAATGGCCCGATCTGGTCTCCGGCGCCGTGCTCTGGTACCCTTCCAATAACTTCATTCACGATGTACCGGGTTTTGTGAACAGGCTGAAGGTGCCGCTGCTGGTCTTTGCCGGCGCCAAAGACGGCTATCACGATGGATGCTGCCTGGCCGAAAGGGATAACGCACTGGCAACGGCGTCAACCGCGGCCGGCAAACAGTTCAAACTCATCGTCTATCCGGATGCCGATCACGATTTTGTCACCGGGGGGGATCACTACAACCCCAAAGACTATGAGGATGCATTCAAACGAACGGCAGAGAATCTCAAGATTTATTTGAGCAATTAGAGAAGATATCCAGGAAACCAGCATGGCGCATATCTTCATCAGCCACTCAAGCCGGGACGTTGAGCAAGCGGCGCGAATGCTGACCTGCCTGCACGCAAATGGCTTTGTTGAAACCTTTCTCGACTTTGACAAGCACGCCGGACTGGCTCCCGGCGCCGACTGGGAACGCACCCTCTATCGCGAAATCGCCGGGGCCGAAGCGGTCATTCTGATCCTGACCAAGAACTGGTTTGACAGCAAATGGTGCTTTGCCGAATTCACCCAGGCGCGCGCCCTGGGCAAGGCAATCTTTCCCATCATCGAGACGCCCACCGGCGAAGCCTTCGTCTCCAGCGACATTCAGCACCTCGATCTGGTCAAGGACCGGGAGGGCGGCCTGGCGCGTCTGGTCGTGGAGTTGACGGATGTCGTGGTCAATGCCCGCGGCGGTTTTGAATGGGACCAAACGCGCCCGCCCTATCCCGGCCTGCTGGCATTCGACGAGGCCGATGCGGCGATCTACTTTGGCCGTGACGACGATATTCGCCGCCTGATCGAACGGCTCAATGCCAGGCGGGCACAGGGCGGGGCCAAGCTGATTGCCGTGCTGGGCGCCTCCGGTTCGGGGAAATCTTCGCTGCTCCGGGCGGGCGTGCTGCCCCGGCTCAAGCGCGACAAACGCAATTGGATTGTGCTGCCGACCTTCAGGCCGCAGCTGTATCCACTGGAAGAGCTGGCTCAAGCCGTCGCCATTGCCCTGGGCCGCGGCGCCGGCTGGCGGCAGTGGCGCGACGCCTTTGCCGCCGAGGATCTCAAGCGCACGCTTTCAGAACTTGCCCGCGACCTACGTGCGGTTCACGCCGCCAACGAGGCGCAAATCCTGGTCACCGTCGATCAATCGGAAGAGCTGTTCAGCGCCGCCGATAATGCCGGCGCTGAACAGTTTCTGCGTGTTCTCAACGCTCTGCAGGATGAGCGGCTTCCCTTCCTCGTGGCCCTGACCTTGCGCTCAGATTATCTGGGCGAGTTGCAGCAATCACCCGCGCTGACTTCTCCCTTCGAGGAATTCTCTCTGAAGCCGATGCCACTGGCGCGAGTGCGAGACATTATCGAAGGCCCGGCGCGCGCGGCTGGCCTTACAGTTGACGACGCTCTGATTGCAGCCGCGATGAAAGACGCCGCGACAGCCGACGCCTTGCCGTTGCTGGCCTTTGCGTTGCGCGAACTCTACGACCGCTTCGGACAAAATAGACATCTAACGCTCGATGCCTATCATGCGCTGGGCGATGATGCGGGACAGCTTTCGCCGCTGGAAAACGCCGTGCGCCGCAAAGCCGACGAAGTCCTGGCCGCAGCCAAACCATCCGAAGAAGATTTGCGGGCCTTGCGCGAAGCCTTTGCACCGGCGATGGTGCGGGTCAACGCCGAGGGCGAATACGTGCGCCGACCGGCCCGTTTCGATGATTTGCCGCTTCACGCCAGGCAATTGCTCGAGCGTCTCGCCAAGGCGCGGCTGCTCATCATCCAAAAAGAGCAAGACTTGACGATCATTGAAGTGGCGCACGAGGCGCTCTTGCGCAAGTGGCCGCTGCTGCGCGGCTGGCTCGACGAGGAGCGCGAGTTTCTGATTGGCAAGGACCAGTTGGAACGGGATCTGCTGGACTGGGAAAATGCCCCCACCCATGAAAAGACCGACGCCCTGCTCACCGGTCTAAAGTTGACGCGGGCCCGGATCTGGTTGATAGAGAAACCGCTGCAACTCACCGAGCACGAGCGCAGATTCATTCAGGCCAGCATTGCGCATTGTGAGGCGGAGGCGGCAAGGCGTGAACGGTCGCGGCGTCGCATGCAGCAGGCAAGCGTTTCGGCGGCAATTATTCTCGCCCTCTGCCTGCTGGGAGCCGTCTGGGGATGGTGGATCGCCAAAGCGCGCCAGGCTACGGCGGAATCGCGGGAACTTGCGGCGATGGCCGAGCAGGAGGTAGGCGCGGGCGGCGATCTTGGTTTGGCGCTGCGGACCGCGGTGCAGGCCGCGGAGCGGTCGGCCACGGATCAGGCCGAGCACGCGCTGAGAACGGTCCTGGAGGGACCGCTCGAGCACCTCATTCTGCATCACGGCGGGCCGGTCTATGTAGCCGCCTTCTCGCCCGATGGAAAGCTGATCGTCACCGCCAGCACCGATAACACGGCGCGCATCTGGGACGCGGCTACGGGGCAATTGCTAGCCACGTTGGCCGGGCATACCGGTCCGGTCAACGATGCCGCTTTCTCGATCGACGGAAGGCTCATCGTCACCGCCAGCGACGACAATACCGCGCGAGTATGGGATGCCGCGACCGGGCGAATGCTGGCTACGCTGAGTGGGCCGGGAGTCGAGGTGCGCAAGGCGGCCTTCTCGCCGGATGGCAAGCGCATCGTCACCGCCAGCGCCGATCATGCCGCGCGAGTATGGAATGCAGAGACTGGCGAATTGCTGGCTATGCTCAATGGGCATAGTGGCGTGGTCTATCAGGCGGCCTTCTCGCCGGACGGCAAGCGCATCGTCACCGCTAGCGACGACCATACGGCGCGTGTGTGGGACGCTGCGACCGGAGCATCGCTGGCAACCCTTGCCGGCCATGAGCGCGTCGTTTACTCCGCAGCTTTTTCGCGGGATGGCAAACGCATTGTCACGGCTAGCTGGGACCAGACCGCACGCGTTTGGGATGCTGAAAATGGGCATCTGCTGGCCACGCTCGCCGGGCACAGCGGCGCACTTTACGATGCCGAGTTCTCGCCGGACAGCATGCGGATCGTGACCGCCAGCGCCGATCACACAGCGCAGGTATGGGATGCGGAGACCGGCCGTCCGCTGGCAACTCTGACCGGGCACACTGCTCCAGTGAACGGCGCCGTCTTCTCGCCGGATGGAAGACGCATCGTCACTGCCAGCGAGGACGCAACGGCGCGAGTTTGGGATGCCGCTTCGGGGCTTTTGCTGGCTACGCTCAACGGCGGCACAGGCGTCGTCTACGATGCGGCCTTCTCACCCGACGGGGGGCGCATTATCACCGCCAGCAACGATGGAACGGCACGGGTATGGGATGCCGAGATCGGCCATGCTTCGGCGACACTATCGGGGCATACCGGCAGAGTCTCCGACGCCGAGTTCTCTCCCGATGGAAGACTCCTCGTTACCGCCAGTGAAGACGCCACGCCGCGCCTGTGGGATACCACAACCGGCCAATTGCGGGCGATTCTGGCGGGGCACAGATTCTGGGTCTACACGGCCGCCTTCTCGCCGGATGGAAAGCGCGTCGCGACCGCCAGTGCCGACAAGACGGTGCGGGTATGGGACGCCGAGTCCGGCGCCCTGCGGGCTACTCTGACGGGGCATACGGGCCGGGTGAACCAGGCCGCCTTTTCGCCCGACGGCAAACGCATTGTCAGCGCCAGCGACGACAAGACAGCTCGGGTGTGGGATGCCGATTCGGGTGTTCCGCTGGCAACCCTCGCCGGGCACGATGACGTCGTGAACGAGGCCTTCTTTTCGCCCGATGGCAAACGCATTGTGACGGCTAGCGACGACAAAACCGCGCGAATTTGGGAGGCCGAGTCCGGTCACCTGAGGGCGACCCTGACCCATGGCGCCGCGGTTAACGAGGCCGTCTTTTCCCCCGACGGAAAACGCATCGTCACCGCCAGTTACGACCATACGGCGCGGGTGTGGGACGCTGAATCCGGCGCTTTGCAGAATACTCTGAGTGGTCACGCGCTCTGGGTCTACGCGGCGGCCTTCTCTCCCGACGGCAGGCGCATCGTCACCGCGAGCGCCGACCACACGGCGCGAGTTTGGGATGCGGCGTCCGGTCAACTGTTGGCAACTCTATCCGGGCACACGGCGCGGGTCAACTATGCGGTTTTCTCTCCCGATGGCAAGCGTATCGTCACTGCCAGCCAGGACGGCACAGCGCGGATGTGGGATGCGGACTCGGGCCTGATCCTGGGCACTCTGACCGGCCACACCGACCAGGTCAACCGCGCGGCCTTTTCGCCCGATGGGAAACTCATCGTCACTGCCAGTGCCGACAAGACGGCCCGGCTCTATGTCTCCGATCTGAACGATCTTTTGAAGTGGGCCCGGAGGCAGCTTCCGACCGAGGGCGGGCCGATTCACCAGTCCGCGAAATGAAGTCTGCAAGTGAACATTGCAAACGGATTTCGACGCGTGTATCGTTCTCTTGCCGCACACATTTATAGCAGGGGCGAACGCAATGGGAGTCACCATCCAGTTGCCGGCCGCAGTGGCTATCGGATTCACCGGTCACCGCCAGCTCGACGATGAAGACAAATGCAGAGAGTGGATCGTCGATTTTTTGGAGCGGCAGAAAACCGCTACCGCGGCGCTTGTTTATGGAGTCTCTTCCGTAGCTGCTGGAGGTGATCTGTTGTTTGCCGAGAGCTGCATTCGGTTGGATCTGCCCCTCTGCGTCCTGCTGCCGCTTCCTCCAGAGGAGTTTCGCCGGGATTTTAGTGAAACCGACTGGACGCGCGCTGAGCAGGTTCTGAGCAAAGCGGCCTCGGTTGAAGTAACCAGCGGCAATCAGTCGCGCGAGGAGTGCTACTACGAATGCGGCATTGAAACCGTTCAACAGAGCCGTCTCTTGCTCGCTCTGTGGAATGGAGAAGCTTCGCAGGGTCTGGGCGGCACCGAAGATATCGTTTCCTTCGCCAAGGAGATTGGCAAGCCGGTGGTTTGGCTGCACAGCAAGAACGGCGAAGTGCGGAACTTCAATGAGAAGACCGAAAAAGAACTCCTCGACGATCCGGAGCTCGATTTCCTGAACCAACTGCCCGACCCGAAGACCATCGAGAGCGCAGATCAGCCTGAAAGTATAGCCCGCGCCTGGTTCCGCAAAGTGGATGAGAGCGCGAACCGATTTGCTCCGCAGTCGCGGCGGCTGGCAGCGATTCCCATCGTTTTCACCGCGGCTGCGGCGCTCTTCAGCGGAGCGGGGTCGTGGGCGCAGCGGGTGGGCACCTGGCTGGCCATCGGGACGGCGCTCGGCATCATGGCCGCCCTGCTGCCCGTCGTGTTGCGCTTGGGAAAGCGTCAGGCACAGTGGGTACGCACCCGAACCGCGGCGGAGATCTGCCGCTCTGTGCTGGCATTTTGGAGTGCTCCTGCACCCTATGAAGCGATTGGTCCGGAGGCGGTCCCTGAACTCACCGGAATGCTGATGTCGCTAAGTTTGTTGAAGGTGCTTGATCGCGGGCGCGGCGACCCGTCCCTCGAAGAGTTCAAGCGGAGGTTTCGCCTGGAGCGCGTGGCGCACCAACTCGACTATCTATCGAGCCATGCGGAGCGGTCGGCCGTCGATGCGCGACGCTATCGCCTCGCCAGCTGGATCGCGATCGGATTGGCTGCGGCGATCAATGCGTGGATCTTCCTCGGCGGACACATACATGGCGACTTCGGTCCAGGGCCATGGAAGCAAAGTCTGGCGCTGTGCGCATCGATCGCATTCCAGGTCGCGACGGTCGCCGGAGCCTTGCTCGCGGTCAACGATTGCGATCGGCGCAAGCAGCGTTATCGCGAACTGCATCAGCAACTCACTGACTGGGATAAGCAGCTTGAGTCGTTGCGCACCTGGCCAAGCGTTCTGCGCGTTGCCCGGCGGATTGAGCGGGCACTCCTGACCGAACTGATCGAGTGGAGGTCCCTGATTCGAAATCACAAAATGGCGAGGAAATAGGTCATGAAACGCATTCTGACGTTGGATGGCGGAGGAATTCGAGGCGTCTTCAGCCTGGAGATCCTGCTGCGCATTGAATCCCTGCTGCGCGAGCACTTCAATGATCCCAAGCTGGTTTTAGCCGACAAGTTTGACTTCTTTGCCGGAACCAGCACCGGGGCCATCATCGCCACCGGCCTCAGTTGGGGGATGGCGGTTGACGAGATCCTCGATTTCTACATCAAACATGGCGCAACGATGTTTCAGCCCGTACCCTGGTACAACCCTTTCAAGCGCTTTCTGGTTTCGCGATTCGAGGCCAAGCCTCTCTCTGATATGCTGCGGCGCATCTTTTCCGAAGATGGCCAGGGCGAGGCGCCCGCTCTGCTCGATTCCAAGCGGCTGCGAACGCTCTTGCTGGTAGTTTTGAGAAATCATACGACCGGCTCGGCATGGCCGGTGACCAACAATCCGGCGGCTCTCTACAACGATTCCAGCCTGTCCGACTGCAACATGAAAATCCCGCTGTGGAAGCTGGTGAGAGCCAGCACTGCGGCGCCGACTTTTTTTGACCCCGAAGAGATCATGCTGGGAGGCAAGCGTCACGTCTTTGTCGATGGAGCGATTACGCCCTACAACAATCCAGCGCTGATCGCCGCGTTGACGGCGATCTTGCCTTGTTACCGGCTGCAGTGGGAGACCGGTCTTGACAAGATTCGCGTGATTTCTGTGGGCACAATGCGCTTTTCCCTGGGCGCGGCAAACGTGAAGATCAGCCGCATGTGGGTCGGCTACAACGCTCCGCGCATTCCTGCCGCGTTGATACAGGGAGTGGCGCTCGAACAAGACTACCTCTGCCGCTGTCTGGGGCAATGCATTCATGGAGAAGATCTGGATTCTGAGATCGGCGCTCTGCAAGGTGTCGCGCTCTCGGGAAGAGACTGGTTCAGCTACGTTCGCTATAACAAGTCCTACATGGGAAGAGTAGCGGACGAGTTACTCCAGAGGAATCCGGAGCTTGCCCAGTTAGATGCGATCCGCGCGGTGCCTTTGTTGCAGGAGATAGGCCGGGCCTACGCAGAGGAGCACGTGCAAATCGGGCATTTGATTTAGCAATATGACCCATGATTCGACACAAGCGCCCCAGACCCCGCTTTTGGGATCTGGGAACTGCCCCGACGCGTTCGCTCTGTTATTGCAGGATTTCCGTGAGCGGAAACTTGGAAATATCCACTGTGACCTGCGAAGAGAGCTGTCCGATGAGGCGAAAGAGATCGCGGTTCCAGTATGAGTTATCCATGACAGCTGCCTGCTTCTCGTCGGCGATGCGATAATTCCTTCCTCGATAATTCACCTGAATTACCGGCTCCATTTCCTCACTCTTGCTCTCTCCCGTCAAGCGCAGCAATGGAACCCTCTCGATAGCCGGAACCGCATCGACGAATTTGGGCTGAACGTTCGCTTGCTCGTCTTGCGAAAGAAACTTGCTACTGGGAACGACGGGGTTGGTGTGCGCAAGCGAGTCGAAGGGGCGCTGCTCCTGGGCGGCAGCCGCCATCAACCCGATTAACGAGCGCATTACCAGGTGAGCGGTCAATCCCTGCGGCGCGGAAGTTGAGGTGCACGAGTCCTGATGGTCGGAACCTTCGATGGAAAACCCATCGCTGAGGCTATGCAGTATCACTTTGAGCGCCGCCCCCTGCTTGAGTTCCTTCATCGTCGGGTCAGCCATGATCTCCTCTTCAATCTGCTCGATGTCGGGTACCAGCTTGCTCCCATTCGAGTGCAGCGGATAAAGAGAAAACGCCGGACTGAAGACCTTCTCCCCCAAGAACCATTTACTCCCCACTTGCTCCCATACCGCGCTCTTTTGCGACGCGCTTACAACATCCTGAGCGCGCGGAGCAACGTCCAAGCCGGAATTGAGATTGTAGGGGACAAATGTGTTCGAGCCCCGTAATAGCAAATGGCCATGCTTTTGCAACCAGTACACGACCGCGCTGGTGCGGAGAAAGGTTACATAATTTGTAAGCGCCTCTGGATCGCGAGAATAGTCGGCATCGAATCCATCTTCCAATTGTGAAGATGCCAAGGGCGGCACATTGCGGATCGATTCGACCGTACATTTCTCTGCCGTCACTCTCGTCAGCTCGATTCGATCGACCATCAGGCGAACGAGTTGATCGACGCGCCATCCCTGCTGGTAGAGAATGTAGAACGTCTCCGCCGGAACCGGCTTCAAAAGCAGTTGAGCGTTGGTCTCGTCATTCACCGGTATAAACGTGAAGATGGGATCATTTTCCATGCTCACGCTGGGAGTGCCTCCGCCGGTAGGCCCGCCCAACTGCGGATTTGAGGTTGCGACCGAATACGATCCGCTTCCGGTCAGCGAAGCTGCCATCTTATAGGCGCTGGTGATCTGTCCGATCTTAAAGAAATAAGTGGGATCGCGATGCTCGAGTCGCGCAAGATTCAGCAACACCTCTTGATTCGAGGTCTCCGCATAGACTTTTTCAAAGCCCGTGAAGTCCAGCTTCAGCCGCTTTGCCGCGCAGCCGGACAAACCCAAAGGCAAAAGTGCAATAAGAGACAAGAGCAGGCATTTCCTCCCGCGCTGTGCTGGAGTGTAAAGCCATGCTGTCGAAGCTACCACGCAAACAGACAATCTCGACTCCATCTCAACTCCAAGAAGATTTATCGGTGACCTTGCAAAGATTAAGAGGATTCTATTGCAATGCCTGGAGGGATGCAAACAAAAACCGGCATATTCTCCTGACTGTCTCGTCTCAACTCAAGGGCGGGACGATATCACGACGGACGGAGGAACGGCTTCGCCCGTGATAATTCGAATTGTTTCTCCGTCGCCCGGCTGCATTCACGTTTCCATAGGTCACGGCCACATCCAATGCCATCTAAGTCACCAGGACAAATGTGCACTTTGTCGGTTCGTTCCGCGATCGCCGCAACATGCTTCCTGCTAGACTGATCCCACTCCGTTTCTTCGGAGTGCGTGAGGTCGGCCATGACTCCGGTGGATCCAAGTGGTCACAGTTTGCCTGGAAGTGCAACGGTTTGAGAGGCTTAATTGGTATCATCTATCGTCGGCGGCTTCAACTGCCGTGTGAAACTAATGAGGTTTTGGTCAGGATTTCAGACTCATCGCGGCTACTCATCCTTAGAAACGCATTGAGCGCCGCCATAGGTGCTCCCGCCGATTCTTAACAGCTGCTCAGTTCATTCAATTGGCCTTGTCTACGTAGGAAAACCCGGTATACGATGATGTCGTCCCTATTCTCTTAAAAGGAGATGGACTTTGGAGACCGAGCCACAGTTAGCCTTTATCAGCTACTGCCGTATCGATTCCGAATTCGTCCTCCGGCTGGCCGAGGATCTCAAGGCCGCCGGTGCACGCGTTTGGATGGATCAGCTCGATATTGTTCCCGGCGAGAAATGGGATGTTGAGGTTGAACAAGCCCTGACGAACTGTGCACAGATGCTCGTGATTCTGTCCCCCGTTTCAGCAGTCTCCACCAACGTTCGCGACGAAATTGCATTCGCATTGAACAATGGCAAAAAGATCATCCCGGTTCTGTACCAGGATTGTAAGATTCCCTTGAGGCTTCAGAGCAATCATTATGTTGACTTCCGCACCGACTATGCGCGCGGCCTCAGCGGACTGGTCAAGACCCTTGAGCGCGCGGCCAGGAATGCCTCTGATCGGGAGCGCGGACCAGCCATCGAGCAAGTTGCCAAAGCGGCTCATGAGTTGGAGCAGAAGCTCGCCGCTGAAAAGGCGCGGCTGGAAGAAGAGCGGCCAAAGGTTGCGGAGCAGGCGAGGTTGGAGGCGGAGCGGCAGCAAACCGCCGAGCGCTCCGCTGCCGAGGCCGGTCAAGGAAAAAATGATCGGCCGATACAAGGTTCAAAGCGTTCTCACTGGAAGTCTTATCTCATTGCGCTTTTGCTGGTTGCGGCGGCGATCGGCGCGTCGTCCTATTGGTTCTCTCGTCCGCGACCACCGGTCACTCCTCCAGGAGGCTGGAAGGCCGTCCCCTGGAACTATCCGGCTTTGTCCAATTGCTTGGGAGTGAAAGAGTGCATTGAAATCAAGGCGCAAGCGGATCTGGTTACAACACCTAGGGACTGGGAGCATATACGCTACGACGACCAGATTCTAAGCAACTGCATGAGTTTCCAGCCTTGCGTTGCCAGGCGTGATCAGGCTGAACGGATTCTGGCCGCAGCATTCAAAGGTTGGGGTACCGTGACAGACCCGCAGGTGTTGAATGATTGTATGCAAAATACAGAATGCCTCAAGCGCGCGAAGGATATAAAAGCGCCCACAATACCGCGCACGGTAACACCCGCTGGGCCAACTGCCGACAATTGCTTGAACTTGTGCGATGACCCTAACTACCCCAGAAGTATGCGGCAAGAGGTTGAAAAGTGCAAAGCAAATGGATATCCCCTTAGAGAAGACTGCAATGGTATGTTCAAAAATCAATGATTTCTCGAGCTAACGGCGGGACGGCTCGCAACGTAAATCTCAGCATGCAACTCATCTCAAATGGAGATAACTCATGCGATTTGCAAAAGCAGTATTCTTGTCGATGATCCTGGCGACGGCCGCTTGCTTTGCCCAGACTCATCCCCAAGCTCCTGTGGGTCCTCCCCGGTACTTTGGCGCGATCGACCTGGGATCTTCAGGCACGAAAGGGGAGTTGATTCTGTTCTACCCCGAGGCGAAAGACCAACTCCCCAAGTCATTCTCCACCAAGATCATCGACACGAGTCTGGTAAGCAGCATGCGTGATAACAAATACACGCCGGAAGGTATCTCAGATGCTATCAGCGCTGTCCTACTTGTTCTCGACGGGTTGAAGAAGGAGGCGACGAAAGAAAAACTGCCCGTCGAAGTCTACTACGTCACTGGCAGCAGTGGCGTCGCGCTTGCAGCGAACAAGCAGGATCTTGCTGTCGCTGTGAAGAAGGCGACGGGCATCGACATGGACTTCATCGATGCAAAAGCGGAGGGCTTTTATGGCCTGACTTCCGCTGCCCGCCAGGAGCATGATGAGACAAGATCCATTTTCATCGATATCGGCAGTGGAAACACCAAGGTGGGCTGCGTGGTGGGCGATATCGACATAAAGAACTTCAAGAACGTCGAGATTCCCTACGGATCAAAGAAGGTTTTAGATGCGGCAAGAAAGAAGAGTCCTTCGGATCTAGTGCTGGGGATCGATGCCGTCATGAAGGACATTGACGCTTACTACAGCGGCGAAAGCGAGAATATCCCGTGCCTGCGGAATCGGCAGCACATCTACTGGACGGGCGGGGCCGCCTGGGCCACGACAACTTTCATGCATCCGGAGGCCGCGCTCCTTCAAAGCGTGAAACTTACTAAGTTAGATTTGGATCGTTTTGAAAAGGAATTGAGAGACGGCAGTTGGAACCAGAAGCAGCTTGTCTTTGCATTTCCCAATAACACTCCGCAAGATGTGAGGGCGGCGATTCGCAAGGAAGAGGACTTTGACGTCAACGACAGCGCGCATGGCGTGATCAATATCTTCACCCGCGATCAGATACTGTCGGGAGTCTCTATCATGCAGACAGTTCTGAAATCCAGTAACCCTTCCGCACAAATCAATTTTCTGCGACTTAACGATTTTATTCTGGGCTTTGCGACCGACAAGTTCGAGAAAGAGTTCGTCAAGTAGCTTGGGATAATCCGGGATTCAAAATCCCTGTATTGCATTTTGAAATGCAGAAGGTCCGCATTTCAAAGATAGACGGTGTAGAGGTTTAGCCTTGATAATTGCAGGAGGATTCCACTAAAACTGACCGGAGGTCGCAATGAGAGTCACAGAATGCCTTGGGTTATTTACGGCCTTCCTTTCCGCTGTTCTTGTCCTGCCTGCCGCAGCCTCTTCCGCTGGATCCAGAATTGAGTTTTCATCTCTCGACGCGAGCCAGCCCATTCATGTATCGGGCACGCTCTATCTGCCCGAAAGGGCTTCAGGTCCTTCTCCGGCCGTGGTTCTGGTTCACGGAACCACGGGAATCGACATGCGGGGCGCGTTCTACCGGGGGCCGCTGTTGAGCGCCGGGATCGCGGTCTTTGAGGTGGACTTCAAAACTGGAATCTTCACTTCTGCCTTGGACCGCCCGAAGGTCGATACTTTCACGCCCCTGGCCTTTGCCGCTTTGAAGATCCTTCGAAAACAGTCCACGATCGATCCCCAGCATATCGGCATCATGGGGTTTTCGCTTGGCGGCGCAATCACCCTGAGAACCGCCGTGGAGGATTACCGCAAGCAATGGCTGGGCGATGAGAAGGGCTTCGCGGTTCATGTAGGATTCTATCCGGTGTGTAAAGGCTTCATTCCACTGGTTGACAAGATAGGCGGGTTGACCGGGGCTTCGATGATCGTTCTTTACGGGACAGAAGACAGTTATGGCGATGGTCAGGCCGCGCCAGAACTAAAAATCCAGCTCAAGAAAAAATTCAACTATGAGCTACTGACCGTCGAATATCCGGGCGCCGCTCATGGATTCAATCGTAATGCGCCTCCGCTTGCTTATCCCGATCCATCCGCAAAAGGTGGAATCGGCCATATGGCCTGGGATGCGGATGCGGCCAACGATTCAGTCATCAAGGTTATGGCGTTTCTCCATCAGAATCTGCTCGCCAAATAGGTTTATCCATCAGAGACGCAATTCATCTGAAGAGACTCCATTGAGAAAGTGGCCGAGGTGATGCAGATCGCTTACCGGAGACTCAGAACTCTCGATGGAGGTGCCGTCCCAGGTCTCAGAACCCCGAAGACCTGGGACACCAGCAAACGGTATGATTCGGACCACTCGCTGGACATCGCTGACCGTTGGGCTGATCGATGAAAGTCCCCACCCAGGCAATAAGAGCCTGGGTGGGGCATCTTTTACCTCGACCCACCATGTTTCCGCTCAATGGTAATTGACGGTCAGGCTAGGGCTCAGCGTATACGTGTCGTTCTCGCCCAATGTAAGTGCACAGGTCGAAATGTACTTACTTGAAATGAACGCAAGCCCGTCATTTGCAAAGGTTGCGTTCGCCCAGTTTTGGACAAGATATGTTGCATCGACGGTATATTGCTGCCCATTGGATGTGGGAGCGCTCCCGTATTCCCATTCTGTCGCGCTTGCCCACCCGTTGGTGTAAGCATCCAGTGAGGCAGCGGAATTCCAGGTGACGCTATCTGGGAACCAAGTTGAAGAAAAGACAGCGGTCTGGAAACCTTCGACATATTGCCCGCTGCTGTTGACGCCCTCTGCGGTCAAAGTTAAGGTTGCCGAGTCGATTGTTTTTCCTGTCAGTCCCGCCCCGTTAATATTGAATGACACGAGACTCTCGTACTCCGTATAAAGGGCACATCCAGGATCATTGATATTGAACCCAAATAGCTGCCCAACTAATACCACACCCTCGTTTTGGTAGACCGTGGAAGAAGCGTTAGTAGTGGGCGAATATGCGATGTAGTTGACATCTGCCGGCGTGAGCGTAACTGTTTGCGATGCGGGCGCAGTAAAGGTTGCTGTTACGGTCACATTCGCACTCATGGTCACTGTGCAGGTAGTCCCAGTTCCGCTGCATCCTCCGCCCGACCATCCGCC
>Ga0181528_10001355_pt1 | contig 15377 bp, 12 predicted proteins | sample PEATcosm2014_Bin_47_FD_119742 | JGI IMG/M metagenome (GOLD analysis project Ga0181528, IMG submission 119742) | Peatland microbial communities from MTU Mesocosm Facility, Houghton, MI, USA - PEATcosm2014_Bin10_10_metaG | ecosystem: Environmental > Terrestrial > Soil > Wetlands > Peat | place...
CTTCTTTGCCAAGGCCCCCGAGTACAGTTTTCGCGGCGCGAAAACTGGTGGCAAGGCCCGGAATCGAACCGGGGACACAAGGATTTTCAGTCCTCTGCTCTACCAACTGAGCTACCTTGCCGGGGCAAAAGGAGGGTGCAGCAAAAGAACCGGGTGGTTTGACGTCAATGGGATTCCGTCCGCCCTGAAGATGTTTGAATCTCCTCATGCGCGCATGCCTGCATGTTACGGACCGTTTGTCGGGCATCCGGGCGCTCCGGACCTGTCCGGGCTGTCGACGTTTTGATTTGTGGCCATCCGTCCATGCGCCCATTCTGGGCGTTTGTCGGATTCGCATCTTTACTTTGCCATCTCATGAAAACGCACTGGCTCAACTTCTCGAAACTGAGCGTCGGAATTGCTGAAGGCAGCTCGTCGCGCCTCGCAGAACTCTTCTACACGTTGCTGAGGTCGCGGATTGCGGCCGGAGCCTTGGGTCCGATCATCGCGGGGGCCGTCATCTTTCTTGCCGCGGGAATGCACCTTCAGGCAGCACCGGTTGTGAACGCTGATATCGCCCGCCTCCTTGAGGCAGGCATGCCTGAACAGGTGATCGTGCAAACGATTGCAGCGGGACAACCCAACTTCGATCTGAGTCCGGATGCGCTGATCGCCCTCAAGAACAAAGGGGCCACGCCAGCTGTCCTCTCGGCGATGCTTGCAACCGCGCATCCGACAACCGCCGCCGCGCCAACTCCCCCTCCTTCGCCGACGGACGCGCCTGCAGGCGCCGCTGAAGTTCCGTCTGTGCCGACCGCCACGCCGGCGCCGGCCCTATCCGCTCCACCTGATGATCCTCTGCAAGATCCTCCCTCAGTGGAACCTGGTCAGGTTTCGTTCGGCTATTTTCAGGGCCAGCTCGCCCCCTACGGAAACTGGGTGCAGCTTCCAGAGTATGGCTGGTGCTGGCAGCCAACGGTTGTTTCCCAGGATCCTTTCTGGCGTCCATATTGCCAGGCGGGTCATTGGGCTTACACCGATCAAGGGTGGTTCTGGGCATCGGACTATCCGTGGGGCGATGTGGTTTTCCACTACGGCCGGTGGGCGCGGCATCCCGGCTTTGGTTGGGTTTGGGTGCCTGATTACACCTGGGCGCCATCGTGGGTTGCCTGGCGCCACGGCGAAGGCGACGGATTCATCGGCTGGGCGCCATTGCCGCCGTCCGCGCGCTTTGTTGCCGGAGTCGGTCTGACTTGGCGCGGACGGGTGGTCGTCGATGCTGATTTCGGCCTGGGGCCCGCGGACTTTTTCTTCGTCAGCTACGACCATTATTGGGAGCACGACTTCCGCTCGTACCTATTCCGGCCGGAGCGGGCTGAATTCTTCTGGCGCCGCAGCGTGATGCGCAACGGTTACCGATTCAATAACGGCCGGTTTGTGATTGAAGGCATTGGTCCGCAGCGGATGGAGGTTCTGACCCGCCACCCGGTGCGCCCGTTCGAGGTCCGTGAGTTTGCGCGGCAGGAACAGCACGAGCACTTTGTCGCCCGCCACAATGAGGTTGTGCGGCACGTGGAAATCAGGCGCGATACGTTGCACCGGGACAATATCCGGCGTGAACCAGATCGGGCCGAATCGGCTTGGCAGTCCCAGGGGCATCAGCAACCGGCGGTGAAAGCCAAGACTCTTCCCGCCAAGCCGAAACCCGGGCAACAGCCGGCTCCCAATTCCGAGGACAAGAAAGATCAGAACGCCAAGTGACCGCCGAAGCAACCGGGAGGGCGGGGCCGGTGCCAACCGGCTAACGCAATAGACCGCGGAGGTCGTCCAGCGATAGCCGGCTCGCCGCGGCTTCGCTGGCCTCAAACACATCGGCAAGGAGGGCGCGCTTGGCGGCCTGCAGCTGAAGGACCTTTTCCTCGACGCTGCCGACGCAGATCAACTTGTAACTCGTGACAACGCGGGTCTGCCCGATGCGGTGCGCTCGGTCGGTTGCCTGCGCCTCCACGGCGGGGTTCCACCAAGGATCGTAATGCACGATCGTGTCCGCGCCGGTCAAATTGAGTCCGGTGCCTCCCGCCTTCAATGAAAGCAGGAAGACGGGCACGTCCGGCGACGATTGGAAGCGGTCGACCTCTGCCTGGCGGGCGCGGGCCTGCATCGAGCCATCGAGATAGCAGAAGGCGATTTGCTGCTCCTCCAATTCCTGGCGCAACAGTGCCAGGAGCGATGTGAATTGGGAGAAGACAAGCAACCGGTGGCCGTCATCGGCGGTCTCTTCCAGCAATTCGCGAAAGGCTTCGAGCTTGGTGGAACCGGCCGAGTGCCTCGAATCCGCGTCGTTCCAGGCACGGACCGCCGGGCCGTCCGTGTCGTCCGGCGGTCCGTCACTTCCGGCTGCGCCAATCGGATGCGTCGTCCCCGGCAGGATCGATCCGGAGGCGTCAGGTTCGACCAGGCGCGGATCGCAGCAGATCTGGCGGAGCCGCAGCAGTTGCGTCAGGGCGGCGAGGCGCAGGCGGCCCTCGGATGCGCCGCCAGAGGCGAGCGAATCAAGTTCCCGTTCGCCGCGCTCCTGCCACTTGCGATAGAGAGCAGCCTGCGCCGGCGGGAACTCGCAGTAGACAATCTGCTCAATCTTCGGCGGGAGCTCGGGCGCCACCGCGGACTTCGTCCTCCGCAGGATGTAGGGGGCAGTCTGGGCGCGGAGCCGTTCATCGTGCCATATCTTGTCCTCGCCACGGACACCGGCCGGAAGCGGAGAGAGATGCCCGGGCATCAGGAATGCAAAAAGCGAGCGAAGATCGTCGAGGCTGTTTTCCAGCGGTGTGCCGGTGAGCAGAAACCGGCCGCGGGCACGGAGTGCGCAAAGAGCCTGGGCATGTTGCGTGCGGCGGTTCTTGATGTGCTGGGCTTCGTCGCCGATCACGCATGCAAACTCGACTGACTGAAACAGCGCCTGGTCCCGTACCAGCGTGCCGTACGAGGTGACGACGAGGTCGGCGGCAAGGACAGCCGCCGCGGAATCGGAGCGGCTTCCGCCGTGATGAGCGATGACCTTCATGCCCGGAGTGAAGCGGGCCGCTTCGCGCCGCCAGTTTTCGACGAGCGAGGCCGGACACACGACGAGGCTGGTGCCGGGGACCGGCGGATCAGCGAACCGCAGCGCCGCGAGCAGCGCGAGCGCTTCGAGCGTTTTGCCAAGGCCCATCTCGTCCGCGAGGATGCCGCCAAGCTCATGCCGGTAGAGGTGCCACAGCCAGGCGGCGCCGAGTCGTTGGTAAAGCCGCAGACAGGCGTCGAGTTCAGGCGGCAGGTGCGCGGGTTCGAGCTTCGACAGATTGCGAAGGGCGCCGCTGCGGATGCGCCACGTGGCGGGCGGCTGAAAATCCGGCGCAAGCGACTCCAGCATGGAGTCCGCCTCCACTGCGGCAGACCGGCTGACGCGCAATGTGCGCCGGGGCGAAAGCTGACCGGCCGGCTCGCCGGACAAACGGCTCTGAACGACCGCCAGGTGTTCAACGACAGCGGCCGGCAGGAGCACGATCTCTCCGGCAATTTCGACGTAGCTTCGACTGGAAGCCAGCGAGGCGCGCACCGCCTCTTCGGACGCCGTCCCCGCACGCAGAGCAAGAGTGACCTCGTAGCCGCCCCGGACCTCGGCTGCCTCACAGGTCACAGTTGCAATTTTCAGGCGGGCTGTGTTCCGTTCAAAATTCGGCGTGAAGCGCGCCCCAAATTCGTCGCTCAACCGCGCCCGGTTGGTGGCGAGAAAATTCAGTGTTTTGTGGCGGTCGCGCAGCCACCAACGCCGGTTGGAGGGTTCTAGGACGAAGCCCTGGCCTTTTACCAGTGCGAGCGCGCCATCGTAGGTCGGGTGATCGCGGGTGGGCAGTGTGAATGCGAGGAAATGTTCGCTGCCGTCGACCGTCAGCGGTTCGGAGGTCTCGGGCGCGACCAACTTAGGCCGCGGCGTCCCCGGCGGTTGAAGCCCGGTCGGTGGGGACGACAACGGCGAAGGAGAGGGTTCCGCAAGATGCTCGCTCACTCCGGGCAGCAGCCCATCGTTCCAGGCGAGGGGTTGTGCAGGGCGATTCACCCAGAAAAAGGTCGGCTGGTCTTCGGCGAGACCGACCAATTCCCTCAATTGGGAGCGGGAGAATTGCAGAAAGAGCGGTGGCTTGACCGCGGGCCCTGTCTGGCGCTGGAGCCAGGCAAGCGCGGACAGAAGAGGCGGCGGGATCGGACTGGGATCGATCTCAATTTTGACCGCGATGGCATTTCGGTCGGCGGCAGCGGCGAGATTAGGGGGGAGCAAAACCCGAAGCATGGCGTTGTAAATGGGCTTGGGCGGAACGTCCGGGACACGGCCGATCGCGGGCAAGGTCCATGGGTTCAACATCCGGTCCCGGCGTCCGACGCGAGGCTATTTTGCGCGATGGACACGGCAGGCTGCGTCATTATGTCTGGACGCGTGAGCCACTGCATCCGCTGTTTGATTACCGCCGGCCCGACGCGCGAGCACCTGGATCCGGTGCGGTTCCTGAGCAACGGGTCCAGCGGCAAGATGGGATATGCCCTGGCAGCGGATGCCGTGGCGCGCGGCTGGCAGGTGGATCTTGTCAGCGGTCCCGTGGCCTTGCCGCCGCCGCCGGGCGCGACGGTCCATGCCGTGGTGTCCGCGGATGAGATGCTTCGCACGTGTTCGCCGTTGTTCGACATGTGCGACTTGTTTGTCGCTGTGGCGGCGGTGGCAGACTATCGGGCGCGCACGATCGCAGCCGGGAAACTCAAGAAGTCTGGCGGGCCCATGCAGCTCGAACTCGTGCCGACCGTTGACATCCTGAAAACACTGGCGGCACGGAAACGTCCCGAGCAGGTGGTCGTCGGTTTTGCGGCCGAGACGCGGGACCTCGAGGATTACGCGCGCCGGAAATTGACCGAAAAAAAGCTCGATTGGATTGTGGCGAACGACGTAAGCCGGCCAGGCGTCGGAATGAATGCGGATGACAATGCGGTCGTGCTGCTCGGCCGGAAGGGCGAGCGCAAAGCCTACGGTCCCGCACCCAAACCCGCAGTCGCGGCGTTCATTCTCGATCAGGTGCTGCAGGGATAGCGCGGCGAATTCGCGGAGATTCACGGTTTCCACCGGAAGCCCGCGTGGCGATCACTCCGGGTGGACACCCGACAATGGCAATGGATCGAGCCTTGGCACCTTTTTCTGGCAGTCGGGACAAACGCCGAAGAATTCGACCAAATGGGTTACGTGCTCGTAGCCGCGCTCGCGCAGCATTCGCTCGGTGTTTTCCGTGAACGATGCATCGATGCGCTCCACCTTCCCGCAGGACTTGCAGACGATATGATGGTGATGCGAGTCGTTGAGGTTGATCTCGTAAAGTCCGGTGCCGTTGTGAAAGAAGCAGCGGCGCACCAACCCCAGTTCGGTAAAGACTGCCAGGCAACGATAGATCGTCACCAAGTCGCAGGCATCATCCGCGAGATCATGATGAAGTTGCTCAATGCTGACGGGATGTTCCCGTTTGATGAGCGCCTCGATAATTGCAATTCTGGGCTGCGTGATCCGCAGACCCGCGGCCTTCAAGCGCGCACAGGCCAGGTCGAGCGGACTCCTGGTCTGGCTGAAATCGCTGATGCCTCCGAGCGGATGATTCGAGGGTGTAGAGGCGATCATTTCCGTACAATTTAAAGCAGCTCGTGTTTTTCTGCGAGCACGATGTGCAACTAGTAAGCATTTTCCTGAAAACGCCAGCACCGATGGGTTTCATTTAGGTCCGGCCCAAGTCTTTATTTACAAGCATTTTGTTGGATTAACCAGTCGCAGGAAGCGAAATCGGAAAAAATGGGCTGGCGTTTGGGTGCCGGAAGCGCCAAGAGGCGTTATCAAACCACCGGACCTGACGGCAGGAGTTGCAACGGACCCGTGGCTGTGCTACTTCTTCATTCACATTATGATGCAAGACCTCGATTTCACTGAAATTGTGGATCTGATTTGCAAGGACGATCCCCGCTACGACAGGAAGGCGTATTCCTTCGTTCGTTTGGGCCTCGACCATACCGTCAAGAGTTTCAAGAAGAGCGATCCGGCGCGGACGCAGCAATCGCAACACGTTTCCGGTCGTGAGCTGCTCGAAGGGCTGCGGATTTACGCGCTCGATCAGTTTGGTCCGCTGACGAAGACTGTGCTCGAATCCTGGGGTGTGCACCGGTGCACCGATTTCGGGGAAATCGTTTTCAATCTGATCGAATACAAGGTTTTCAGCAAGACGGAGAGCGATCGGCGCGAGGATTTTGCCGACATCTATGATTTTGAGGCGGCGTTCGTGAAGCCGTTCCGCCCTGTGGAGAAGCCGCGGCCCGGTTCGTCCACCAAAGCAGTGGAATCGGCGTGAAGACCATGCGTCTTCGCCCGCTGGGACAGACCGCGAAGTAGTGCCAGCGTTTCGCCGGCAGGTCCCGCCGGTCGCAGACCGACGCAACCTCCCCACCCATTTATTCATGCATTCATTTGAAGCTGACTGCTCATTGCTCGACCGTTTGTGGTGCATCCAGCCGGAGCGCCTGATCCTTCCCAACGGGCTCACGGTGCTGCTGCAACCCGACCGTTCGGCCCCGATATCCTCGGTGCAGGTGTGGGTGAAGACGGGCAGCATTCACGAAGGCGCCCACCTTGGCGCCGGCATTTCCCATTTTCTGGAACACATGCTGTTCAAGGGCACGACCCGGCGCGCGGGCCGTGAAATTTCGCTGACGATCCAGGCGAATGGCGGGCACATCAACGCCTACACGACGTTCGACCGCACGGTTTATTACGTGGACCTGCCTGCCGAGCACACCGCGGTGGCGATCGACATACTCGCCGATGCCGTCCTGCATTCAACCCTTCCGGCCGAGGAGGTGGCGCGGGAGCGGGAGGTGATCCTGCGCGAGATCGACATGGGGCAGGACGATCCCGATCACCGGCTGGGCGAGGCCTTGTTTTTCACGGCGTTCCGCGAGCATGCCTACCGGCATCCAATCATTGGATACAAGGAGGTGTTTTCCGCCCTGACGCGCGACGACCTGCTGGGCTATTACCGGGCGCGCTACGTGCCCAACAACATCGTCGTGGTCGTGGCCGGGGCGTTCGATCCCGCGGCGACGCGGGCGGCGGTTGTGGAGCATTTCGGAGGCACGCCGCGGGCGCCCCTGGCTCCGGTGCTGCTGCCAGGCGAGCCGCTGCAGCTGGCGCGGCGCACGCGCAACCTGTTTGAGGAGGTGCAACTCACGCGTGTCGAATTCGGCTGGCAGATTCCCGGCCTCGCGCACCCGGATGCGCCCGCGCTTGACATGCTCGCGAGCATCCTTGGCAGCGGTGAGAGTTCGGTCTTGTGGCAGGGCATTCGCGAGAAGGCGCATCTCGTGCACTCCATCGATGCGCACTCGTGGAATCCCGGCACGGCCGGACTTTTCCTGGTCTCACTGACGTGCGACGCGGACAAGCGGGAGCGCGCGTGCGCCGCGGTGGAGCGTGAGCTCAATCGCCGCGCCGCGAACGGCTTCTCCGGCCGGCAGATTGCCAAGGCGGTGCGTCAGGCCGTCGTTGGCGAGATCAACACCCGCAAGACCATGTCCGGTCAGGCGTCGCGCCTTGGCGTTGCCGAGGTGGTGATCGGGGATCTGGATTACTCCCGCATCTATTTCGACCGGCTGCGGGCGCTGGTCCCCGCGGATCTGCGCCGCGTGCTCCGCACCCACCTGGTTCCGGAGCGCCTGACGGTCGTGTCAATGAATCCTGCCGGGGCGAAGCCTGCCGGGCCCGGGGCGGTCGCGTGCCTGGACGGCGACACCGTCGACGGATTCAAGGTGACGACGTTGCCAAACGGCTCCCGGCTGCTGCTTCAGCCTGATCGCCATCTGCCCAACCTGCATCTGCGACTTCTGTTTCTGGGCGGTCCGGCTTACGAACCGGCTGGCCGCCGGGGCTCCACGGAATTGCTGGCAACGCTGCTTACGAAGGACACCAGGCGCCGCTCGGCCGCCGCTGTCGCCCGCACCATTGAGGAAGTGGGAGGCTCGTTTTTTCCGTTCGCGGGCAACAACAGCTTCGGCCTCGCGCTCGAGGTGCTGCCGGCGGACCTTCCACGGGCGCTCGAACTGCTGGCCGACGGTGTGCTTGGGCCCTCGTTCAAGAGGAGTGCGTTTGTCGTCGAGCGGGATGCCCAGCTCGCCAGTCTGCAGGATGATGCCGATGACGTCGTCACGTTCGCACAAAAACGATTGCGCCGGCTCTTTTTCGGCGAGACCCCGTTCTCGATCGACGTCCACGGCGACGAGGCAAGCCTGAAGACGATTGTTCCGGCGGACCTTGCGGCGCTCCATCGCAAGCTGGTGGTGGCCAGGAATGCGGTGCTCGCCGTGACAGGCGACTTTGATCCCCGGTCGATCAAACCCGGATTGCTGCGGTTCCTCAAGCGTTTGCCGGCCGGCGGTTTTTCGCCGGTGGTCGGCGACTTTGCCGGGCCCGCCCGGATTGGTGAATTCATTGAAAGGCAGCCGCGACAGCAGGCCGTCGTGTTGCAGGCGTTTCCCGGGCCCGGATTGCTGGCAGCCGATTATTATGTCAGCGAGGTTGCCGATGAGCTGTTCAGCGGCATGTCGTCGCGGCTTTTTGAGCGCGTCCGCGAGGAGAAAGGCCTTGCTTACTTCGTGCGTTCGGGACGCGTGGTCGGGTTGCACACAGCCATGTTCTATTTCATCTCCGGCACGGAGCCCCGCCACGCGGCGGAGGTTCTGGAGGAGATCGGGCGGGAAATCGATCGCGTGTCGCGGGGCGGGGTTGAGGCGAATGAACTGCACCGCTGCCAGACGCGTCTGAAGGCTGCGCGCCGGATGAGCCTCCAGACCAACGCTGCACGGGCAATGCAGGCCGGGCTCAACGCGTTGTATGGATTGCCGGTCGAGGACTGGAAGAACTACGATTCGCACATCGATGGCGTTGATGGCGCGGCCCTGCAGCATTTCGCGCAGGCCTATTTTCAGCCGGCCCGACGCACCCAGCTCATTGTCCAGCCCTGACAAAAAACCCGCGGCGGGTGCCGCGGGCGTGAGGACGGGCGGAGGAATCCGCTCTTCAGACCTTCTGAACCAGGCCCGCCTTGATCGCCTTTACGGAAACCCAAACCCGCTTCGTGCTGCCATCGGCAAGCTTGATGCGAATCCGCTGCAGATTGGGCCGGAACTTGCGGGGCGTGATGCTCGTCACGTGCGTGCCGATGCCGCCGCTCTTCTTGCTCTGACCTTTGCGGTTGATGATGCTGCCGATTGACGGCTTTCTGCCGGTGACGAAACAAACGCGTGCCATGGTGTTTTCTTGGTGAAGGGGTCGGAGTAAAGGGCGGCTTGGCGGGGAAGCAAGGGAAAACGCCGGAACTTGATGACCCGGTATGGAGCTCCCCTTGGCCTGCGTGCGTGCGAAACGGCATCCCGTCGGCCTTTTGTTCCGGAGATTTCATACCGCGGGCCAGCGCCCTCCATCTTTGGTTGCGGCCTCATGCCTTGCAAAACATGCGGGCCAGACTGCTTGCGTTGAGCTTGTCGAAACAAAGGGGGAGTTCCGGACTCGAATTGCCGGAAGTCCCTAAAATGCAGGTTCCTCTTTGGCCCGCCGGCCCGGAAGGCCCATATCACGGATCCGGCCTGCTGAAGAAAGAATTGCGGAAACTCAGCAAGAACTTGCCCTCGGCCGGGTCGAGGCGTTTGACCTCATCGATCTGTTCGTTGATCCAGCCAAGATCCTCCAGGCGCTTGTCCTCGTCGTACATCATCCGGGCGCGGGCCGCTGGCGAGATTCCGACAATCGGCAGCGTAAATCGATTTAGGAAGTACCGGTCGAAAGGAGTGATGTACGTTTTCACCAATTCCATATCCCTCGCCTGCGGCGTCAGCCAGTCTTTCTCAGCGGTCCGCGGCAGCCGGGCACCCTGCACAACGACCGGCTCCATTTTGACGACTTCTGGATCGGACGGTTGTGGTTTGGATACGGATCCGGCTGATGGAGGATTCCAATGCGGAAGCGCCGATGTGATCAGTTTTGCGATCGCCGATGACAGTCTGGGTCTTTTCGTGGACGCTGGCGTGCCGGATGTGGACGGGGCGCGGGGAGCGACAACTTTCGTGGAGGGTGGCGGAGGAACCGCTCCATTCAAAACATCAGAATCCGGCGCCGCTCTGCCCGCAGCCGTCAGAGCCAGCAGCAGAACAAAGCAGCCTGCTCCGACGTGGAAATTGGGGTTCATCTGGAGATTGGACGAAAAGCATTCCCAAAGGGCTCCCATTCACTGCCGCAAATCCTGACTCCCGAAAGATTATTGGACCCGCACAACCTAGTCTGCGCGCTTCCTGTTACAAGTCAAAGCTGGGCCTTTGTCCCATCCCGGCGTCCCCGAATGCAGATTGACGGAATTTTTGCAGGCGCTCGGCTCAGGCTGTTTTCAAACGGAGCCCGCACCACCAGCCCCGATGCCCATTTATCCCCGCACCTGGCCGTTGCCGGCGATGAGGTACTTGTAGGAGCAGAGTTCGCGCAAACCCATCGGACCGCGCGCATGCAGGCGATCCGTGCTGATGCCGATCTCGGCCCCCAGCCCGAATTCGAAGCCGTCGTTAAACCGCGTGCTCGCATTCCAGAAAACCGTTGCGCTGTCCACTCCCGCGAGAAAACGCTGCGCGGTCGCCGCATTCCGCGTAATGATCGCATCGCTGTGCGCAGAACTGTCGCGATTGATCGTCGCGATGGCATCGTCGAGCGATGGTGTGACGCGCACCGCCATGATCAGATCGAGGAATTCAGCAGTGAAGTCCTGTGGTTCGGCGGCGCGGTGGGCGAGCCCGTGCTTTTGCAGGATCGCGGCGCCGGCCGGGTCGCAACGCAGCTCGACCTTGTGCGCGAGCAACGCCTGTGCGAGGCGGGGAAGAATACCCTCGGCGACGTCGGCGTGCACAAGAAGCTGTTCGGCGGCGTTGCAGACGCCAGGGCGTTGCGTCTTCGCGTTGATGACGATCTTCTCAGCCATCTCCGGATCCGCGTCGCGGTCGATGTAGACGAAACACACTCCCTTGAAGTGTTTGATGACGGGAATGGTCGAGTTCTCCGTCACAAAACGAATCAGGCTTTCGCCACCTCGCGGAATGATGCAATGCACCAGCGTGTCGAGCTTGAGCAACGTGGTCAGCGCTGCGCGGTCGGTCGTAGGAATCAGCTGCACTGCGTCCTTGGGCAGGCCGGCGTCGGCCAGGGCCGTGGTGACGAGTGCAGCGAGGGCAACATTGGTATGAAAGATTTCCTTTCCTCCGCGCAAGATGGCGGCATTGCCGGATTTCAGGCAGAGCGCCGCGCAATCGATGGTCACATTGGGTCGCGCTTCATAGATGATGCCGATGACTCCGATCGGCACGCGAATCCGGCGAATCTCCAGGCCATTGGGGCGCACCGTTCGCTCCAGTTCCTCGCCGACCGGGTCGGGCAATGCAGCGACCTGCCGGACGCCCTCGGCGATATGCGCTATGCTTTTGGGGGTCAACGCAAGTCGGTCGATCTGGGCGCCCGTCAGATGGTTCTCCCGGGCGAATGCGAGATCCTGGGCGTTGGCCGCGAGCAGTGCGTCCGTCGACGCCGGCAGCAACTCCGCCAGGCGGGTTAGGGCGGCGTTCTTGCGTTCAGTGGAGGCGGTGGCCAGCACGAGTGACGCCGCACGCGCGCGGCGTGCGAGGTCGGTGACGAGTTGGACAAGGTCGGCGGACATTGAGATGTCCAAGTTGAACCATGAACGCACCAAGGGCACGAAGAAAGTTTAGGAGGAAGAATCCGGCACATCGGCCGATCCACGATGTCATCTATTGAATGACAAAAGTGCAGTCGCAGCCGGTGCTTCCCCGCAGCCTGCGGTTGTCCTGCGGCCGCGAGCGCCGGCGCGCGGACCGTTGCAGAAACGCGTTCCGGCCCGGCCCATGCTGAAAGCAGTCACATCCATGAATCACCTCCTGACAGCTACTCTTGCTTACCTCGTGCAGTGCTTCGGCGGAAATCTCGGCTATGCCATAGTGGCGCTTTCACTGGGTATTCGTGTCGCGCTTTTGCCCCTGACGATCAAACTTGCGCGCCGGGCGCAACGAAACCAGGAGATCCTTCGGACTCTCCAGCCGGAGATTGACGAGTTGAAGAAACGATTCGCGAAGAAACCGGAGCGTTTGTGGGCGGAGATCGGCGGGCTGTACCGGAAGCACAATTACAATCCATTCGACGTTCCGACGCTGGTCGGCTCGTTTGCCCAACTGCCGATTTTCGCGATGCTCTACAGCACGATCCGTGTCGCGCTTAAGGAAGGCACTCCGTTTCTCTGGATCAAGAACCTGGCCTCGCCTGATTTCATTCTGACGCTGGTAATCCTTTTGTTCACGGGAATGTCGGCCTGCCTGATGCCCAACGTCTCCGGGAATGCGCGCACAACCATGATGATGATCCAGCTCGTGGTGACCTGCCTGATCGTGTGGAAGCTCGCGGCCGGACTCGGACTTTATTGGGCGTCCTCCAGCCTCGTCGGACTGTTCCAGACAATGTGGCTGCGTATCCCTGTGCGGCAGACTGTCAGGGTGGGATGAGCTGCTAAAAGGCAGCGCAGGAACGAAGTCAGCAGGACTCGGCTAATCGAAAAGCTTGCCGCGGTTGAAGCGCCAGACAGCGACGAGCATGACGCCGGCGGCGATTCCAGCCAGAATCCCGACCTTGGGCAGCACTTCGATCATCGACCGGCCGGCCCAGAGCACATCGGCGAATCCTTCCACGGACCAGTAGACGAGGGTGAGTTTGCTGATCCGCTGGATGTAATCGGGCATGAAGCTTACGGGAAACCAGGCCCCGCCCACCGCGCTCATTGAAATGACGACAAACGTGGCCATACCGTTGGCCGCGGCGGCGCTGGGGGCGATTGCGGCGATCAGCATGCCGAACGCCGAGCACGCTGCCGCTGCGGCCAGGCTCACGGCGAGAAGCGCGCCTGCGTGGCCGAAGATGTCGAGGCCGAAAAACACCCGGCCCGCACAAAAGAGCGCGGTGATTTGGACCAGTCCGAGAATGACACCGAACAGGAACCTCGCCCAGAGAATATGGGCGGGCCGGACCGGACAGGACATCAGCCGCTGGAATACCCCGGAATTCTTCTCCTCGAACAGTGTCGTCGCCGAACCGCTTACCGCAAAGAGAAGGAACATGATCGCATAGCCTCCCACCAGGCGCGCAGCCATGGGATTCTTCAATTCTTTGCCTGCGACCTGCTCCGATTCGAGGTTGATAATCCGGGAGAAAACATCCGCCGGCTTTTGATCGCCGGTTGCAGATTCCCGACTGCCAGCCAGGGAACTGGCGGCCGAATTCTGCCCATCCGCTTTCCCGCGGTTGCTCCCCTGGAGATTCGCGAAACCGAAATCACCGGCGATGTTTCGTTGATAGATTTCCTCCCTGTCGCCACCGAAATTGTCAGCCACCGTGTTGGCGATGGTCCGGTTGAAATGCTCGAAACGCTCATCGCCCAGAAAACGGTGGGCGTTCCTTTGCAGAGACTGGCCCAGGAGCTGGGGGACGTTTGAGAAGATGGTCTTTTGGAGAAGACCGTTCACAGTCTGGGATTCGATCTCGTTGCGCGGATTGAAGAGGAATTTCAGGTGGACGCCGAGACTGTTTTCCGGAATGAGATCGGCGGGGAGGATGAGCGCGTAGCGGTATCGGTTGTCATGCAGATCGGAGCGAACATCGGCTTCGGTCAGCGGACGGGTGGCTCCTTTTCCAAGGTCAACGGTCGTGATCAAAGCGAACGCCTTCTCGGCTTTCAGGGCGTCAACGAAGTTTTGCGCGGCTGGTTCGCGACTGAGATTCACGACGGCGATTGGAATCCCGGCGGGGCCGGAACCTGACCGGTAAAGACCGAAGACGTGCCCGAATAGATAGATCAGAACGATCGGCACGAGAAACGTGATGAACACGGCCGCCTTGGAGCGCCAGAAAGAGAGAAGGCTCTTGCGGAGAAGGATGAGGACTTGGGACATGGGTTAGGCGTCGCGCAGTTTACGGCCGGTGAGGTGGAGGAAGAGCGCCTCAAGAGTGGGGCGCTGGCTGATGAAGAGGCGCGGAGGAAGGCCGAGCGCTTCCGTCAGAGTGAAGAAAGCTGACAATGGGTAGCCGGCGCGCGGACGGAACCGATGGGTGCCGTCGATCGCGGTGATCTCACCCGAACCGGCAAGTTGCGCCGCCAGTTGAGCGGTGCCGGAGTTGGCCGGGAAGGTGATCTCATCTTCGAACGGCAGCTTGGTGAGCAGTTCATCCAGCGAGCCCAGTGCCAGGATCCGGCCATGGTCGATGACTCCAATGCGCGAGCACAGGCGCTCGGCTTCCTCCATGTAATGAGTCGAGTAGATGATGGTGACGCCTGAGCGATTCAGCTGCTGGAGGTGCTCGAAGATGGCATTGCGCGATTGGGGATCAACGCCGACGGTCGGTTCGTCGCACAGCAGAAGCTTCGGTCGGTGAAGAAGCGCGGCGACCAGGTTGAGCCTTCGTAGCATGCCGCCGGAGAAGGTTTTCACCAGTGACTTCCGCCGATCCTCAAGCTGGGCGGCCGCGAACGCGTCATCGAGCGCGGCTTTGAGTTTCAGTCCACGCAGTCCCTGGAGTTCACCGAAGATCCTGAGATTCTCCTCGGCGGTCAGTTCCAGGAACAATGCGATGGTTTGGGGGACGAGGCCGAGGTTCTGGCGATACCCGCCGGTGCCTCCTGCCACTGGCTGTCCCCCGAATTCTATGGTCCCGGAATCGGCTCCGCGGAGTCCGGCGACAAGCGACATGAGCGTGGATTTTCCGGCCCCATTTGGGCCCAGAAGGCCGAAGAATTCGCCCGGAGCGATGTCCAGGGAGGCGTTGTCCAGCGCCGTGATGCTGCCGAAGCGCTTGGTGACATTTCTAAGGGAAAGCATACAGATTGGCGGTTTGGACGTTAAGATATCGATGGACGAATCATTGGTGTCTCAACGGAAATCAACGTTGGGCAACGATGCGGCGCAAGGCGGAGGAAGTCATGGCAGCCCCAGGGCGCGATAGGTCGGAAGTCACGATGGGTTCAGGATCGAAGTGAGTGCGGCGACATGACCCTCGAAAGCGCGGCGACCGGCGGCAGTGATGCCGACAAATGTCTTTGGCTTACGGGCGACAAACGCCTTTTCGACAGCGATGTAACCAGCCTGCTCAAGAGTGACGATGTGCGCGCCCAAGTTGCCGTCGGTGAGAGCGAGCTTTGTCTTAAGAAAGGTGAAGTCGACCTGTTCGCGCGGGCTCAGGCGACTCAGCGCTGCCA
>Ga0181528_10001357_pt1 | contig 15358 bp, 10 predicted proteins | sample PEATcosm2014_Bin_47_FD_119742 | JGI IMG/M metagenome (GOLD analysis project Ga0181528, IMG submission 119742) | Peatland microbial communities from MTU Mesocosm Facility, Houghton, MI, USA - PEATcosm2014_Bin10_10_metaG | ecosystem: Environmental > Terrestrial > Soil > Wetlands > Peat | place...
GCACTTCAATCACCGCCTACGCGGGGCCGCAGCAGACGCGGATGAGCGGTTCTGCCAACGTGTGTGCCGCGGGTTGGGGGTTCGATTGTACGTCGGACGATGGAAGAACCGCCGACTGGGTGCGAGCGAAGAAGAGGCAAGGGAGGCACGGTTTGCTTTTTTTGACCGTGCCCTTCAACGAATTGGAGGACATGCGCTCTGGCTCGGTCATCAACAGGATGACGTTGCTGAAACAATCCTGATGCGTCTGGCGCGGGGAAGCGGCACCGCCGGGCTTGCTGCGCCCAGACCGGTGCAGCGGGTGGGGCGGACCCTTCGTCTTCGTCCGTTGTTGACCATCAAGAAGGCGGAAATCCTGGCGTTATTGCGCAAAACTCGCGCACCCTGGCGCGAAGACAGGACGAATGCAGGTCGGGCGTTTTTCCGCAATCGCGTTCGCCACCAGGTGCTTCCGGCCTGGCAGAAGGCTGCCGGGCGGGATGTGATCACCGGGGCTGCGCTGGCGCGGGAGCGCCTGGAGGAGGATGATTCTGCGCTCGAGACCTGGCTGGAAGAGTTGCGACCGTTTGGCCGGAGAGGGACCTTGAATCTCGCGGTCCTCAAGAACCGTCCGCTTGCCATCTTCCGCCGGGCGCTGCACCGCTGGTTGCTTGATCAACCTCTGGCGGGAGAGCTTTCCAGGCAAGGATTTGAAGATTTGCTCAATGCCGCCGTGGCCGGAAAAACGACCCGCAGAAGCTTGGGTCGTGACGGGTTCGCAGTCGTCAAAAATGGCACGCTCCGGTTTGAGCGCAACCGTCAGCGCCGAGATTGAGCGGCCCTGTTGAGTAGGGAAGATTCTGGCGTTGTCGGACCGGGACCTTTTGGCTGGTTTACCCGCCCGTTCCATTGACTTATCGAGCGGGAACCTACACGCTATATCAACTGTCCCTATATCCGAATGTCTGACGACGAAAACAAATCCAAACGACGTCCGCTCAAGAATCTGCCTCCCGATCGTTTCCAGCCGAGAGTGTGGCTGATCTGGCTGGCGATCATCGGCATCCTGATCCTGGTGTGGAAATTCAATCCTGAGCGGATGAGTTCTCCGGCGACCCTGAAGATTCAGGAGGTGGTTGATTACGCGGCTGCCGACAAGATCGCGGATGGAAAGATTCGACCGGACCAGTCGGGAGGACGCGATTGGGAGGACATCACCGGCGAGATGAAGGACGCCGTGCTGATGAGCGACACGGGGAAGACAAAATCATTCCACGCGGCCGGACGGCTGACGGACGCCAACATGGAGATTTTGCAGAAGTCCAAGGTCTTCACGGAGATATCGGCGACCAATTTCGCTGCGCAGGTTCTGACGCAGATCCTTCCTTTTGTCATCATCATCGGACTCCTCTATTTTCTGTTTGTCCGGCAGCTGAAACAGGCGGGCCGCGGTGCTTTGAGCTTTGGCAAGAGCCGGGCAAAACTTCTCACACGCGATCGTGACCGGGTGACGTTCGCCGATGTCGCAGGCTGTGACGAGGCCAAGGAGGAAGTCTCCGAGGTCGTGGAGTTTCTCAGGGATCCCAAGCGTTTTCAGAAGATCGGCGGCCGTATTCCCAAAGGCGTCCTGATGGTTGGCCCTCCCGGAACGGGCAAGACGCTGCTCGCAAAGGCGATTGCCGGCGAGGCCGACGTGCCGTTTTTCTCCATCAGCGGATCGGACTTTGTGGAGATGTTTGTCGGCGTTGGCGCCAGTCGGGTGCGGGACATGTTCGAACAAGGGCGCAAGAACGCACCGTGCCTGATTTTCATCGATGAGATCGACGCTGTGGGCCGCCAGCGAGGCGCCGGCCTTGGCGGCGGCAACGACGAGCGCGAGCAGACGCTGAACTCGATGCTCGCGGAGATGGACGGCTTCGATACCACCGAGGGCGTGCTCATCATTGCGGCGACCAACCGCCCCGATGTCCTCGACAGCGCGCTATTGAGGCCCGGTCGATTCGACCGCCAGGTCTTCATCGATCTGCCCGATCTGCTGGGGCGCGAACAGATCCTTCGGGTGCATTCCCGGAAGCTCGCGATCAGCGAGGACGTCGACCTGAGTGTGGTTGCGCGCGGGACTCCCGGGCTGTCCGGCGCCGAGTTGGCCAATCTTCTGAACGAATCGGCCCTGCTGGCGGCCCGGCGAAACAAGAAGCGGGTCGACATGCATGATATCGAGGACGCGCGGGAAAAGGTGCAGTTCGGGCGCGAGCGCCGGCGGATCATGGACGACGAGGACAAGAAGATCCTCGCCTATCATGAAGGAGGACACGCTCTGGTCGGCGCGGTGCTCGATGACGGAGACCTTCCGGTGCACAAGGTCACGATTATCCCGCGGGGCCGTTCACTTGGCAGCACGATGTATATTCCGAGGAAGGACATTTACAATTACGCGAAGCGCCGGATGCTCGCGCGCCTGGCGACCCTTTTCGGCGGACGCATTGCCGAGGAAGTGGTGCTCGGGGACATCACCAGCGGAGCCTCCCAGGACATCCTCATGGCGACGAAGCTCGCCCGGAGCATGGTGTGTGACTGGGGCATGAGCCCGCTCGGACCGATTGCCTACGGAGAGAATCACGACACGGTTTTTCTGGGTCGCGAGATTTCCCGCAGTGAAAGTTTTAGTGAGGAAACGGCGCGGATGATCGACGTGGAGATCCGCAAACTCATCGACGAGCAATACGCCCGCGCCAAGAGCATCATTCTTGAGAAGCGGCTGGCGCTCGACAAGATCGCCGCGGCGTTGCTGCAGTACGAAACCATCGATGGAAAGCACGTCATGGAGATCCTCGAGTTCGGCGAGATCCGTTCGCCGGTTGCCCCGCCGGTGATCAACAAGCCTGCTGATCAGCCGCCGGGCAAGAAGCCCGTCGAGTCGATTGCCCCAGGGGTCCCGGGAGATTCTCCCGCGCCTGCGACGTCGCCGGCCTGAGTCCGCGATTTGCATCGGTTTGGCCAAAACGGGCCCCCTTGCGCTCAAGCAGGATTGCGGCGGTGTTTCGCCTGGACGATCGGAAGTTCGGAAAAGCGCCTGCTGCGGACTGCGGGAGAAATTCCGTCTTGGACAATTCTGTGCCAATCGATAATTCTTTCAGGAATATCCCAATATGAACATTTGTTGTATCGGTGCGGGTTACGTTGGCGGCACAACGATGGCGACCATTGCCCAGCGGTGCCCAGGCACCATTGGCACGGTGGTCGATATGAATGCGGCCCGGATCGCGGCATGGAATTCCGGGAATCTGCCGGTTTATGAGCCCGGACTTGAGGAAATCATTCGCGAGGTGCGGGGACGCAACCTGACGTTTTCGACGGATGTTGCAGGAGGCATTCGGCGGGCCGATATGATCTTTGTCTGCGTTAATACGCCGACCAAGACCTACGGCCTGGGGGCGGGTCGGGCCGCCGATCTGAGCTATATTGAATCGGTGGCGCGAACCATTGCAGAGCATGCAAACGGGCCGAAGATCATCGTCGAGAAATCCACGATTCCGGTAAAAACGGCAGAGTCGATTCTGGCCATTCTTGCGGCCAATGCCCGAGGGCTGCGCTTTCAGGTGCTTTCCAATCCTGAGTTTTTGGCCGAGGGCACCGCGATCAGCGATCTGCAGAACCCAGATCGTGTCTTGATCGGCGGCGAGCGCTCCCCAGAGGGCGATGCAGCCGTCAAGACGCTGGTCGATGTCTATGCCTCTTGGATTCCGCGTGAACGGATCGTGACAACGAGCCTCTGGTCCTCTGAATTGTCGAAGCTGGTTGCGAACGCCTTTTTGGCCCAGCGGATTTCGTCGATCAATTCGATCGCCGCGGTCTGTGAAGCCACGGGTGCGGATGTGGATGAGGTTGCCCAGGTGATCGGACGGGACAGCCGGATCGGGCCGAAGTTCTTGAAGGCCTCCGTAGGTTTCGGCGGCTCCTGCTTCCAGAAAGATATCCTAAATCTTGTCTATCTTTGCGGACACTTCGGCCTGCCCGAAGTGGCGGCCTATTGGGAATCCGTGATCCAGATGAACGACTTTCAGAAAAAGCGATTTACGGCGCACATCGTGCGGACGCTGTTCAACACCGTTGCGGAGAAGAGGATCGCCGTGCTCGGGTTTGCGTTCAAGAAGAACACCAACGACACCCGGGAGACGGCGGCCATCTCGGTTTGCCGTGACCTGCTTGCAGAGCATGCGCGCCTTTCAGTCTACGATCCCAAGGTGGCTCCGGCGGACATTCGCAGGGAGCTCTCGGGCACCGACGGCTCGGAGGACCAGCGGTTGTCAATCGCGTCGGACGTCTATGCTGCGTGCGACAAGGCGCATGCCGTGGTCGTTCTGACTGAGTGGGATGAATTCAAGCAGCTCGATTTCGCACGGATTCATGCGTCGATGCAAAAGCCGGCCTGTCTGTTTGATGGCCGCAATCTCCTTGATCTTGCACAATTGCGGACGATTGGCTTTCACGCGTTCGGCATCGGCAAGGGAGCCTGAATCCTGTGACAACTGCCAGCTGATGGGCCAGTGACTATGCCGGTCGCAGAAACCGCAAAACATGCGGTCTAACCGGCCCTTGCAGGAGCCCAGTGGGACTGGCGGCGAAGAATTCGATGCTGACGACGAAGGGGAGGGGGGCCGTTTCGCCGGCCGGTGACAATCCCGGCCCGCGCCCGGGTGCAATTCCCGCGGCACAGGTCGCAGAACGTTTGAAGTTCGTACTGGGCCAGGTAATGAAAAGCCATCTGCACCGTTGAGAGGGTTCGTTTCTCCTCCTCCGGTCCCGCTGAAACATCGCTCAAAGCCTGCCCGGCGATCGCCAGAAGCGCCTGTTCGCCGGTGACAAAATAGTGAAGCAGCGGGTTGCGACTGCATGGACAGGTGACTTCGAGCGAGCGGCACAGCATGGGGTAGCGCGCAAGCCAGCGTCCCGGGGCAGGGGAGTGAATCGCCGAGAAAAACGAGTCGAGTGTGCGATCCATCATGAACACCAACGTATCCGGGTTGCCCAGCGGGGACGTGGCGGATTCGGCTCGGAGCAGCACTTCCCAGCAGGTTTTGATCATTGGCCGCAGCTCGGCGAATGCCTGCAGGAATGCCCGTTTCATGTTCCAGAATATGCCACACCTTCGTGCCGGTCGCTCTGCATGTCTTGGCGAAGCGTGCGCATCTCTTGGCACCCAGGAGCCGAACTGCGGGCAGACCGCCGACGACCGGCTGCACGGGGAGCGAGACCGGCGCGGAGTGCCCGGTCCTGCACAGATGCCGCTGCGAAATGATCGGCCGCGCGCGCTGCCGGGCGGTGTGACAACGATGCTGAATCCGCAACGACCTCGGTTTGACGCAAGATTTGCGGAGCGGAATTGGCAGCCGGGGCTTCTTGACAAGTCAAAGGCGATGAAGCCGTTCCGTGGCAAGTTTTGAGCCATCTTGTGCAATAAATGCGGAGCGCGTGCGCACCGCTGCGCTATAGTCTCGGCTCGCAACCCCCTTCATGCCATGGCCGTCATTCCGCTCACACTCACAATCAGTCTCTGCCTGGTTTTCACGTTTGTCGTCTTCTTTTTCCGCGAGCAATCCCAGCATCCGTTCTCCAGTGCCGAACGGGAATCGCTTCTCCCGCTGTCCGATGAAACGCCCCGGCCCGAGGGGACGATGCCCTGCGGAGGTTCGGACAATTCCTGCGACGTTGGCTCCGATTGAGGCGATCCCAGCCCGCATATTTCACAGGTCTTGCCAACGCTTCAGTCACTTATCTGCATGCAAGCTGTCGAGTTGAGCGTGAAACATCCGGGCTAGCCGGCTGAGCGCCGCATTCTCGTTCACCTGCCCCTGTTTTTCCTGTCATGAGCGACCGCAAGATCACCATCGAGTACAACGACCGGGTTGTGCGCCAGTTCATGCTGGCTGCCATCATCTGGGGAGTCGTCGGAATGCTGGTGGGCCTGCTGATTGCGTCCCAGCTGAATTTCTGGCAGTTGAATTTCAAGCTGCCCTGGCTCACGTTCGGCCGGCTGCGGCCGCTTCACACCAACGCCGTCATCTTTGCCTTTGTCGGCAACATGATGTTCGCGGGCGTTTACTACTCGACCCAGCGTCTCGTCAAGGCTCGCCTGGCGAGCGATCTTCTCTCGTCCATCCATTTCTGGGGCTGGCAGGCAATCATCGTTGCGGCGGCTGTCACGCTCCCTCTCGGCCTTACGCGCGGGAAGGAGTACGCTGAGCTCATCTGGCCGGTCAACATTGCGGTCACCGTCATTTGGGTCGTGTTTGCTGTGAATTTCTTCTGGACGCTCGCGCGGCGACATGAACCGACCCTGTACGTGGCGATATGGTTCTACATCGCGACGATCATCACGGTTGCGATGCTCTACATCGTCAACCATCTCTCGCTTCCCACGAGCCTGACCCACAGTTATCCGGTGTTCGGCGGAGTGCAGGACGCATTGGTCCAGTGGTGGTACGGGCACAACGCCGTGGCCTTCTTTCTGACCACGCCGATCCTGGGAATCATGTATTACTTCGTTCCGAAGGCGGCGGAGCGCCCGGTCTACAGCTACCGCCTTTCGGTGATCCATTTTTGGTCCCTGGTCTTCATCTATATCTGGGCGGGTCCCCATCATTTGGAGAACACGGCCCTGCCCGGCTGGCTCCAGGCGCTTGGCATGACCTTCTCATTGATGCTTTGGGCGCCTTCATGGGGCGGCATGCTCAACGGCCTCCTCACCTTGCGCGGGGCCTGGCACAAGCTGCGGACGGATCCTGTGCTCAAGTTTTTCGCGGCCGGGGTTACGTTTTACGGGATGGCCACCTTCGAAGGACCGCTGCTCGCTATCAAGTCCGTCAACGCCCTGGCCCACTACACGGACTGGATCATTGGACACGTCCACGGCGGCACGCTGGGGTGGAACGGGTTCATGGCCGCCGGTATGTTCTATTGGCTGACGCCGCGTCTGTGGGGGCGGCCGCTCCATTCCCAGTCGCTGGCCAATCTCCATTTCTGGATCGGGCTGGTCGGCATCCTGCTCTATCTGTCGGCGATGTGGACGAGCGGCATCACCCAGGGATTGATGCTCAACGCCACGAATGACGGCGGGACCGTGCTGGCCTACCCGAATTTCCTCGATACGCTGAACACGATAAAGCCAATGATGTTCATGCGCGCTGTTGGAGGCGGGCTCTACCTCGTTGGATTTCTCCTGCTCGCCTACAATGTCTGGCGCACGGTCGCCGGCGCGCAGCTGGTCAATGGCACGGTGGAGGTGTTTGTTGAAGACGCGCCTCCCTCCAGCGCATCGGGGCTGCGCGGCGCCATCGTCAGTCCGCCGCTCGTTTTCACGGCGTTCGGCCTGTTCTTCGCCTGTGTCTGGCTGTTTGGCGGCGGCCTTCTCAACCTGCTCGGGCTGTTTGCAACAATCGTGTGCGTCATACTGGCCATCGTGCACTTTCAGGCCCGGACGAAAAAGTGGAGTGATTGGTACGATCAGCTGCTGGTCAACTCCGCATTGTTCACGGTGCTGACCTTTCTCGCCGTCGCGGTCGGCGGCTTGATTCAGATAATTCCAACGGTCACCATCAACAAGGCCGTCAATGTCGAAGACCGGCGCGAGATTCCATGGACGCCGCTCGAACTCGCCGGGCGGGATCTCTACCTGCGCGAAGGCTGTTACCTCTGCCATTCGCAGATGATCCGCACGCTTGTGCCTGATGTGCTGCGCTACGGCGATTATTCCCGTCTTGGAGAGTCAATTTATGATCACCCGTTCCAGTGGGGATCGAAGCGCAACGGGCCGGACCTGGCCCGGGTGGGCGGCAAATATCCGCATTCGTGGCATTTCGACCATCTCTTCGATCCGCGGTCAATTTCTGCGGGCTCGATCATGCCGGATTACCCGTGGTTGTTCACCCATGACACCGATTTCGGTGCGCTGAAGAAGAAGATGGACGTCATGAGGACACTGGGTGTGCCATACCCAGCACAATCCGCGGAGGAGATCAGCGCCGCCGCCATGGACCAGGCAAAGAAGATTGCAAGCGACCTGCGCGCACAACAACGATTGGTTGCGCCGGAGCGTGAAGTCGTGGCACTGATCGCGTACCTCCAGAAATTGGGCAAATTCGAATCCGTGCAGACAAGAGTGCCGGATGCAATGCCCTGAGCCTCGGAAGGCAGCCAAGCTCTTAATCTGCGATCCGCCATGTTTCAGCGCGTCATCTACGAAAACTGGCAACTGGTCTTTCCGATCGTCGCGTTTGCGGCTGCGGTGGCCTTCTGCGGCACCATATTCTGGGGGGTGGTCCACATGAAGCGTCCACAACTGGAGCGCCTTGCGCGAATGCCTCTCGATAACGATGTTCCGATCCCCGAGCGCCATGAGTGACCCCGTCCAGATTCCACCTTCCGGCGACAAACTTCGCCCCCACAGCTACGACGGCATCCAGGAATACGACAAACGTCTTCCTAACTGGTGGCTTTGGACGCTCTACCTGACGATCATCTTCGCGACCGTCTATTGGTTCTATTACATGACCACGCGCGTCGGGCCGGATGACCAGAACGTGATCAACGGGGCGATGGGGAAAATCGAGGCCGCCAAGCTCGCTTCGGTTGCGAGTCTCAATGATGAGACGCTCTGGAAGATGAGCCGGAATGCCGCCTTCGTGAGCTCGGGCCAGGCAACGTTTGCGGCAAACTGCGTGACGTGCCATCTGGCCAGTCTCCGCGGCAAGGCCGAGAATCCCGCCGCGGTCGGAGCAAGCCTGATCGGAACCCGGTGGATCTACGGCGGCCATCCCATGGACCTGATCCGCACGGTCTCGAACGGTTCGGCTCGCGGCATGCCGCAATGGGGACCTGTCCTCGGCACGAAACGCATCACCGAGGTTGTCGCGTATGTGTTGAGCCACCACACACCCGGAGAACCCATCGAAATTGTTTCTTCTCCGTCCGCCGGCGTGAAATAGTGAGGAGCCCGCAGCATGGGCTGCATTTGGTGGTCGCGGCCTTCGCATTGGGAAACAGACTGGCCGGCAGCAAAGCATGCATCCAGACCCAACAACGCACCGATCGGCCAGGGCTGCAGCGGCGCCGGTGCCGTCGCTTGAATCTGTGACGACGATTCGTGCCGACGGTTCTCACGTGGCATTGCATCCCGCCGACGTATCCGGACGATTCACACTTTGGCGGCGGATTGCCGGCTGTGCCCTTGTCGGGATCTACGTCGGGTTGCCTTGGTTCAAGGTCGGCGGTTATCCTGCGATCTTCCTGGATGTCGCATCCCGCCGGTTTCATCTGTTCGGCTGGACCCTTGCAGCCCAGGATATGTGGCTGCTCTTTTTTCTCCTCAGCGGATTGGGGTTTTCGCTGTTTGTTTTGACGGCGCTGCTCGGCCGGGTCTGGTGCGGCTGGGCATGTCCGCAAACGGTTTTTCTCGACCATGTTTACCGGCGGATTGAACGATGGATTGAGGGCGACGCCCTTGCACGGCGTCAGCTCGATGCCGCCGGATGGACAATGACAAAAGTGCTGCGACGCGGCGCAAAGCACGCCTCGTTTGCCGTGCTGTCACTTCTGATTACGCACCTGTTCCTGGGATATTTCGTGTCAGTCCCGGAGCTTTGGAGCATGATGGAAACGGCGCCTGCCGCGCACTGGGGGGCGTTCCTCTTCGTCTTCGGTTTTGCAGGAGTCCTCTATTTCAATTTTGCGTGGTTTCGCGAGCAGCTGTGCATCGTCCTTTGTCCATACGGCCGCCTGCAGTCGGCCCTGATCGACGACCACTCGCTCGGGATCGGCTACGATGCCGTGCGTGGAGAGCCCCGCAGCCGACCCGGCTCCGAATACAGCCGGGCGGGGGCGCCCGGCCGGGCCGGCGATTCCGCCATGGCCGCCAACGATGAGGCCGAGCCTGCCTTCGGTTCGTCCGCCGAAGCCCCCGCGAAGGAAGGCGATTGCGTGGCCTGCAACCGGTGCGTGGCCGTCTGCCCGACCGGAATTGACATCCGCCAGGGCTTGCAAATCGAATGCATCGGCTGCGCCGCCTGCATCGATGCGTGCGACGACGTCATGACGCGGCTCAAGCGTCCGCGCGGACTCATCCGTTACGATTCCCTCAGCGGGCTCGCTGGCCGCACCACGCGCTGGGTGCGGCCGCGGACGATCGCCTATGCCGTCCTGCTGGCGATCGGCGCAGCTGTGGCGACGCTCGCATTGTCGACGGTGCGTCCAGCCTCCTTTGGCGTCACGCGGATACCAGGCGCCGCGTACTATTTCGACGCCCAAGAAGTCCGGAACCAGTTCTTCGTGCGGCTCGTCAACAAGCGCGAGGTTCCGCAACGATTCGTCGTTTCGCTTCAGGGCGCCCCCGCCGGTGTGCACCAGGCTGGACTTGACAAGCCAGTCGAGATCCCCGGCATGGCCGAAGAGGTCCGGCCGCTCGTTGTGCTCGTGCCGCGCGCTGCATACACAGGTTCATTTCAGTTCTTCGTGGCGGTGCGCGATGCGGAGGGAACGTATCAAATCACGCGACCGATCGAGTTTCTTGGCCCTGATCCGCTGCTGTTGCGAGAGCAGGACGGGGATGTCGTTCACGAGGAAAGATCGCGCGACAACCGCTGACCGAGTCAAAGGCCCGTCCGCCGACGGTCGGCGATTGTCATTTCGCTGCACATGACTTCCTAATGGGGCATGGATTTCAAGCTGAAGGCCGAGTACGCGCCGACAGGCGACCAGCCTCAGGCCATCGAGGAGCTGGTGCGGTCGTTCCAGGCGGGCAACCGTCACCAGACGCTTCTCGGCGTCACCGGCTCGGGCAAGACGTTCACCATGGCGAACGTCGTGGCGCGTCTGGACCGGCCGACGCTCGTCATTTCCCACAACAAGACGCTGGCCGCGCAACTGTACTCGGAGTTCAAGAACTTTTTCCCGGACAACGCCGTCGAGTATTTTGTCAGCTACTACGACTATTATCAGCCGGAAGCCTACCTGCCGTCGTCAGACACCTACATCGAGAAGGACTCGTCGATCAACGAGGAAATCGAGCGGTTGCGCATCGCCGCGACAAGCTCGCTCGTCAGCCGCCGCGATGTGCTTGTGGTCGCCAGCGTGTCCTGCATTTACGGGCTCGGCTCGCCCGAGGACTTCACCGAGCTCCGGATTGAGCTCCGGCGCGGCGCCGCCTTCGGCCGGAACCGGCTGCTGGAGAAGCTTGTCGACAACTTGTATGAGCGAAACGACTACGAGCTGAAGCGGGGCTGCTTTCGCGTGCGGGGCGACGTGGTCGACGTGCTGCCGGCCTATTCCGAGCAGGGCCTGCGTGTGGAGTTCTTCGGCGACGACGTCGAGGCGTTGAGCGAATTCGATCCGCTGACGGGCTCGGTGCTGCGCGTGCTGGAGCAGTTCGACCTGTATCCGGCCAATCAATATGTGACGACGCGGGGCAAGCTCGAAGGCGCCATCGGCGGCATCAAGGCCGAGCTGGACGAGCGGGTCGCGTTTTTCGAGAAGAGCAGCCGGTACCTTGAGGCGCAGCGCATCCGGATGCGGACGAACTACGATCTGGAGATGCTGCAGGAGATGGGTTTTTGCAGCGGGATCGAGAATTACTCGCGCCATCTCACGGGACGGAAACCCGGTGAGCGTCCGTTCTGCCTGATCGATTTTTTCCCGAAGGATTTCCTTCTGTTCATCGACGAGAGCCATGCGACGGTGCCCCAGATCGGGGCGATGTACAACGGCGACCTGGCGCGGAAGCGGGTGCTCGTGGATTTCGGATTCCGGCTGCCGTCGGCGCTCGACAACCGGCCTCAGAATTTCGTGGAATTTGAGCAGATCACAGGGCAGACACTCTTCGCCTCGGCCACGCCAAGCCCGTTTGAACTTGAGCGTTCGACGGTGGTGGCCGAGCAGCTGATCCGGCCGACGGGGCTGCTCGATCCGGAGATCACGCTGAGGCCGACAAAAGGCCAGGTGGAGAACCTGATTGGAGAAATCCGGGCTGCGACGGAGAAGGGGGAGCGCGTGCTCGTGACGACGTTGACCAAACGTTTGTCGGAAGACCTGACGGCCTTCATGCGCGAGGCGAAAATCCGGGTGGAGTACCTGCATTCGGACATCGATGCGATTGAGCGGGTGGAGATTTTGCGCAATTTGCGCCTGGGGAACTTTGACGTGCTCGTGGGAATCAATCTGTTGCGCGAGGGACTCGACCTTCCGGAGGTCGCGCTCGTGGCCATTCTCGATGCTGACAAGGAGGGCTTCCTGCGGAGCGAGACGAGCCTGATCCAGACGGCCGGGCGCGCGGCCCGGCACGAGAACGGCCGGGTGATCTTCTATGCCGACCGGCTCACCAACTCGATCCGCAAGACCATGGAGGTCACGCGCTATCGTCGGGAGAAACAGCTTGCCTACAACCAGGCGCATGGGATCACGCCCCGCAGCGTGACACGCTCAGCCCAGAGCAGTCTGCACGTCTACGATGGCGGCGAACGCGCGCGGGAACCGCTCGCGGTGGCGGAAGGCGACGCAGCGGATGTCGCGGCGGTGATCGCCGAGTTGGAGGACGAGATGCAGGAGGCTGCGGGGAAGCTTGAGTTCGAGCGGGCCGCAGTGATTCGCGACCAGATCAACTCCCTGAAGTCGGGCGATTTCAGGCGGACGGCCGGTCCGGCGGGCATCGCTCCGGCCAAGAAGCGCGGGGGCGGGCGGCGGAGAAAGTGACCGCCGGCGCAGCCAGAACGGGTTGGAGGTGCGCGTGGGATCTGGCCACGCGCACCCGACTTCTCAACTTTCAGCCAATCGCCGAGTCGTCGACCAGGAATCCCCCGAGGGAAGCCCAAGATGACCAGGGTCCGGCGTGAGGCGCGGTCTGCCATGTGTGCCACAACGCTCCGTCCGTGCCACGGGCGAAGACCTCCAGGCGACCGTCAGAGTCCTCCGACGCGGTTGGATCACTGACAATCACGCCTCCGAGCGAGGCCCAGGCGGACCATGGTGCGGAATGCGCCACGTTCTGCCAGATGTGCCACAATGCATCGTCGGATCCCCGGGCAAAGACCTCCAGACGCCCGTCCGAGTTGTCGATTACCTCGGGATCGCTTGTGATGACGCCTCCCAGGGACGCCCAAGCGGACCACGGTCCGGCGTGCGCCGTTGCCTGCCAGATGTGCCAGAGGGCATTGTCCGTGCCGCGGGCAAATACCTCAAGACGACCGTCGGAGTTGTCATAGACGGACGGATCGCTGACGATGGTTCCGCCGAGTGAGAACCAGCCTGACCATGGCCCGGCATGCGGAATCGTTTGCCAGTTGTGCCACAGCGCGTTGTCCGTGCCCCGGGCGAAGACTTCAATCCGTCCGTCGGAGTTCACAACGGGCACCGGGTTGGTCGTTATCTCGCCTCCCAGGGACGCCCAACCGGACCACGGCCCTGCGTGGGGCGCGGTCTGCCAGTTATGCCATAGCGCCCCGTCCGTCCCACGGGCGAATACTTCCAGGCGGCCGTCGGAGTTTTCCACGACCGCAGGATCGCTGGTGATGACTCCCCCCAGTGAGTTCCAACCCGACCAGGGGCCGGCGTGCGGCGCCGTCTGCCAGTTGTGCCACAGTGCATTGTCCGTGCCGCGGGCGAAGAGCTCCAACCGTCCGTCGGAATTGATGAACACGGAGGGATCGCTCGTGACCACCCCGCCGAGCGAACCCCAGCCCGACCAGGGGCCGGCGTGCGGCGCCGTCTGCCAGATGTGCCAGACCGCACGATCCGACCCGACACCGAAGACTTCGAGTCGGCCGTCCGAATTGCAAATCGCGGCGAAGTCCTTCTCCAGCCAGCGTCCAAACGGGTTGTCGGATGTGACGGCAACCGCCTTTGCGGCCGCCACCAGATCGGCGTAGGCGCTGCTCTTCCCGGTCAGCGTCTGGTAGTTCGCCAGCAGGGTTGCGCCGCCGGCCTGGGTGATCTGCGGAATCGAAAACCCGATCGAGCGCATCCAGTAGATATAGAGTATGGCGCATCCCGTTGAGGTGGCGTCCCGATCTGTCAGCTCGGTGTGGGTCACCCAATCAGGGTATCCTGCTGCAACCCAGGACGCCGCCGTGGCAAAGGCATCCAGCGTGCCCCAGGGCGTCTCCTCTTCGGCGAGGAAGCGCGACAATCCCTCGCCGTTGCTGTAACCGCAGCCCCATCCTTTTCCCTGGGCGCCCATGAAACACTCGCTCAACTCGGCGACGTACAGGGCCACCTCCAAATCGAGCGGATTCACCGTCGTGCTTGAAAATGTGGCATCAAGGTAAAGCGAGCCGCCCGAGGCAAAATCGCAGCCGTGATGGTACGCTCCGCCCGAACCATTGTTGGCGCCACTCAGCGGCGCAATGATCACCGAAACCGCCGAGCCGGTAATCCCAAAGAACGTTTCCATGTCCTGATAGGGGCGATTGACAACAGTCAGGAACTGTCGCGCCAGCGAAAGCCCCTGGGCTCCCAACGCCGGATCGTAGTAGACCGTCACGTTGCCCACGGTGCCCACGCTGACCGCCGGATAATCGAAGGTAAGTCCGACGCCGGCCGCCATCTGTTCGTGGGTTCTCGGTTTGCGGACGGCCCCCTGCTGAAGAAATTCCCTGGGAGCTCCGATCATCACGGTCGGGCCTCCGCCGTCGTGCCCACCGTTCTGCGGAGGTGACGAAGGTGGTTTCGTTGCGGTGGTCCGTTCCAACTCTTCAATGCCTAGTCGACGGGGTTTTGTCTGAATCATCGTGGGTTCCTCTGTTTTCCTGGTTTATGGGATCTTGGCTATCCGACGTCCCGCAGTTTCAATTGATATTGCGTGGACGAAGCTGGTACGGGGCTTCCCGAATTGAGCCCGGTTCGCGGGAATACATGCCATCGGGGGGCGGTCGATTGACGTCCGGCTGGATCAAGCTGGTTGGGACACGACTGTCGGGCCTGGGGCGGCTGAAATGGTTCGAGCAACGCAGGGCCGGCTACTGCAGCTTGTCGTTTCGAAATTGGGGGGGCCGGCCCGTGTAGAGGCGCGAACAATACGCACCGCCGGCACAACCATCAAGTGATAGAGTGCGAATTAACAAAAATGGGAAATGTTTGTGCGAAATGCAGATGAAAACAAACTGCGTTGCTAAAGCAGGCGGTTTGCACTCCGAAAATACGTATCAATTTCCTGATTACATCACTCCAGCAGCCTGTCGGGCGTTGCCCTCCAAGCTGCTGGTGGCAAACGGCGTCCGCCGTTTGCTCGTGAAACCGAAATCTAATAAGAAAGTTCTATCTATGGAGAAGCTTTCTTCTCCTGGAGGCGTCGAAGCAGTATGCCCGCCCGCTTTATAGACTTGGACCGCCAGACCCC
>Ga0181528_10001358_pt1 | contig 15349 bp, 13 predicted proteins | sample PEATcosm2014_Bin_47_FD_119742 | JGI IMG/M metagenome (GOLD analysis project Ga0181528, IMG submission 119742) | Peatland microbial communities from MTU Mesocosm Facility, Houghton, MI, USA - PEATcosm2014_Bin10_10_metaG | ecosystem: Environmental > Terrestrial > Soil > Wetlands > Peat | place...
CAACACCGCTCCGCGATTCTGCTGCAGCGATTCGCGGTAGCTTTTGCGCTTCACTTCGTCTGCGCGGTCCAGCACCGCCTCCACGCTGCCGAATTCGAGAATCAGTTCAACGCTGCCTTTGTCGCCGATGCCGGGAACGCCAGGAACATTGTCGACCGAATCGCCGCGCAGGGCCATTACGTCGACCACCTTTTCCGGCGGCACGCCGAGCACTTCAACCACCTTGGCGGGGTCGAGGATGAGGTTGTCTTTTTGCGGATTGAGTATCTTCACCTTTGGCGTGACCAACTGCATCATGTCCTTGTCGCCGGAGATGATGAAGACGGCGTAGTCGCTTTCGGCGGCCTCGCGGGCCAGGGTTCCGATCACATCGTCGGCCTCGAAACCTTCTGCTTCCAGGATGGGGATATGCAGGGCCTCAAGCGAGCGGCGGATGTAGGGAATCTGGCGGCGGAGGTCTTCGGGCATGGCCTCGCGATTAGCTTTGTAGCCGTCGTAGCTGACCTCGACAAAGCTCTGCGTTTTGCCGTCCCACTTGCGTAGGGGGCCCATGGTCTTGGCGCGCTCGTCGCGGAAGACGGCTCCGCTGACGTCGAAGACCGCCGCAAAATAAACCGGGGAAAAATCCTGGCGGAGCTTCTTGATCATGTTGACGAAGACGTAGATGGCCGCGGTGGGCAGGCCGTCGCGCGTGGACATGGGCCGCGAGCGCTGCATGGCGTGGTAGGCGCGGAAGATGAACGACATGGTGTCGAGCAGGAAGACGGGCGGCTTGGCTTGGTCGGTCACGGGTACGAGTTTATCAGGGACGAGAGATCAGAGATCAGGTGTAAGAGATCCGGGCTGGCTCAATTGAGGAACATGCAGTCGCCGTAGCTGAAGAAGCGGTATTTTTGCTGGACGGCATGGGCGTAGGCGGCCAAGACCTGCTCGCGGCCGGCGAAGGCGCTTACCAGCATCAGAAGGCTGGATTGAGGGAGGTGAAAGTTGGTGAGCATCGCGCTGACCAGGCGGAAGTTGTAGCCGGGAGAGAGGAAGATGTCCGTCTCGCCGGAGTGGGGCTGGATTTCTGACCCAGCGAATTGGCGCGCGGCCGATTCGAGGTTGCGAACAGTGGTTGTACCCACGGCGACGATGCGGCGTGCTTCGCGCTGGGCGCGGTTGATGGCGTCGGCAGCTTGGGCGGAGATGGAGTAACGCTCGCGATGGAGGTGCACCTCGTCCACGCGCTCGACACGCAGCGGTGCGAACGTTCCCAGGCCGACGTGGAGCGTGACGCGGGCAACTTCTACGCCGCTGGCAGCCGCCGACGCGAGAATCTCCGGAGTGAAATGCAGACCGGCGGTGGGTGCGGCCACCGACCCACGTTCACGGGAGAAGACGGTCTGGTAGCGCTCGCGGTCGGTGGCTGTGTCGGCGTGACGGATGTAGGGCGGCAGGGGCATGTGGCCGATGCGGTCGAGGACTCCGAAAAAATCATCAACGGGTTCGAAGCGGAGCAGGCGGGCGCCGAAATCTCCGCGGTCGAGGACTTCAGCTTGGAGAAGGATTTCGCCGGTTGGTGCTGGGAAGGCAAGACGGTCCCCTACGGCTACCTTCTTGCCAGGCTTGACGAGGGCGCGCCATTGGTTTTCGCCGGCTGGTTCGGTGAGCAGGACTTCAATTCGGCCGGTGGAGGCTTGCTGACCGCGCGAGGTGGTGCGGTGGGCGTAGAGGCGGGCGGGAATTACACGGCTGTCGTTGAGCACCAGCAGATCGCCGGGATGCAGCAATGTCGGCAGGTCGCGGAAGCTTGCGTCGCGCAATGCGCCCGAGCCGCGATCCACCACCAGCATGCGGCTCTGTCCGCGCTCGGCGGGAGGCTGCTGGGCGATGAGTTCAGTGGGCAGCTCAAAGTCGAAGTCGTCTACGCGCAGCGGGTTCATAGCAATGCTTTTCCGAAGTGGGCGAGGGCGTTCAGGCGGGCGCGCTCAATGGCAGCGTTGAGTTGCTGGCGCTTCGGCTCGAACTCCTCCGTGGCAAGGTCGGTAGGCACCTCGGTCCATGCGGCCCAGCTTACGCAGATGCGGCTGAAGGGCTTTGGGATGAGGAAGCGGTCCCAGGACTTCATGACCCAAGCGTGCTCGGGTTCCAAATGAAATGCGCCGATGGGTGCGCCGGTGGTCTGTGCAAGTTTGATGGGGCCCATCTTGGTTTGGTAAATGGGGCCGCGAGGGCCGTCAGCGGTGAAAATTGCTGGCTGGCCGCTCTCGATGACGTGCTTCAGGCCCAGCAGCCCCTCACGCGCGCCGCGAGAACTGGAGCCGCGGACGGCATGGAAGCCAAACAGGTTGAGGATGCGCGTAATCAGCTCGCCGTCAAAGCTGCGGCTGATGAGAATGGTTGCGTGGCTGGGGGGAAAGTAGAACGCACAGGGCAGCACGCACTGATGCCAGAAGCAGTAGATGCGTGCCCCAGCACCGCGGCCGTGGAGGAGCGGCGTTACTCCTTCTTCGGCAATTTCTTCAAACCGCCAGGTGCTCCCCACGATCCACAATAGCGCCCACACCAGGCGCGGAACTACGGCCAGCACAACCTGCTGGGTGAAAGTGAATCTGGGTCTGGCGTCGGCGGTCACTGTCTGATTTTAGCGGAGTTGGCCATTGGCGGAGTTAGCGGGGCTTGCGGGGTTAGCGGAGTTAGATGGCCGCTGAGCCGCGCGAGCTGATCCGGCATCCGAAAGGGATTGCCGCAAATCAGCTATAGCGCAGCCAGCGCAGCAGTTCCGGCAGTGTGGCGCGCTTGCCAAACATCAGAATGCCCACGCGGTAGAGCCGCGAAGAGAACCAGAGGACTCCCCAGGTGGTGAGCACGAGCAGGATCACCGAGAGGCCGACCTGCCACAGCGGCACGTCGGCCAGCCCCATGCGCGAGATCATGACATAGGGCGAGGTGAGCGGGAAGAGCGATGCTGCGATCGACCAGCTCGAGTTGGGGTCGTTGATCATCACCGGAAGCATGCCCATGGCGGTATACAGCGGAATGATGGCGACCCACATGAACTTTTGCAGGTCCTGTGCGGTTTCGCAAGTGGCGGCGAGGCCGCTGAAGATGGCGCTGAAGAGGGCAAATCCGAGGATGAAGTAGACGGGGAAGAAAATGCCCTCAGCCCAGGAGAAGTGGATGGCAATGCTCCCCGTAAGCAACTGCGGAGCCAGCGCGGAGCCCATGAAGATGGTCGCGCCGATGACCCAAATTGCGATTTGCGTGATGCCGACGCCGCCCACGCCGATCAGCTTGCCGGCCAGCAGGTCACTGGGTTTGGCGATGGCAAGCATGACCTCAAAGATGCGGGATGTCTTTTCTTCAATAATGACGCGAGCCATGTCCAGGCCATAGAGCATAATGGGCAAAGAGAGCATGACCAGCATCAACGTCGCTTTAATTACGACCGTGCCGCCGTTGCTTTTGCCGATCTTTCCGTCTTTGTTCAGCTGCAGAGAGTCGATGGAAACCTGCGCCAGCAGGGCGTCCGCGTCTGCCGGGGTCATGCCTTTGCGCACGATGCGCTGGTCGATGGCGGCGCGATTCAAGCCGTTTTGCAGACTGCCATGCGCAGACACATCGACGGCGGAAAGTGAAGTGAAGGTTGCCGAGATCTTGTCCGGGTTGGAAGTATCGATGGCCAGCAGGCCGTCAATGGCCTTGGTCTGCACCTGTCTCTGCCAGTCGGCGCGCTGTTGGTCTGTGGCGGGCGCGGTCACCTCAACTTTGTATTCGGCCCACTTATCATCCAGCAGTTGCTGGCGCACTTCGTTGGCGAGGGCCGCATCCTGGGCCACAATTGCGACGTGCTTTCCCTTGCCTGCCTTTTTATCCATGAAGTGGCTGAAGCCGAGCAGCGCGGCGATCAACACCGGCACAAGAATGGTGGAGATCTTGAAGGCACGGCCGCGAATCTGTTCAAGATATTCGCGCCTGGCGATGAGAAGAATATTACGCATTGGCCTTGCCTCCCACGGTCTGGATGAAGATCTCTTCAAGCGAGGGCTCGACCAGCTCAAAGCGGTAAATCGTGGCCACAGCCGCTGCCTCATGCAGCAGCTTTTGCGCGTCGCCATGCTCCTTGAGCCGGATTTCCGAGTGGCCGGAGAAGTTTTTGGCCTCGGCAATTTCAGCGGAGTTGAGAAAGGCGGAGCTTCCTTCAAACTCGATGATGACGCGATTTCTCTCGTAGGTGGACTTGATGCCGCGCATCGTCCCGGCCAGCACCGCGCGGCCGTTGTTGATGAGGCAGATGGAGTCGCAGAGCTTCTCCACCTGGTCCATGCGGTGGGTTGAAAACAGAATAGCCTTGCCCTGGGCTTTGAGTTCAAGCAGGGTTTTCTCCACCAGCACCGCGTTCACCGGGTCAAGCCCGCTGAAGGGCTCGTCCATCACAATCAGCCCCGGTTCGTGCAGCAGCGTAGAGATGAATTGAATCTTCTGCTGCATGCCCTTGGAGAGTTCCTCGGTCTTTTTGTGCAGGACATCGGCAATCTCCATGCGTTCGGCCCACGCGACGGATCGCTTTTTCGCCTCTTCGGCAGCGATGCCATGCAACTGGCCAAAAAAGACCAATTGGTCGAGGACCTTCATCTTCTTATAAAGTCCGCGCTCTTCCGGCAGGTAGCCCACCCGCTCCAGACTCTCCCGCTCAAAAGGCTTGCCGAACAGGCTTATCGATCCTGAATCGGGGATGGTGATTCCCATCATCATGCGGATGGAACTGGTTTTGCCGGCCCCGTTGGGGCCCAGCAGCCCGAACATCTGTCCGGCTTCGATGGAGAGGCTGAGGTTGTCGACGGCGACCTTGTTCTCGTAGGCCTTGGTGACTCCCGCTAGTTCCACAACTGGCATGGGTACTCCCGCTGGTTTTCGCATCCCGACGCTCGGCGAACCGGCCTGAAAGGAGTCTAACAAAGCCCGCTGCCCGCTCCTTTGCCGCGTGGAAAACCCGAGAAAAACCGGACAAAGCCGGGAAAGAACAGGATGATTCTTGGTTCCAGAGGGTCGTGGCTACCCCGCCCTCCATGCCCTCCAGGTTGGATCGATCTTTGCGCTGTCCGCCGCTCCGATTTCCTGCAACCTGCTACTAAAGAGGGACTTAGGGGGAGACCAACGGGGGAGACACAAGAGCTTGGCCAGCGGACTAGACTGGGTTCTCACAAAATAAGGGAGATTGGGATGGCTGCTATTTTATCGATGCAAGACTACGAAAACGACTTCCTTCTGAATGTGCCCCCAGTTGGGCCAACAACCAGACCGAAGTCAATTTCTCACCTCGATGTTAGCCAGTCAGTAGTGGAAGATATCGCACTCAAGATGCTCTATCTTTCCGGAGGGCTTTCTCTGCTTGAGTTGGCGGAGAAGATGTGCCTGAGCTATGAGATTGTCGAATCCCTGTTCAACCAGCTGCGCCTGGAACAGCTTTGCCTGGTGACCGGAATGACCGGCCATGTGCACCAGATTGCGATTACCGCACAGGGCAGGACGCGGGCGATGGAGTTGCTGACCCAGAATCACTATGCCGGGGCGGCTCCGGTGGCTTTTGAAAGTTACGCCCAACAGACGCGGAAACAAAGCGTCAAGAAAGTGGACGTCAACGCGGCCAGCATGCATCGCGCGTTTGCGCACCTGGTGATAGACAGCGAGACGCTGCGCAAGCTCGGCACCGCGCTCAACTCCGGCAGTTCGGTGTTTTTGTGGGGACCTGCGGGCACCGGAAAGACGACCATCGCCGAGACTCTGGCCCGTGTGCTGGCACACGACGCAGTCTGGATTCCGTACGCGGTAGAAGTGGACGGCCAGATCATTACCGTCTACGACCCATCCATTCACAAGCGGGTTCCTGAGTCAGAACCGGAACACCGCGACGCACGCTGGGTGCTTTGCCAACGGCCCGCGGTGCTGGTGGGCGGCGAGCTGACCGCCGAGATGCTCGACCTGCAGTACAACTCAAGTTCGAAGTTCTATGTCGCCCCTTCGCAGATGAAGGCCAACAACGGAGTGCTGATCATCGACGACTTTGGGCGGCAGCGCCTGCGTCCCGAAGAGCTGCTGAACCGCTGGGTGGTCCCGCTGGACAGGCGCATCGACTTCCTGACGCTGGTGGGCGGCAAGAAAGTTGAAGTCCCCTTCGAGATGCTGATCGTATTCGCTTCAAACATGGACCCTGCGGAGTTGGTCGACCCGGCATTTCTACGCAGGATTCAGACGAAGATCAGAATCGGCGAGGTTTCCGACGAGCAATTCGTCGAAATCTTCCGCCGCGTAGCTACTGACAACGCGGTTCCTTACGACCCGAGCATCCCCGGCGACCTGATCTCATTTATTCGCCAGATCCTGAAGCAGGAGCTTCGCTCTTGCTATCCGCGGGACATTGTGAACCAGGTGTGCTGGTCAGCGAGGTACGATGGCCGCAACCCGCACATCGATCGGCCCGCGCTGAAGCGGGCAATCGAAGCTTTCTTCCTGTCGCCTGACTAAGGCGGCGATAGTTTAGGTTTAAGTTTTCCCGGGTCTCAACAGCGAGACCCGGGCCACCCGTTATCTTCAGACTAAAGCAGCTTCATCGCGCCTGGGTCCCAGCGGACAACAGCCTCGCGCTCAATGCTCAGGTTGCTCAGCAGCGCAGCGCCCGCGGCGCGATAGCCGAATGCCGCATCCTCCACTACCGGCCTGCGCGTCCGAACCGCGTCAAAGAAGTTAGCGAAGTGGTCGAAGTTGTCCGAGTAACCTTGCGGCGCGGTGAACTTCTCCGTGCTGCCCAGTTCTGCCGGCGTTGACAGGCTGCGCGGATACTTATGGTGATACTCCTCAATGATCGTCTTCTGCATGGCCAGCGGAAAGGTGTCGACGGTGTAGCCGGGTTCTCTTTCCCGAGGCACGCGGGTAATGGTAAGGGAGTTGCCGGCGATCTCCATGTTCCCTTCCGAGCCGGTAAACAGGAAGCCCTCGCTCTCTTCGCCGCCATCCACAAAATTCACGCGCAGGCTGAGGTTGAATCCCTCCTTGTAGTCGAACAGGCCGAGCATCACATCGGCTGCGTCGCGCCCGTCTTTCCAGTAGCGCAGTCCGCCGGTGGCCATGCCGCGGGTTGGGCCGTTGGAGCCGGTAATGAAGTGCGTTCCGCTGAACAGGTGAACAAATAGATCGCCGGCAACGCCGCTGCCGTAAGCCTTCCACTTGCGCCACTGGAAGAAGTGCTCGGCGTTGAAGGGGATCTTGGGCGCGGTGCCAAGGAAGCGCGGCCAGTCGCATGTGTCGGCGGAAGCGTCGGGCGGAACGGTGTAGTTCCATGCACCCATCGACGAGTTGCGGTCCCAGCGCGCGGTAACCATGTTCAACTGGCCAATGGCCCCGGCTGCGAGCAGTTCCTTGGCCTTGATGTAGATGACCGAACTGACGCGCTGGCTGCCGATCTGGAGGATGCGTTTGGTGGCGCGCGAGGTCTCAATCATCTCCGGACCGTCAGAGTAAAGATGGATCATGGGCTTTTCGCAATAGACGTCTTTGCCGGCCTTCATGGCGTCGACGGAGGCTTGCTTGTGCCAGTGGTCGGGGGTGCCAATGATGACGGCGTCAATGTCTTTGCGGGCCAGAATCTCGTTGTAGTCGCGGGTGGTGAAGATGTCGTCGCCCCAAATTTCCTTGCTGCGCGCCAGGCGGCCGTCATAGCAGTCGGCTACGGCCATCAGCTTCACTCCGGGAACGGAAACCGCTACGCGCGTGTCGCCCATGCCCTGCCCGCCCGCTCCGATGAGGGCAATCTGAATATGGTCGTTTGCAGCGACGGGCTTGGCGGCCTCGGCCTGGGCTGCCTGGGCGACGGGGTGGCTGGCGCCCAAAATGGCTGCTGCGGAGGCTGCGCTTGCGGCTTTCAGAAAGTTCCTGCGATTCACTTCGGTCACGGTTTCACGGCTCCAGCAGATGAGAAATTACAAACGCTACGAGGATACACGGGCGGACGATGACTGGACCTGATCAAGACTTGGCGCCAGGCATCAGAACTCGCAGCGCATGCGACAGTAATGAGACCCGAATCGGAGCTTGCCCCACCCACTCGCCATCAAGCTGTATGTCGGGCGCGATGCCTGCCACCGGTAGACATGCGAATGACGCGACCGATTCCTGCTTCAGCAGCGGGTCCAGACCCAGCATTCGGAGCCACCCGAAAAAGAACCACAGCGGCATCGACAACAGGGCTGGGGGACTGATCACAAGTAGCCGCAACCGCTCGTCGAAGATGGATGCCTTTGCGCTCGTGAGTCCGCTGAACATGCCACCCAGATCGTCGACACGCGTCACCATCGCCGCCACCGCCCGCCTTTGAACTACAGTGCCAACTTCATCCGTCCACTCCAAATCGAATGGCAGAAACCGACGGGCGGAAAACAGACGAGCTGCCTGAAAGTAGTAAGTCAAGCGTCCAAACCGCTCTTTCTGGCGGCCCTCGACCCTCTTGGCCAATGCGCCATCCGGGCCTGCGCCAGCCATGACTGTGAAGTACCTTACTCCCCCGGCAAACTCTGCTTTGCCCACTGGAATCGTCCTCGGCTCGCCGCGAAGCTGTTCGATCGCCGCCCCATACGGATCAAGCGGAAGACGCAGGTGCCGAGCCAATGCGTTTGCACTGCCCAGCGGAATCAAACCGAGTGCACAACGAGGCTCTCCATCCTCTGAAACAAGGGCCTGAAGCACCTCATGCACAGTTCCGTCGCCCCCGCACGCAAAAACTACATCCGCACCGCCCGCTACAGCAACGGAGGCTTGGCAAGTTGCAGATCCCCTGGCCGTGGTGAATTGCACGTCGACTTTGTGCCCTTGCACCGACAATTGGTTTGCAAAACGTTCGATCAGGGAGGCACGCAGTTGACGCCTCCGACCCGCAAAAGGGTTGCAAATGAGCACATAGTTCACCCAATCATCTTATCTGCGGCCTCGCTTCCGAGGTTTGGCAGGCCGCGTAAATGCGGTAGCATCCATACTGTGCCCGGCCTCGATACTCCCGTCATGTATGTGCGCGGCGTTGGCCCCAAGGCGGCGGAACTGCTTGCGCCCAAGGGCATCCTGACCGCCGAGGATCTGCTCTACCACCTCCCTTTTCGCTATGAAGACCGCCAGAACCCCCGCTCGCTGGACGAACTGAAGCCGGGGGAGATGGCCTCAGTCATCGCCGAGGTGCGCGGGTCTGCCCTGCTGCGAACCAAACGCGCCCCCATCTTCGAGCTGACCATCGGGCAAGGGCTCAAGGCCATGAAGTGCGTCTGGTTCAACGGGACGTATCTCCAGGGCAAATTCGAAGCCGGCCAGACCGTCGCCGTCTTCGGCAAAGTTGAAGCATCTCGCTCCAGCAGCAATCTCAAAATGATCCAGCCGCAGTTTGAGATCCTGCCCGACGCAACCGCCGACGCGGAAACGCGCCTGCTGGAAGTGGGCCGCATTACCCCAGTCTACGAGTCGCTTGGCGGGGCGCGCCTGGCCTCGCGGTGGCAGCGCAAAACCATCTTCAACCTGCTGGAAGCGGTGCGCGGCGCGGTGCCGGAGTGCCTGCCCAGGGCGATGCTGGCCCGGCTCAAGCTGCCGGACCGCGAGACCTCCCTGCGCGAGGTGCATTTTCCTCCCGAAGGCACTCCCTTTGCCCAGTTGCAGGCGTGGTCCACCCCGGCGCATCGGCGGCTGATCTTTGAGGAGCTGTTCTTTCTGGAACTGGGTCTGGAACTGAAGCGGAAGCGCATGCGGGAGCGCCCGGGCATCGGCTTTGCCACCACGGACAAGGTGCGCGAGGCAATCCGCGAGGTGCTCCCGTTTCATCCCACAACGGCGCAGAAGCGGGCGCTCGGCGAGATAGTCACCGACATGCGCGCACCCAACCCGATGCGTCGCCTTCTGCAGGGGGACGTCGGCTCCGGAAAGACGATTGTCGCTCTCCAGGCGATGCTGGTGGCAATGGAAAACGGCTATCAGGCGGCGTTGATGGCGCCGACTGAAATTCTGGCTACCCAGCACTATCTGGCGGCACGCAAGCTGCTTGAAAACTCCAGCCGCCACTACAAAATTGCCCTGCTGACCGGCTCGCTCGACGAAGACCGGAAGCGGGCAACGCGCGGCCTGATCAATCGCGGCGAAGCGCAACTGGTGATTGGGACTCACGCGCTCATCGAGGAAAAAGTAGAGTTCGACCGCCTGGGCCTGGTGGTGGTGGACGAGCAGCACAGGTTCGGTGTAATGCAGCGCTTCCGGCTGATGAAGAAGCCGAGGCCGGATGGGACCGAGGGGGCAGAGCCGGACGTGCTGGTAATGACGGCGACGCCGATTCCGCGGACCCTTGCGCTGAGCCTCTACGGCGACCTGGACATCAGCGTTCTGGACGAGCTGCCGCCGGGGCGGACCCCTATTGTCACCCGGCGTGTTCCCGGAAACGACGACGAAAAGGTCTGGGAGTTTGTCCGCAAGCAGGTGTCACAGGGGCGGCAGGCGTATATCGTCTACCCGGTGATTGAAGGAAGCAAGGACGACCAGCCGGAGCTCGATTTCCCGCCGGATGACACGGAGATTGGGGCGGAGGTGGAGTCAGCTTCCCTGGTCTCAAAATCGAGGCCAGGGGCACCCAAATCCATCGCACCCAAGACTGTTCGCAAGGGGAAAACAGCCGATCTGTTCCCGAAGGTTGCGCAGGAGGCTAATCCGGGAGCGAAATCAGGCCTCAAATCGGCCGTCGAAATGCACCAGAAGCTGCGCACGGGGCCGCTGAACGGCTTGCGGGTCGGCCTGCTGCATGGCCGGCTTGACGCGGACGAGAAAGAGATCATCATGCGCCGTTTTCAACGCGGCGAAATTGACGTTCTCGTGGCAACCACGGTGATCGAGGTCGGCGTCGACGTTCCCAATGCCACCGTGATGGTGGTGGAGCATGCGGAGCGCTTTGGCCTGGCGCAGTTGCACCAGTTGCGCGGACGAGTGGGTCGCGGAGCAGCCAAAAGCTATTGCATACTCATGACCGGACCACGCATTTCTCCGCTCGGCGAAGAGCGGCTGAACACTATGGTGCGCACGCAGGACGGCTTTGAACTCGCCGAATTGGATTTGTCGATGCGCGGGCCGGGCGAGTTTTTTGGTACCCGCCAGGCGGGATTGCCGGACTTTCGCGTCGCCAACCTTGTCCGTGACCGCCAGTTGCTGGAGCTGGCCAAGCAGGAAGCCACGCGGTTCGCCACTCCCGGCATGCTCACGCCCGGCGAAGCCTCTGAGGCCGAGCTGGCACAGGTCCGCAATCGCCTGAAAGAAGCCTGGCAGCGGCGTTACGGGCTGGTCGAGGCGGGTTGAAACCCGGCTGAACACTTGCTATCATCGCTGCGCCCGCCCCTTCGCTCCCAGGTGCCTCCATGGTGCGCGTAATCTTATTCTTCGCCGCATCGCTTGCCATCTTCCCGCTTTCGCGGCGCGCGCTCCGGAGTCCGCGTTCCCACGGCTTCTACCGCTTCTTCGCCTTCGAGCTTTTCACCGTGCTCATTCTCTGGAATGCCCGTCTCTGGTTCCGCGATCCATTCTCGGCGCGCCAATGGGCAGCCTGGCTTCTCGGCGCGATGTCCATCGGGCTAGCCATTGAAGGCTTCCGCCTGCTCCGGGTCATCGGCAGGCCCGGCCGAAATCCCAGCCTTACCGCGAATCTCCCATTCGAGAACACCACGCGGCTGGTGAAAGTGGGCGCATATCGCTGGATTCGCCATCCGCTCTACGCCTCGCTGCTGGCGCTGGCCTGGAGCGCATGGCTCAAGGACCCGCTCGGCACTGTCAGCATCGCACTCGCTCTCGGCGTCACCGGTTGCCTGTTGGCCACCGCCCTCGCCGAAGAACGCGAGAATCTCCTTCGCTTTGGCGCAAGCTATGCCGATTACATGCGGACCACGCGCCGATTCATTCCGTTTCTGCTCTAAATCCTTGCCAGTCGATGCCGGGATGCGGGCGCGATCAAGCCGCCTCTCGTCCGGCAACCCCGTGCCGCTCCACCGGGAATGTCTGGATTTCGAGATCGATACTGGCAATTTCCGTGCCGCAATCCCGCTGCTGGCTGCGCGTACACTGGCACAGTTCTGTAAAGCGGACGTGCCCGCTCTGGCTCAGTTCAAGCCCAGCGCCAATCAGCAAGCTGTAGATATCCACACAAGCCTGTCGCTCGAACTCAAAGAGCATGTTCACCAGACCCGAATCGTTTGCCCCACGGCTCAGCACCCAGCCGCCGCTCGCCAGAATCGCACCGGTCAGGGTCTGTACCAGCCGCGATGGCTCCTCAACGGAGACCGCCTTCATCTCCATTGCCCACGGAATACTCAGCCCTCTCCCTGCATCATGCTCTGGCATTGTCAGCCTCTCACCGCTCTTATCGGAGCAGGCAGGGGGGGCATAACACCTGTCCCGGAGTCGAACGGAGTTTGACCGCCGATGGAACAGCTTCGCCCGGGGAACACCCCTCGGGGCTTTTCGCAGGTAATTGGAGAGGCGTGCCCCGACGATGGGTAGCCGCTAATTCTGCTGAAGAAATGACGCTCCGGGCAACCCGGCAGCATCCAAAAGAAAACGATTCAGGTTGGTAGACAGCATGATTGTCGGCACGGGCATCGATATAACAGAGGTTGCGCGCATTCGACACTCGATTGACCGCTATGGCAGCCGCTTTCTGAACCGCGTTTACACCGCTGCGGAGCAGGCCTATTGCCTCCGCAAGCGCAACTCCGCGGAGAGCTTTGCCGCGCGCTTTGCGGCCAAGGAGGCGGGTGCCAAGGCCCTGGGCACCGGCATTAACTACGGCATAAGCTGGCTGGAGATTGAGGTGGTGCGACCGCCGGGTTCGCGGCCAACCGTCCAGTTTCATGGGCGAGCCGGACAGTTTGCCGCCCGGCTGGGCGTGTCTCACTCCGCGCTCTCCATTACCCACACCAACGACGTAGCCATGGCTAGCGTGATTCTCGAAGATGGTTCCTGAATTCGGCCCGTCTGCTATCCTCAAGGCGAATACCTGAACATTTCATTCAAGGGAGTCCCGTGCCGAGCCGCAAAGAGATTCAATGGTCACAATTGAGGGTCGGAGCGCTGGTGTCTGCGGCGCTGGCCGTTTTGATTGGGCTCATCCTCCTCATGTCCGGTTCCACCGGTGGGCTGTTTGCCAAGAAGCTCATCCTCCGCTGCTACTTTGAAAACGCGGCAGGCGTAAAGCCCGGCGCACCGGTAACGCTGGAAGGCGTGACCATTGGCAATGTGACGCATATCCGCGTTATTCCCGCGCGCAACCCGACGCCCGTGGAAGTGACGATGCAGGTGGGTGAAGAGTTCATCCACGACCTGCATGTGGACTCATCCGCCTCAATTGCGCAGGCCGGTGTGTTGGGCGACAGCTACGTCGACATAACCTCAGCGCACGCCAGCGGGCCTGTCCCGGGCAACAACGCGGAACTTAGGTCCTCTGGTTCGCCCAGCATCCAGGACGTCATCCGCACCAGCGAGGACTCAATCAACCAGGTGCAGACCCTGACCAAGAAGATTGAAGTACTGGTGGATTCGTTGAACTCGAACAAGGGGACGATCGGCACGCTGATCAACGATCCCACGCTGGCGAAGAAGATCTCGACCATCGCGACCGACCTGCAGACCATCACCGGGGCCATCGCCGGCGGCAAGGGTTCAATGGGCAAGCTCATCAACGACGACACCCTCTACGAGCGCGCCAACTCCGCCGTCGACAAGCTGGACAAGATCACCACCGACCTGAACAACGGCAAAGGCAGCGCGGGCAAATTTCTAAAAGACGACACCCTCTACGACAATCTGAATGCCGCCGTGAAGAATACCAATGAGTTGGTGGCCCAGGTCAACTCCGGCAAGGGATCGCTTGGGATGCTGGTTAAGGACCCCACATTTGCCAAGAAGCTCGATGACACGGTAAGCAAGCTCGATTCGATTCTGAAGGGTGTGGATGAGGGCAAGGGAACGCTGGGACAACTGGCGCAAAACCGCTCCCTCTATGACCACGCCGATCAGACCATGGACCAGTCGCAGCAGTTGGTGAAAGCAATTCGCGAGGACCCCAAAAAATACCTGGTCATTCGGCTGAAGCTGTTTTAGACGATCCGGCAGGCCTGCGGAACTTTCCTTCGTGCCTCCGCGTATTCCCTGACACCTGAGTACCGGAGGTCGTCTTGTCCCCAAGATTGCGCATTTCTTTAGCGGCTGTGTTCCTTGTTGCGGGCATTGCCGCACTCCTCGTGCCTTTACGTGCGCCCCGGCCGGCCATCGCTGCGTCCGGCTGGACGCCCACCTACACTGCGGGCGGAGACCTGGTCGCGCCCAAAGACTACCGCGAGTGGATATACGTCACCACCGGCATGGACATGAGCTATGCGCCCAAGGCCGCCGGGATGGAAGACCATTCCATGTTCGACAACGTCTTCGTAAACCCGGAAGCCTACCGCAGCTTCGTTGCCACAGGCACCTGGCCAGACAAGACGGTGATGGTGCTGGAGGCGCGCGAGGCTGGATCCAAAGGCTCCATCAACAAGAGCGGCCATTTTCAGACCGGCGGTGTGATGGACCTCGAATTCCATGTGAAGGATGAGTCGCGTTTCCCTGGCAAGTGGGCGTTTTTCTCCTACGATGAAGCAAGCGGAAACGCGTCCCTGATTCCCCAGAAAGCGTCCTGCTACTCATGCCACGCGGAGCACGCGGCGGTGGATACAACGTTTGTCCAGTTCTATCCCACGCTGTTGCCGATTACGCAGAAGAAGGGGACGCTGAGCCAGTCCTACCTGAAGGACGAGGCGGCGAAGTAGCGGACCAATCAGGCAGGTTTGCTCCCGCGGAAGGTCTTCCAGAACTCCTGGAAGCCCTTCAAGCGAACGACTTGGAAGTAGTCGCTGGAGACGAAGTAGAACAGCACCGCGAGTGTCGCGATGCGATGCAGCGCCTCCGGTCCCAACTCATCGCTGAATGGCAGCGGCGCGGCAGACAGCACCATGGCCAGCACAATCAGCGCCAGGTTCACAATGCCCATCACCAGGTTGATTTCGATGAGCTTCCCGGTGAATTCCCTGCCCAGTCTAAAGCTCTCTCCAATGGCCGAAAGAGCTGAACGCTTTTCCAGCAGCATTACCAATGGCGCGACAGAGAAGGTCCAGCTGACCAGCGCCCAGATTGTGAAGAATCCAAGCGAGAGAAAGATGGCCCAAGCGGCAAACCCGATCAGGTCCGGTTCCTGCCCCTCGGTGATGTGGGTTGCGCCAACCCAGCCCATGCAGCGGAACCAACCCCAGCAAACGGCTCCCAGCAGCGCCATCCA
>Ga0181528_10001359_pt1 | contig 15348 bp, 9 predicted proteins | sample PEATcosm2014_Bin_47_FD_119742 | JGI IMG/M metagenome (GOLD analysis project Ga0181528, IMG submission 119742) | Peatland microbial communities from MTU Mesocosm Facility, Houghton, MI, USA - PEATcosm2014_Bin10_10_metaG | ecosystem: Environmental > Terrestrial > Soil > Wetlands > Peat | place...
CAGCAGTGTGCGCGGACGATCGCGATCTCCGTGAACATCTCAGCCTTCAATGCGCTGTCGCTCAGTCCCGCATTGTGCGCCTTGCTGCTGCGCCCCAAGACCGCCAGCCGCGGCCCGCTGGCCAGATTCTACGATTGGTTCAACCGGGTCTTTGGGCGGGGCCAGAGAACTTATGTTGGGATTTCGCGCCATCTGATCCACAAGGGACTTTTCAGTTTCTTCATCCTGGGAGGCTTCGCGTTCGTCGCATTTCTGCTGGGCAACTGGCTTCCGACCGCCTTCCTCCCCGAGGAGGATCAGGGCTATCTTTATGTGGGATTGCAGCTGCCGAACGCCTCGTCCCTTCAGCGCACAAGCGAGGCCGCCCGGAAGGTCGAGGAGGTCCTCAAGAACACTCCCGGCGTCAAGAGCTACACATCAGTCATTGGATTCAGCCTCCTGAGCACGGTCTACACCACGTACAGCGGTTTCTTCTTTGTTAACTTCAAACCGTGGTCCGAGCGGACCAGGCCGGATGAGCAGTTCAACGCGATCCGGGCTCACTTGAACCAGGAGCTGCGCAAGATTCCCGAGGCAAATGCGTTTGCCTTTTCCCCACCATCAATTCCTGGCATCGGTACGGCGGGCGGGTTCACGTTTGTGCTCGAGGATAGGGCAGGCAAGGACATCGGCTTTCTTGCCGACAATCTGAACAAGTTCATGGACGCCGCGCGCAAGCGGCCGGAATTGGCGGGGCTTTCCACAACCTTCCTGCCGTCGGTCCCGCAGATATTCGTCAATGTCGACCGTGCCAAGGTGCTGAAGCAGGGCGTGGCCATCGCGGATGTGTACCGGACCCTGCAATGCTACATGGGCGGATCGTTCGTGAACTATTTCAACCGCTTCGGACGCCAATGGCAGGTTTATGTCCAGGCAGAAGGGGAGTACCGCGATACCCCGGAGAAGCTGGGCAGCTATTATGTGCGGAATCGCGACGGCGCGATGGTCCCGTTGTCATCGCTGACCTCCGTCGAGCGGCGCCTGGGTCCCGAGTTCACCATGCGTTACAACCTGTACCGGAGCGCCCAAATAAACGGATCAGCGGCGCCGGGCTACAGTTCGAACCAGGCCACGCAGGCGCTCGAGGATGTCTTTGCCCAGACGATGCCGCGCGAAATGGGTTTCGACTACATCGGGATGTCGTTCCAGGAAAAGAAGGCGCAGGAGGGAGTCCCGCCGGCGGCGATTTTTGGACTGTCGCTGCTTTTTGTGTTCCTGATTCTGGCGGCACTGTACGAAAGCTGGTCGCTCCCATTCAGCGTGCTCCTTGGGGTGCCCGTTGCGGTATTCGGCGCCTATGCGGCCCTGTTTGCGCGGGGCATGGAAAACAACGTGTTTGCGCAGATCGGCCTGGTCATGCTGATCGGACTCTCCGCGAAGAACGCGATCCTGATCGTGGAGTTTGCCCGCACCCGCTATGAACACGGCGTTCCGTTGCTCGAAGCGGCTCTTGAAGGTGCGAAAATCAGGCTGCGCCCAATCCTGATGACCTCCTTCGCCTTCATCCTTGGCTGCGTTCCCCTGTGGCTGGCGGACGGATCGGGCGCGGTGGCCCGCCGGGTCATGGGAACGGCGGTGATTGGAGGCATGATGGCCGCCAGCGCGCTCGCGATCTTCCTTATCCCAGTGACGTTTTATGTGATCGAGATGTGGGCGACCAAGGGCCTGCCACACAGCGCGCATGCCTCGGCTTTGCATCCGGTCTCCCAGCCGCCCAACAAGCAGTCCGGCGACCACGGGGCCGGGCCTGGCGCCCATTGACCCCGACCATGAATCGATTGAAAACGAAGTGTTTGGTTATGGCCGCCCTGATTCTGCCGGGTTGCTCCATCGGGCCGGATTTCCATCGCCCGGCAGTCAAGGCGCCCGACGCGTTTCGCGGGCAGACGGGCACGGATGCGGTCTCGCTTGCGGATATCGCCTGGTGGCAGATTTTCCGGGACGAACGCCTCGGAGAATTGATTCGCGCGGCACTCGCCGGCGGATTTGACGCCCGAATTGCCGCTGAACGCGTTGAGCAGTCCCGGGCAATTGCCGCCCAAGTCCGTGGACAGTTTTTCCCCGGAATCGGATACGCAGCCAATGCGGACCGAGGGCGCAATGCACTGTTGGGCAATCCCTACACCCAGGGAGGGGGCGCCACCGCCAATGGATTCGATGGATATTTCGAGGCGGCTTGGGAGCTTGATTTGTGGGGCCGTGTGCGGCGGCTCAACGAGGCGGCCCGGGCGCAATACCTTGCCTCAGAAGAGGCGCAACGAGGGGTCCTGCTAAGTTTGGTGAGTGATGTTGCGACGGCATATTTTGACCTGCTCCAACTGGACGAGGATCTGGCAATCGCCCACCAATCGACCGGGTCGTTTGGCGACAGTCTGAAATTGTTCAATGAGCGCATGGAAGGCGGAGTCGGCTCGAAGCTGGAAACCTCGAGTGCTGAAGCGGCGATGGCCACGAGTGCATCGCGTATTCCTGACATCGAGAGACAGATCGCGATCAAGGAAAATCAAATCAGCATCCTCGTCGGTCAAAACCCCGGTCCGATTCTCCGGGGTGCGCCCCTGTCGGAACAGGTCCTTCCTCCCGAGGTCCCGGCGGGACTGCCGTCGGCACTCCTGGAGCGCCGGCCCGACGTCCGGCTTGCGGAGCAGGCGGCGCGCGCGGCCAATGCGGAAATCGGCGTCACGGAAGGGGGATTTCTCCCGCGCATCGGGCTGAGCGCAATCTTCGGCGCCGTGAGCCCCACGCTCGATGACATCACCACGCGCAAGGCGGGTCTATGGTCGGCCGGAGCGGGTGTGACCGGCCCGCTTTTCCAGGGCGGCGGTTTGCGCGGGCAGTATCAGGAGGCCAAGAGCGCCTGGGAAGAGGCCAGGCTTGAATACCAAAGCACGGCGCTCAATGCGTTCCGTGAGGTCGCTGATGCTCTCGTGACGCGGCAGAAACTGGTCGAGGTGCGCGAACAGCAGGAACGCGCGGTGCGCGCCTGCGAGGAGGCGGTCACCGTGTCGATGCAGCGCTATACCGCGGGCAGGGCGAGCTATTACGAAGTGCTTCAATCGCAGCAGGTGCTCTTTCCTGCGGAAGTCGCGCTCGCCCAGACGCAACGCGACCAGTGCGCTGCGATTGTGCAGCTCTACAAGGCCCTCGGCGGGGGATGGAAACTGTCAGCCGCGGATTGGAAGGGAGAACCGAAGCCGTCTCCGGCGAACTGACGCGGACAGGCAATTGATTTGACCCGGCGAAAAACACTGACTGACTGGCCAGTCAGTGACAAACCCTGACAAGAAACTGCGCATCATGGAGGCGGCGGAGGAGCTCTTCCGGACCCGCCGCGTTGACGAGGTGACCCTGGACGAGATCGCGCGCCAGGCCGACGTGGGCAAGGGCACGATTTACTTGTATTTCTCCGACAAGGAGGACGTCATTTTCCAGTCCATGGTGTCGGGCCTGGAGGACATGTGCGGCAAGCTCCGGCAAATTGCGGCGGAGGGGGGCAGCTTTCACGACCGGCTGCTCCACATGTGCGAGAACATCGTCGTCTTCTTCCGCCTTCGGCGTCCGCTGTTTCGCATCATTCTTTCCGAAGACGAGCGGGTGATGGAGAACGGCGGGGCCGGTCTCCGCCAGCGCTGGAGGAAGCGGCGCAGGACAATGACCGAAGCCGTGGCGGCGGTCATCGCCCAAGGCATGGCTTCCGGCGAGCTTCGCGCGGATGTCCCCTCGGAGGTGCTCACGGAATATCTGCTGAGCATGCTGCGCGCCCGCTCGTGGGAGCTCGAGGGCTGGCCCGAGGCACAACGCAGCCATGCGATGGTCGTGGAGCTGTTCCTCAACGGAGCCGGACTGCCGCGGCACAAACGTAAATCACCTTAGCATAAAATGAGTACAACGAGTGGAGCATTATCCCCGGCGCCCGTCGCAAACGGGGTGCCGGGTTCTGGTCCCGAGCCTATCGTGCGGGAGAACAACGGTGGACGCCGGCGCCGGCGAATTCAGGCGGGGGTCGCCATTCTGGCGGTTCTCGCCGTCGGCGTTTTCGGGTACTGGTTTGCCTTCATGCGCGGGATCGTTTTCACGGATGACGCCCGCATTGGGGGACACCTGGTTGATGTCGCCCCGGAGATCAGCGGACGCCTGACCGCCATCGCTGTGCACGAAGGACAGTTTGTCCGCAAAGGAACCGTGGTCTTTCAGCTCGATCCAGCCATCCCGTCGGCGGCGCTTAACCAGGCCGAGGCTGTGCTGGTGTCAGCCCGGGCCAATCTCGGCTTGAGTCAGGCGTTGTACGAGAAGGCCGTGAACGGCAGTCGGCCCGAGGAGGTCAAGGCGGCCGAGGCGACCGTCAGGCGCCTTCAGGATGAAGAGGGGATGGCGCGGCTGGATTACGAGCGCTTTCAGGCGTTGTTCAAGGGATCTGCGGTGACCCAGGATGCTCTCGACCGGGCGCGGACGGTCTTTCAATCCGCCGAACAGAGCCGGGAAAATGCGGCGCAGAATCTGGTTTTGCTGCAGCTGGGATCGCGCAAGGAGGATGTTGCCGCTGCGAAAGCCTCGCTCGAACTTGCCCGGAGCCGCGTGGCAGAGGCATCGGCGGCCGTGGAAAACGCCCGGAGCAACCTGGTCCGCTGCACGGTGCAGGCGCCATTTGACGGATGGGTCGTGCGCCGGTGGATCGATCCCGGTGCAATGCCCGTGACCGCCCAGCCGGTGATCAGCATGTTTGATCCGTCGACGCTTCGCGTGGACGCCAACATCGAGGAAAAATACCTGGACGACATCGCAATCGGGGACACTGCCGACATCTCTGTCGACGCGTATCCTTCGCTGCGAATCCACGGCCGGGTAACCGATATTCTGCGCGCGGCAAACTCCGAGTTCAGCCTCATACCTTCCGAGGGCGTTTCCGGCACTTTCATCAAGGTGACGCAGCGCGTGCCGTTGCGCATTGCCGTGACGGTTCCTCCGGAGCTGGCCCTGGGGCCGGGGCTTTCAGTCGAGGTGCGTATCCATTCCGGCACTTCAAAGGCAAATCCGGCGCAGGCGGCGGCGGAGCATGAATAGGCATGCCTGCTAGCGACCTGGATTTGCGGGCCAACCGGTGGGGCGTCCTCGGGATCATCATGCTCGGCACCTTCATGGCGGTGCTGGACTCCAGCATCGTCAATGTGGCCCTGCCGCACATGATGAGCACGTTCGGCGTCGATCGTGAGCAGATCGAATGGGTCGCGACGGGATTCATGATGACCTCGGCGGTGATCATGCCATTTGTCGGCTGGCTCACGAGCCGGATCAACTACAAGGCCCTTTATTTGGGCAGCCTCGTGGTCTTCACCCTTGCCAGTGCGGCTTGCGCCATGGCGTGGAGCTATGAATCGCTCATTGCCGCCCGAATTCTTCAGGCGATCGGCGGCGGCGCCATCCAGCCCATCGGCATGGCCATCGTGGCCGAGCTGTTCGAGCCGCATGAACGGGGAAAGGCGCTTGGCATCTGGGGCATGGGCATCATGGCCGGACCGGCCATCGGGCCAACCTTGGGCGGTTATCTGACCGACGCGTTCAGCTGGCGCACCATCTTCTCGGTCAACCTGCCGGTGGGCGCTGTAACGTTGATCGCCGGCATGATCATCATGCGTCCGCTGCGGGCCCGCGGCGCCAGGCGGCCATTTGATCTGTTCGGATACATCTTCCTTTCGATGGCGATCATCAGCGGTCTCACGGCGTTGTCGAACGGGCAGGTCAAGGGCTGGGAGTCCGACTACATTCGCGTTTGCGAGGCCATCACGATTGTCGGTCTCGTGATGTTCATTGCCGTCGAGCTTGCCATCGAGCATCCGCTGCTCGACCTGCGCCTCTTTCTCATCCGGAATTACACCCTGAGCATTCTGCTGGCCGTTTTTCGCGCGGTTGGTCTGTTCGGAAGCGTCTTCCTTTTCCCGATCTTTCTCCAGAACCAGATGGGCTACACGCCGGTGCAGGCGGGTCTCTGGATGTTGCCCGGTGCCGTGGCGGTCGGCGCGACCATGCCGCTTGCGGGGCGCCTGGCGGACCGGTACAGCCCGGCGGTGCTCACGACAGTCGGCTGCGTCCTTGTGGGAAGCTCGCTGATCTTGTTCGGCCTGCTCGATCCGCTGTCAGAATGGCCCATGCTGGTGCTGCCGCAGCTTGGCCGGGGCGCCGGCCTTGCGTTGATGATGGCGCCTTTGATGGCTGCATCGCTCAACGCAGTGCCCCGCCGCGAACTTCCGATGGCGAGCAGCTTCCTGAATGTATTTCAGAATATTGGAGGAGGTCTGGGCATCGCCCTGTTGAACACTTTTGTCACCAACTCAATTCACATTCATGCGGTCCGGCTTGGCGAGGTGTTCCCCATGCAAGGACAGCGCTTTGAAATCCGGCTGGGCTTGCGAGCGCTTGGGATGACCTTCCATCACGAAGCCGCCATGGTCGCAAATCCCGAGGCCAAAATCGCATTTGCCGCGAGCCAGGGGATTTTCCGGCGGGCAATGGTGCTTGGTTTCGAGAATGGATTCGTGCTCGCTGGCGTCATCCTGCTCGCCGGCATCCCGCTTTGCCTCCTGCTTCAGCCTGCCGCGCACCATCTGAAGGAGGAGGAAAAGGCGGAGGGCGCCGTCGAGGCTGAGTTTATGGCCGAGTGAGGGGGGAAACGTTGAAACGCTGAACGGGGGAAGCCTGAAATCAGAGGAGACGTTGACGATCTTCCGCTTTCCGATTTTCAGTTTCCACACAATCAAGCGCTAGTGCTGGAGCGGCTGCCGGCCCGCGGCGCGCGCGACGGCCTGGTCGGCCAGAACGCAGTCGTACCGTGATTGGAGGCGGACGAGTTCGGCGGCGCGGGCGTTGCTCTGTGCGTCGAGGAGTTCGAAATTGGTGATGACTCCATTGGTGTAGCGCAAGGTTGCCAGGGAAAGCGCCTCGTTGGCCTGGGCCACGAGCGTGTCCGCGCTCATCAGGTGGGTCTGGGCATTCTTCAGGTCGGCAAGGGCATCCTCCACCTCAGCCGTAATCGTGCGGGCAAGTTCGCGCGCACGGCTTTCCGCCGAGCGCACCTCGCCCCGCGCGGCAATGCGCTCTCCTGCAATTCGCCGGCCGGTGAAGATCGGGACGGACACGCTGAGTCCTGCGCTGACGTAGCCTTTGTTTTCGTACATTGCGGGCAGCATGCCGTCCTCCACTCCCGCGGCGGCATGGGCCTCAACGACAGGCCGGTTTTCGCGGTTCGCGGCATCAAGCTTGAGCCCGGCCTCGGCCTGAACATCCCGGGCAAGCTTCATTTCCGGCCGGCGCTGCAGGCCTTCGGCTATGGTGGCGGATAGATCGGGCAGGCCCGCGGCCGGCACAAACTCTCCGGTAATGACGACGCTGGCGCCGGGGGCATAACCCAGCAACTGGCGCAGCAGGGCTTCCTGCTTTTCAAGAGCCGCAACGCGGTCGGACCGCGCATTGTTGGCGTTGGCGAGATGCACCTGGGTCGTGAGAACGTCAAACTTTGTGGCTTTGCCGCTGGACAGCTTGTCCTTCGTGATCCTCAAGGCTTCATCCAGGGCCTTGATCTCCTCATCCGCCACGGCCACGGACTCGCGCCAGAGAAGGATGCTATAAAACGCCTGGATCGTCTGATAGCCGAGCTGGTGGCGCGCCTGTTCGAGTGCGTCGCGTGCAGAGATTTCACCGGTGCGCGCGAGCGCCACCAAAGCATCGGTGCGGCCAAAGTCCGTGAGCAGCTGGCTCACCTGCAAACTGGCGTTGTAGCTGTTTGTGATGGTTTCGTACATCGAGCTCGTGCCGCTGGGCAGTGAGAACGACGCGTAGGGCCGAAGCGAAAGGTAGGTGTACGAACCGCCCGCGGAAACCTGAGGCAGCCGTGCGGCGCCGCTTTGGAGAGAGCGGCCCCGGGCCGCGTCAACGGCGGCCTGAGCGGCGTCAAGCGATGGGTAGCGCGCAAGAACAGCCTCGACGGCCTCGGTGAGCGTCAGGGGCTGGGAAGGCTCGGCGGCAGCCAGGCAGCAGGTGCCGAGCGCAACGGTACAAAAATAGAGCAGACTCTTCATTGGCATGGTGCGTTCTTGCCGGCTTTGCCTCCGGCTGCAGTCCCGGCAGAATCACGCGGCGCAACACCTGCATCGCGCTTCAAACGGCTTGCTATTGTTGATGATTGCGCCACCGCCGCCCCTGTCAATCCGTCGATCTCGGAGCTCTTGTATGCCGCCGCGGCGCGGGGGAAGCCGCATCCCGCCAACTTTCCCGCTATGACGTTGCCGAATGCCTACGGTGCCGCTCGGGAGTCGCGACTTACGACGCTGCGCGCGGGCCGGATGGTGTCGGCGTCCAGCTGGATCAGGCCCGCCGATTCAATCACGTCGGGTTCCACAATGCCCTCAATCCTGCAGCGGGACAAACGGATCCGATCAATCGTGGCTGCGGGGAATCCCTTGATAAAAAGCACCCGCTCGGCTGCGGTTGCCGTCACATCCTCAATATTCACATCCGTCACGCTGGGAGGAAAACCGCCGCGTGCGCCTTCTTCATACAGCAGATCCACGGTCAGTATAGCCTCGGTAACGTGGCCGACCTGGCAGCGCCGCATGTGAACCTCCGAAATCGCACCGCCCCTCACGGCGTTGGACTTGATACGCAGCGCGCGGTCCAGGTGCGGGCTGTCCATCGTGCAATCTTCAACAAACACGCCCCGGCAGCCTCCCGAAATTTCGCTGCCGATGGCCACTCCCGCATGGCCGTCCTTCATCGCACAATGGCGGATTAAGATGTTTTCCACAGGAACGCCGACCCTGCGGCCATCCGCGTTTCGTCCCGACTTGATCGCGATGCAGTCGTCGCCCGTGTCAAACGTGCACCCCTCAATGAGCACATCGCGACACGACTCCGGATCGCAGCCGTCGTTGTTTGGACCGTGGGACGAGATGTGGACGTCGCGAACGGTGACGTTGGAGCAAAGCACAGGATGAATCTCCCACATCGGAGAACGCCGGATGGCGACCCCTGACACGAGCACATTGCGGCAACCCTGGAACTCGATGAAATTGGGGCGAAGCTTGTGGCCTGCTCCAAACCGGCGCTCCGCCACCGGCACGCCGCGATCGCCCATCAGATTAAGCGCCTGCGAGTCGGCCGTTGCCGGCGCCACACCGTGGGTTTTGTGAGCCCAACTCCACCAGTTGTCGACGGACGCGCTTCCGTCAAGGACTCCGGTGCCGGTCACCGCGATGTTCTCCACATTCGCTGCGTGAATCAGCGGCGCATAGTTCATGCACTCGACGCCCTCCCAGCGTGTCGCGACCACAGGCAGATAAGCGGACGGATCGGAAAAGAACTGCAGCGTGGCTCCCGCTGAAACCTCCAAATCCACTCCGCCGAGCAGTTCGATCGCGCCAGTGAGATAGATCCCGGCCGGAACCAGCACGCGTCCTCCACCCGCCGCATGACAGGCCTCGATCGCCAGGCGAATCGCCCGCGTGCAATCGGTGATCCCTCCTGCTTTGGCGCCAAAATCAGTGATGGCAAAGTCGCGGGCGGGAAATTCCGGCGCCTTGATCCGCGCAAGCAGTTCAGGGAGTTTGTCCCAGCCGAGCGTTTGTTGCGGTGGGCGGTCAATGCCAGCCTGCGCGATGTCGGCCGGCCGCAGAGAACCTGCCGTTGCGATCACGGCGAGGATTGCCAGTGCTGATGTTGGCAGGAGGCGCCGACGGTCTGTCCACCCCGTGCTTTCGTTGGAGCTCATGGGACGCTGGTGCAGGAGACTTGGACGGGAGCGCGCATACGGGCCGCGCACTCGGCAACATAGTCGTCCCAAGCCTGCTTGGTGGTGAACTCCCCGGCCTTGGACCAACCTGCTCCGGCGAGGTAGCAGAGCGGTCGACCCGAAACAGCCTTTGCCAGAACAAGCTGATTTTGCTCGTCCTCGGCGAAGCCGGCAAAGTTTTCTTTTGGCACGATCACCGCTGTTCCGAGCGAACCCTCGGTCTTGTGGAGCACCCAAAGCGCGATCGAGCTGGCGTCCGGGTTTGCTGTGAGCTGGACCTTCGCATCCTGGTTGGCGTCGGCAGAATGCTTGTCCAAACCGATGCCGACCGTCAGATCGGTGCCGGCGCCCTCGACAACCGTGAAGGTGCTCTCGATCTGGTCGAGATTGTGACCCGCATCGACCGTAAAACGCTTGGTTTCGGCAACCTTGCGGCCACCGGCGTCCCAGGCGTCGTAGGTCAGCTCGAAGATCGCCCGGATCGGTCCGTTGGCGAGCACTTTCCAGCCATGATAATTGCTGCTGACCGAGAGCGTGCGTCCGTCCCAGATGCCAGTGCCCCCGCAGCCGCGGGAGGTGCCGACTGCGTACATGTCCATGCCTTCGCCCTCGTCCTTGTGGTAGTGGTCATGGCCCTTGTTGTACCACCGGTCGACGATGGGATAACTGACGCGCTTGCACCACACATCGATGCCGCTCGAAACCAGCACCTCCTTGCCCGTTTTATCGAGGTCGGGCGCTGCCAGCGCCTGGCCGTAGATCCGGTGCGCTATCTTGTCGGTCTCCCAAGCAAAGTCATCAAGGCGCTCCGGCACGTAACGCGCAAAGACCTTCGTCGGAAACACCGGGGCCACCGCCTCAAGCCGCTCCACGGTGAACGCGGCCGATTTTTCGCCGGCTGCAAAGTCGTGCTGAAAAATCAACACGCCGTACGCCACGCCGAGGTTCTTTGGATCCTTGGCCTCCGGGGCGATGTTGGTCACCTGATAGGGCAGGCTGCGGCCGGCCGAGTCCCTGACCGCCAGATGCTGCAGTCGCGCGCCGGGAATGGCCTTGGCGATCGCTTTCCATGGCACGGTGATCGTCTCGGCCGGCCGGGCAATGTCGAGCGGGTTGACAGCCGTGACGGTGAGCGTCCCGGCGGCGGGCGCATGGTTGAAAGCCACGAGCGCCGCGATGACGACGAGGGTGTGCGCAATTTTCATGGAAAGCCGGAATTACCGAACCTTGCCTGCTGAGTCTTCCAGGATGACGTTGGACAGCACGGTCGTGTCAGACGTGGCCGGCAGATGTGAGCAGAAGCCAATGCCAACATAGAAGGGCCCCTCGAAGTGCAGTTGCACGGGCGCGCCGACCTGGTGCATCGGTTCGCCGGCGAGGCTGACAAACAATGTGAAGAAGTCCCCGTGCTTTTCGATGCCGATGCGCTTGGGCGTGCCCGGGTTCTGGCCTGCGGTCCCGTGGCTGGCCTCAATGCGTTCATTCTCCTTGATGTTGGCGCCCTTTTCCGGCCGCTGGGCCAGGTGGATCAATCCGGCTCCATGCAACGCGGCCATGATCTCTTTGGAATCGTCATCGAGGTCCTGGCGGATGACGAGAACCGCCTTGCGGTCGCCATAGCCTTCCGGATTGGGAAATGAAACGTCTGCAGCAATGGAAACGTCTCCGGACATCTTCTTCCAAAGGTAGCGGAATTCGTCGCGTGTGTACCAGATGTTGTAGCCCGCCGAGTTGATTGTGTACTGTCTCGTGCCGGCGTCGTAACCTGCGCTGCCCGGCACCACTGCGCTGCCGATGTCAGACTGGCCTTCAAAAAGTCCGATGGGCGTTTCGAAATTCCTGGTGGGCCGGTGAAAATCTGCCGGCGGCGGGACCTGGACGTGCGTCGCAGAACCCGGCTGTGCCCAGTCCGGCACACCGGTGGTTTGAGCGCAGAGAAGCTGCGGTGTGATGCAAACGATCAGGGCAATCAGCGAGGGTAGGGGGATTTTTTTCATAGTGATCGTAGATGGCGTAGATGAGATCAAAGGATAATCCCGGCAGCAAGGTAAGGATCGTCTCAAAACGAGCGCCTGATTTCTGCCTGAAGAATGCTTCGAGGGCTGCGAGACGCGCTCCTCGCATCTCGACGATTTGTTCCAGGGCGCCGGCCGCGCCGTGCATCTGCTGCCAGTCGCCGGCGGCTCCACAGGCGACAAGAAACGCCGCGTAGCCCGAATACGTCGCATTGTCGGGTTTCAAACCGGATCGTTGCACGCATGCGCCGAGAGCGGCAACCGTGGCGGGATCAGGGTGCCGCACGAGGTGGACGGAAATGAGCTCGAACTCGCGCGCATTGACAGGAGCCTGCGCGAGGCGTGCCCGCAGGAGATCCCCCCGGCCGAGCGCCGCCAGGATGTTGAGGCGCAGTTGATACTCGTCGGCTTCCGCCATGCGCCGCGCCACCCGATAGCGATCGAGCAGCGCAAGCGCCTCGGTGTGGCGGCCGAGTTCGTTCAGGCTGTCGACCTGAAAAAAGGGCGCATAGGCGCCTGCGGACGGCGGCAATTCTGTCGTGAGACCTGGGAGCAGATCCAGGCCGCGGCCCTGCCGGATCAGCAGTTCGGAATTGATCAATGCGATGTCGATGGGTTCAAGGCTGGTCGCCTGCTGGCTGACAAGCGCGCGCAGCGGCCGGTCGTCGCCGGAATGGCGCGTGGAATTAAAAAGGGCATGCAGCCAAGCCGGGCGCCGGGGTGCATCGTCGAGCATCCGGCTGGCGGCAAGTTCGGCGGCGCGCGCAAGGTTTCCATGGACGAGCAGCGACCTCAACCATGCCTCGCTCGTGGATGCGCGCCGGTCCGGGAAATTGCGCACCAGCCCCGCAAAGATCGAGTCCGCATACTCGGGACGGCCGATTGAGGTCAATTGCGCGAGCTGCAAGCCGGCCTCGTAGTTGAGCGGATTGTCGCGACAGGCCAGATCGAGCGAAAGAATTGCTTCGCTGACCTGGTGGGCATCGAGCGCGTGCCGCGCCTTGGCGGCGAAATAGTCGCTTCGGGCCAGGCGGATCTCATGCCAGCGCGGCGGCCAGATCACTGCCAGGGGCGAAAGAGGGTAACCCGTCAGCCGGAGCACCACGAACAGAAGGAGGGCCCCGACCACGCAGACGCCAATGGCGCCGCGCATAAAATAGATGCCGGCGCGACCCCAGAATGGCCGAACGTCTTTGGCATCAGCCGAACAGCGCAGACCGGCCGGCGTCTCGACGAGCAGGGGACACACGCGCATGAAACGGGCCGGCTTATGCCAGTCTTGTGCAGCGTCGCAGGCGGTTTCCAAGGCTCTTCCGGAGTCGCTCGGATGTTGGCATGGGCTGCGCGTCTTGTTTTTCCGCAAGCGGAAAATGCTTTTGCAGAGATTCCAGTAGAGGAGTCCCCACCAGAACCGCATGAAATCACCGAGCCACATCATCGGCCGGAGGATATCGTGATTGTCCGTTTAGTGCCAAGCGAAGTTTGCGTGCGTGGGAGGATGCGGCAGTCGCAACGCTCGCTTGTGCACAAGGCTTAGTCCTGTGGTTGGGCGCGGTCCTTTATTTTGCCGAGGTAACTTGATGGCGTTTACGGGTAACGTGCCAGATTGATGATACGGTCGTATCACAAGAATGGCTACGGTTTCGGCCGGCGGAACAAATGGCCATGCATGATTGGGCGGCGAATGTGACATCACGGTTGCGATTGTGACGCGTTGGTGAAATCGCGCCCTGTCGCGATGGGAACGGGGGCTCATGAGCTACCGTAGGGCCGTTCTCACGTTCCCGCCCCATTTCCCGGGAGTCCTGTTTTTTGGAATCCCGTCGATAGAACCCAAACCAACCCAGTCAGTTGGGCGACAAAAATAACAACAGTATATAGCTCGTTATATGACGATGAAAACAAACCCAGTTCTTGCGAATGCGTCCGCCACGAAGTTCCTTTGTGGCCTTGGCGCGCTGGTTGCCGGCCTGATGCCCATGGCGACATGGGCGCAAAATCCCGGTAACGATTGGGATGGCGACGACCGCTCGCCTGCAAAAGTTCAGCACGTCCTGCTCATATCGGTGGACGGAATGCACCAATCGGATCTCGCATGGTATGTGCAGACTCATCCCCAATCGACATTGGCGTGGTTGACGGCGCAGGGTGTCGACTTTGACAATGCGAGCACGCCGTTTCCTTCGGACTCTTTTCCCGGCATGGTCTGGCGACAGGCGGCAATCCCGCGACCACCGGTATCTATTATGACGATACATGGAATCGCTCCTTGTTTCCGGCCGGAACCACCAACTGCGCCGGCCCGGCCCCGGGCGCGGAGGTCACGTACTTCGAGGCCCTGGACTTGAATTCGGGGGCGCTCGACGCCGGTCAGGGAATTGTTCCCGCACCGGGCGTCGATCCGTGGGCCAATATCCTGCAGATGACGGGAAACCCGCTGGATGTGATCAATCCCCTGCAACTGCCGGTGGACCCGGTCACCTGCAAGCCGATCTATCCCAATCAATACCTCAAAGTGAATACGATTTTCGAGGTCGCTCACCAGCACGGCCTGCTGACCGCGTGGTCTGACAAGCATCCGGCTTATCAAATCCTGGCCGGTCCGTCAGGAGTGAGGATCGACGACTTTTTCACGCCGGAGATTAACAGCAGCGCCAACGACCTGGCTCCGACCGATCCGAAACAACCCGATTGGACCGCGGACAACCTGTCGACCCAACAATATGACGGCTACAAAGTTCAGGCCGTTCTCAACTGGATCAACGGCCACCGGCACGATGGCACTGGCAATCCCGGCACGCCGGCAATATTCGGCATGAACTTCCAGAGCGTTTCCACAGCCGAGAAGCTTCCCAAGTCGATGACCGAGGGGGACCTCTCCGGCAATGCCGCTGGCGGCTATATGCCCGATGGCGCCACTCCTGGTCCGGTATTGGTCAACGCACTAGACTTCGTGGACCGGTCGCTCGGCAAAATGGTGACCGCCCTCTCCAGCCGGGGCATCCTCCAGAGGACCGCGATTGTCGTGTCGGCCAAGCACGGCCAGTCGCCCATGAACCTTGCCGCGCTGAATCGCATCGACGACGGCACGATCCTCGGCGACTTGAATGTTGCATGGAATCACGCGGCACAAGGCAGCAACCCCAATGCGACTCCCCTGGTTGCTTTCGCGGTGGACGACGATGGCATGCTCGTCTGGCTCAACGATCGGTCCAAGGCGGCCACCGACTTTGCCCGCACATTCCTGCTGGGCTATTCGAATGGCGCGGCCAGCGTGGACGGGAAACCTGTCGCGTCCGCCGGATTGACGCAGGTGTATGTTGGAGCCGCCGCAGCGAAGTTCATTGGCGTCCAGCCGAGTGATTCCCGTGTTCCTGACATCATTGGCATCGCTCAATACGGTGTCGTCTACACCGGGCACAAAGCGAAGATCGCCGAACACGGTGGCAATCACCTCGAAGACCGCAATGTGCCAATCCTCGTTGCGTACCCCGGCGCTTTCGGCGGCACCGCTTC
>Ga0181528_10001360_pt1 | contig 15340 bp, 10 predicted proteins | sample PEATcosm2014_Bin_47_FD_119742 | JGI IMG/M metagenome (GOLD analysis project Ga0181528, IMG submission 119742) | Peatland microbial communities from MTU Mesocosm Facility, Houghton, MI, USA - PEATcosm2014_Bin10_10_metaG | ecosystem: Environmental > Terrestrial > Soil > Wetlands > Peat | place...
GCCGCCCCGTGGCCGCTTCGGTGGTAATTGGCCTGCTCTTCACGCTGATGGTGCTCACCAAGACCACCGCCGTCTTTCTCTTGCCGGCGCTGGGCTGGGCAATGCTTCTGCCGCTCTGGGATCGCCGAAAGCTGATCGTTCGCTGCGCCCTGGCTGCCGCCGGCGCATTTTCCGCTGCTTATGGCCTTTGGATGGCGCTGATCATTCACTCGGGCTTTTACGCCGACTATAAGTATCTTTTCTTTGTTAATAAATACGCCAAGCCGAATGAGTTAATCTGGCCGCTTGTAAGCCTTTGGTGGTCCTTTCATGGCGGGCTGTGGGTGGGCCGCATCCTGATTCCACTGGCCGGCCTGGTGACCCTGGTTGCATTTGTGGTGGCAATTCGGGGCGTGGTCCGGTCAAACCTCCCGTCGCAGCAACGCGGTCTGTGGGCCCGTACTTTATTTATGGACCCTGTCTTTGGCGCCTCGCTCCTGGCGGTGGCCGGATATATCTGCTTCATGACCTATCAGAATCACCCTCAGCCGCGCTATTTTGCCGTGGTAGCCGTCTTCAGCTTTTTCGTAGTTGCGCAAGGGGCCGGAGCGCTGCTCTGCGACGCCATTCCGGCCATTGAGACGAGCCCGCGCTTCTCACCGAAACGGCTCTTTGGCACGGTGGTTGTCGCCCTGGCGGTCCTGACTTCGGCCTTTAATGGTTTCCAAACGCTGAACTACGCCGCCCATCCGGAGTACACCTTTGTCGACGCGGCCCGGCGGCTTACCCAATACATTGATGCCCACCCAAACGGCAACCGGCTGCTGTTGACGATCAGCAGCGACCAGATCACCCTTGTCACCCACCTGCCCACTCTATGCGACGACTTCGGTACGCAGGATCTGGCAGAGAAGATGGCCCGCTATCAGCCAGGCTGGTACGCGACGTGGAACGACTTCGACCCCGGCACTCTGGCCGACATTCACCAGCACTTTTCGCTCGAACAGGTAGCCAGCTTCCGCGCCTTCGACGACCCGGGGCGCAACCTGCTGGTGCTCTTCAAGCTGCATCCTCTTCCCCATGGCCAGGAGCGCGATCAAGGCGATCAGAACCTGCAGATCGTGCTTCCCGGCGACAAGATCGAGATTCCCCTTGAGTAGAGAGAAGAAGCGGCGCGAGAGCCATTTTGGGGCGAAGCATTCCATTCCCGGAATCCTATGTGAATCGTTGTGATTGCAGTCACTCGACAGTGCTGGGACCGGATGATAGCCTTCGGATGACTATTCTTGCGGAAAATTCTCGTGTTTTCCGGTTCCGTTCGCGGTAAGCCATCAGCAATTCAGCTTGAAATCAGCTTGGGAGGATTTGTGACTGCACAGTATTGGGTGTGTATCTTTCTGGCCGTCAGCGCGCTTGCGCTGCTCATGGCCTTCATCACTAGACGCCAGATGATCGGCGCTTTGGCATTTGTGAAACATCAGTCGAAGACCGTGGCAGCTCTCATGGGCGCGCTGCTGCTTCCCGCACTCGCCGGCGCGCAGGAAAAGGCAGGAGGCGAGGCCAGCCTGACCCTTCCAGATTTGTCGATCGTGAATTTCTTCGGCATAAATGGACATAACCTTCTGGAGATCGGATTGATCTTCTGCTTCGCCGGCCTGCTCTTTGGTCTGGTGATCTTTGTGCAGTTGAAGAATATGCCGGTTCATCAGTCGATGCGCGACATCTCCGAGCTGATCTATGAGACCTGCAAAACCTATCTGTACACGCAGGGCAAGTTCATTCTTTGGCTTTGGGCCTTCATTGCGGTGATTATCTCGGCGTACTTCGGCTGGCTGGCGCCAGTGGGAAATGTCGCGGTTACCCTGCCTATCATCCTGGGCTTCAGTCTGGTCGGTATTGCGGGCAGCTACGGTGTAGCGTGGTTTGGAATTCGCGTCAACACCTTTGCCAACTCCCGGACCGCATTCGCCGGATTGCGCGGCAAGCCTTTTGCAATCTCTGAGATTCCACTGAAGGCCGGCATGAGCATCGGCATGTTGCTGATCTCTGTCGAGCTGCTCATCATGCTCTTCATCCTGCTGTTCATCCCGGCCAATTACGCGGGTCCCTGCTTCATCGGCTTCGCCATAGGCGAGTCGCTGGGCGCGGCTGCTCTGCGTATCGCCGGCGGCATCTTCACCAAGATCGCCGACATTGGCGCAGACCTGATGAAGATCGTCTTCAAGATCAAGGAAGACGATGCCCGCAACCCCGGCGTCATCGCCGACTGCACCGGCGACAACGCGGGCGATTCGGTTGGACCCAGCGCAGACGGATTCGAGACCTACGGCGTTACTGGCGTGGCCTTGATCACCTTCATTTTGCTGGCTGTTCATGATCCCAAGACGCAAGTGCAGTTGCTGGTTTGGATCTTTGTCATGCGCGTGGCCATGCTGCTCTCTAGTTCGGGCGCATACTTCCTCAACGGCTTGATCTCCAACGCGAAATATGCGAATGCCGACGAAATGGACTTTGAGACGCCGTTGACCTGGCTGGTGTGGATCACCTCCATTGTTTCGATCATTCTTACCTTCGTCGTCTCCTTCTACATGATCCCCACCCTCGGTGACGGGTCGCTGTGGTGGAAGCTTGCTTCGATCATCTCCTGCGGAACCCTGGCGGGCGCGATCATCCCCGAGTTTGTCAAGGTCTTCACTTCCACCAATTCAGCTCACGTGCAGGAAGTCGTCACTTCGGCGAAGGAAGGCGGCGCGTCCCTGGGAATATTGTCGGGACTCGTGGCCGGCAATTTTTCCGCCTACTGGCTGGGACTGAGCATGGTTGCGTTGATGGGATTGGGCTATTTCTTCAGCAGCCTGGGCGGCTCCATGGATGTCATGATGCTGGCTCCCGCGGTCTTCGCCTTTGGCTTGGTCGCCTTCGGCTTCCTGGGAATGGGGCCGGTCACGATCGCGGTGGATTCCTACGGCCCGGTGACCGACAATGCACAATCGGTCTACGAGCTGTCGCTGATCGAAACGATTCCTGGGATCGAAGCTGAGTTGAAGAAGGACTTCGGCATCGACCCCAAGTTCGAGCGCGCCAAGTACCTATTGGAAGCCAACGATGGAGCCGGTAATACCTTCAAGGCTTCTGCCAAACCAGTGCTGATCGGCACTGCCGTGGTCGGCGCTACCACGATGACCTTCTCAATCATCATGGCCCTGACCCACGGACTGACCCAGGACGTCAATAAGCTCTCCCTGCTGCACGCGCCCTTCATGCTCGGGCTGATCTGCGGCGGCGCGGTGATCTTCTGGTTCGCCGGTGCTTCCATGCAGGCCGTCACCACTGGGGCTTACCGCGCGGTTGAATTCATCAAAGCCAACATCAAGCTGGAAGGCGAGGAGAAGGCTTCGGTTAAAGACAGCAAGAAGGTGGTCGAGATCTGCACCAAGTACGCGCAGAAGGGTATGTTCAACATCTTCCTCGCTGTCTTCTTCGCGACACTTTCGTTCGCGTTTATGGAGCCGTTCCTGTTTATCGGCTATCTGTTCTCGATCGCGATCTTCGGCCTGTATCAGGCGATCTTCATGGCCAATGCCGGCGGCGCATGGGACAATGCGAAGAAAGTCGTCGAGGTCGACCTGAAACAGAAGGGTACGCCTCTGCACGACGCGACCGTCATCGGTGACACCGTCGGCGATCCGTTCAAAGACACCTCGTCCGTGGCCATGAACCCGATCATCAAGTTCACCACCTTGTTCGGTTTACTGGCGGTCGAGCTGGCCGTGACGCTCACTGCCAGCAACCCTCTGCTCACACACGTGCTGGCAGTCGCATTCTTCCTGGTTTCGGCCTTCTTTGTGCACAGATCGTTCTATGGCATGAGAATTGAAACCAAGGAAAGCAACTGATTTCTGTCGTCAATCCAAAACCGGTCCTGACTGGCGGACAACTGAAACACCTGAGCGGCCTCACGCAACCTGGCGTGAGGCCGCTCGGCGTTTAGGCAGTCGGGTTTGGTGATATGATGGCTGCGCGATCAAAGGCACATTCTTTGTAGCTCAATCTCCAGCGTTGTATGGCGCGGGATTTCGCGCATAGTGAGGATGGAAGATGCGTTTTCATTGGTATGCGGGTGTTGTGCTGACCGTAGCGGCATTGTCGTTGCCTCTTGCGGCCGCGGCTCAAAGGTTTCAGGAACCGACAAAAGACGAGCTGCAAATGACATCGGACCCCAAGGCTCCGGGCGCTCCGGCCGTTTTTCTCTATCGCGAGGAGACCAGCGACAACCGCAACCATTACATCAGCAGCTATGCGCGCATCAAGGTGCTCACCGAGCTGGGCAAGGAGTGGGCTACTGTCGAGGTGCCTTACGTTCCCGGCGCCAGCGAGATGCCTGTCATCGAAGGGCGCACGATTCATTCCGACGGCACCGTCATTCCGCTCGCCGGCAAAGCCTCTGACCTGCTGGTCTTCAAGAATCACAACAACCACGTGAAGGCTGCCGTTTTCAATCTGCCCAGTGTCGAGGTGGGCAGCATCCTGGAGTACAAGTGGAGCATTTCGCTGACCGGGGGCAAAGTCACCGGGGTTGAAATAGGAGATGAAGACTACTATTCCAGTGCGTTGGCCAGTTCGGTTCCCGACTGGGACGTGCAGCAGTCGATCTATGTCCACAAGGCGCATTTCTATTGGAATCCCTATAGCGACTTGGAGACGAATGTTCTGGGAAGTGGTGTGGATCATTACGTCGATGGAGAACGCGCCCACTACATACTTTTTACGCAACGCCTGCCTGCTGGATTCACGACAACCAGGAATCCCAAGGGCGACTTCACTCTGGACATTCAGGATGTGCCGGCTTTTGTTCGCGAGGCGAATGCTCCTCCAGAGAATGCCTTGCATTACCATGTACGCTTCTTTTACACCCCCTATAACACCGCGGATCTTTACTGGGAAGACGAGATCAAGCGCTGGTCGGGACAATTAAACGAGTTTGCCAGCCAGAGTTCGACGGTCAGGGATGCGGCCAGCCAGATTACCGCGGGCGCCGATACGGCCGAGGCCAAGGCGCGCAAGCTCTATGACGCCGTGCAGGCCTTAGACAACACCGACTTCTCTCGCGCCAAGACCGAAGAGGAGCGCAAGCAGCTTCATCTCAAAAAGGAGTTGAAGAAAGCGCAGGATGTTTGGAATGAGAAGAGCGGTTCGGGCAATGACATTGCCGCCCTTTATCTGGCAATGGCCCGCGCTGTAGGACTCAATGCGGATGGGCTGAAGGTGGCCGACCGCAATCAACGCATCTTCGATCCCAACTATCTCTCTTTGTACCAATTCGATTCCCTGCTGGTGGTGCTTCACATCGACGGCAAAGACATTTACGTTGACCCCGGCGAGAAGCTCTGCCCCTTTGGCCAGTTGAAATGGTCCCATACGCTGGCTGGAGGAATTCAGGAGAACACCAAGGCGCCGGTCTACACGCCGCCCAATAACGTCAAAGACGCCATCACCGCGCACGCCGCCGATCTAACCGTCGACGCGCAAGGCGGGATCAGTGGCACGGTTAAAATCCTGATGAACGGCCCGGCGGCCCTGCATTGGCGCCAGCTTAACCTCACCTCCGACCCGGATGAAGTGAAGAAGCAGCTCAACGAGTCCCTGCACGATTTGCTGCCGCAGGGAATCAGCGGAGATGTAGACAAGATTCAGGGGCTGGAGACTTCAACCGGCTATCTTTCGATCTCCGCCAGGGTCTCCGGGCAATCGGGCAGTTCCACCGCCAAGCGCCTGATGCTTCCCGGTTTTTTCTTTTCGACCGGTGCTCGTCGGCAGTTTGTGAGCGAAGAGAAGCGCGAGACCGCGGTCGATCTGCACTATGCCGAGCAGGTGATTGACGACGCGGTCTACCACCTGCCAGCCGGATTCACAGTCGAGAGCGCTCCGCAACCGATTCAGTTGCCCTGGCCAGACCACGCTACCTTGGTGGTGAAGACCACTCCCAGTGCGGGATCCATCGACATTCGTCACACCTTTGCCAGCTTTGTCCCTCTGATCGAATCCAAACAATACCCCGCCCTGCGCGACTACTACCAGAAGATCGCCGCCGGCGACCAGCAGCAGTTAGTGCTGGTCAAAACGACGGCCGGGGCGGGGAACTAACACCTGTTAAGACCACTCAGGCGGACGGCGTTCCACCCGTATCGCGCAAAAAACCGCGCGACGGGTATCCCGGCAGGCAAGCGAGAGATCTGGCCTAGCTGGAGCCCCGAGGACAGATCTTCGATCCCGGGGTTGAGTGAGCATCGCCCACGATACCCTGGTCGGGTTCACACTATGCCCAAGAAAACGCTTTCATCAGCGGCCGTGATGCTGACGCAATAATTCCACAACATCATTGTTGTCTTTAAGGGCGGCGCTCTTTAGAGGTGTGTTGCCGAGGTTGTCTCTGGCGTTGACGTCGGCCTTGCCCGCCACCAGCAACTCCGCTACATCCACCCGGTCATTGAACGCCGCCAGATGCAAGGGTGTGTCACCGTCTTTGTTTTTGCCATTAATCTCGGCCTTGTGGGCCAATAACAGACTCGCCATGTCCTTGTCGCCCATCTGCGCAGCCAGGTGCAAGGGCGTATTGCCCTCGGCGTTTTTGATGTTGACCTCAACTTTGCGGGCCAACAGCAACTCCGCCACGTCGGTGTGGCCGTCAACTGCAGCAAGGTGCAAAGGCGAGTAGCCTGCATCATCTTTGGCATTGATTTCAGCCTTGTGGGCCAGCAGTAATTCCGCCACATCAGGGCTGCCCATGCGCGCCGCGAGGTGCAAAGGCATGTCGCCGTTGTTGTCCCTGGCATTGACTTCGGCCCCATGAGCCAGCAGCAACTCAGCAATGTCCGTGTGGCCGCCCAGCGCCGCCAGGTGCAGGGGCATATTTCCGTCGTTGTCCCTTGCATTGACATCGGCCCTGCGGGCCAGCAGCAATGCCGCCATGTCTTTGCGGCCCATGCGCGCCGCCAGGTGCAAAGGCGTCGCACCGTCTACATCTTTGCTGAAAATCAGAGCCGAATCGCCATTGAGCAACGCCGTGACCTTGGGCAGGTCACCTTGCTCAGCCGCTTCATGAATGGGGCCGCAGAGGCCGGGAGCGCCGCAGGCTAGCGCCGCTAGCAAGACGGCGGTGAGGCGAAATTCAGGAGATGGAAAGAACCCACTGAGGAAAGTGCGCATCGTCATGCTTCCTCCGAATCCCCCGCAAGTATACCTGAAACCTGCCTGAAGGTGGGAGAAAGAATCCGAGCGTAAGCTCGATGAGCGCAGAGTCCCCATCGCGCCCTCTTAGCCGCAACCCGCCTGAACCGAGGCTCGCTATTCCACAATCCGGTAGGTAAACTCCTCGATCACCGGGTTGGTGAGCACCTCGCGGGCGATACGCTCGACCTGAGCTGTGGCGGCCTCGGCCGAGAGGCTCCCATCAAGCGAAAGCTCGAAGTACTTGCCCTGCCGCACTGCGGTTACATCCGCAAATCCGATCTTGCGCAAGGCGTTGTGGATGGTCTGGCCCTGCGGATCCAGGACCGAAGTCTTCAACGTGACATAGACATTTGCCTTCATCATCCATGATTATAGAATCTCCGGAAGGCTGTTGGTCCATTGCCCCATTTCCGGTTCGATTCCCCGCACCTAGCCGAGTCCCACCCGAGGAGAAACAGACAAGATGGTCAATTATCTGGAGTTGCCGATCGGCGACCGCTCCCCCGAGGTCTTCCGCGCCGTCATCGAAATCCCGCTCGACGGAACGCAGAAGTTCGAATACGACAAGCAGTTGCACGTTTTCAAGCTGGACCGCAACCTGCACTCTCCGGTGCATTATCCCGGCGACTACGGCTTCATTCCCTCCACGCTGAGCGACGACGGCGATCCGCTCGACGTGCTGGTGCTGGTGCCGGGCCCGAGCTTTCCGGGCTGTGTCCAGGAGGTGCGTCCCATCGGCCTGCTGGAGATGATGGACCAGGGAGTTCTGGACGAGAAGGTGCTGGCGGTCGGCAAAAACAACCCGCGCTTTGCCAATATCTGGAACTACACAGACATTTATCCGCACATGCTCAAGGAGATCACGCACTTCTTTTCGATCTATAAAGACCTGGAAGGCAAGCGGGTCGAGGTAAGAGGCTGGCACGATGCAGCCTACGCCCGCGACCAGGTACAGCGCTGCGCCAGGCAGTTTGAAGAAAACAAGGCGAAGCCGGCCACAAAGAAGGCGGCCAATCACCGTTGAAACCGGTCGAGTCCAGTGCCACAAAATCGCGCAGAACTGCGTGGAGCAGAGGCTCCAAGGCGCAGCCTGGGCAATTTCCGGTATAATCCCCAACAGGCCCGGAGAGATGGCCGAGTGGCTGAAGGCGGCGGTTTGCTAAACCGTTATAGGGTCAAAAGCTCTATCTGGGGTTCGAATCCCCATCTCTCCGCCAGAAACCTTTCCAGAGTATCCCAAAGAGTCCAATAGAAATACGAGATGCTTGGCTTTTGCCAGGCTTTGCGTATCTCTGCGCCCAGAGCCGGATCAGGCTCGCCTTGGACAGTTTGATTCGTTCAGCCGATAGTATTGCCAAGATGCAATAGATATCGACATCAATCAGATGTCAGAATCAGAAGGAGTTGAGAATTCATATGGCACGGTTTCGCGCATTTTCGCAAGGAGTTTTTGTCAACGGTCAGACGGTCTTGTCTGTAGTGAAAGGCATGGGAGCCTTCGCTCAAATGGCCTCTGATATTCTGGCGCGCCATGGAATCAAAGACCCCGATCCGACGGGGTGGTATCCGCAACAGGCATGGCTGGACGCCTTTGAGGAGATTTCAAAATCAGTTGGCCCCAGGACCCTGGATCGAATTGGAATGAGCATTCCCGAGAGCGCCAAGTTCCCGCCGGGAATCGATAGCGTGGAGAGCGCACTGTCATCGGTCGACATCGCCTATCACCTCAATCATCGTGGAGGAGAGATTGGCAACTACACGTTCAAGAAGACCGGTGAGAAGCAAGGAGCGATGGAGTGCCGCAATCCTTATCCCTGCGACTTCGATCACGGCATCATTCAGGCGATGGCCAAGCGCTTTGCTTCGCCCGGTGCGGCTTTGGCGGTAACGCACGATGCTACGAAGCCGTGCCGTGCCCATGAAGGCGAATCTTGTACTTTCCTGATCTCCTGGTGACCTTGTCGGTCGAGCGATCAAAAAGGAGAGCGAGAACCCTCATCGTTTTTTCGCGTGATGATGGAAGCCGTCAAGGCTTCAATACGAGCAACGTCAAGACTTATCAGGTCTCGATTCTGAGACCTGATAGGCCGCAACCTCTCCCGACTGCGGTTCAACTTCTGCCTAATTGTGATCCCTGCCCGACACCTGGCGGGGCCCCAAATGGCGCGCCAGCGACCACTTCAACTCGTCAATTCCCTCGCCTGTCACAGCGGAGATAGCGTGGAACTCCAGCTTTCTGCGCTTTGCATGGGTCGTCAGCTTTTTGAGCTTTTCCGGGTTGGCAGCGTCGATTTTGGTTGCGCAGACGATCATGGTCTTATTGGCCAGTGGGTGGTTGGGCTTGGAAGGCTCTTCGGCATCGTCGGCGAATGGGTCGAACTCCGCTTGACTCATACCGCTGGTAAAGCTGGCTAACTCCTTGTTGATCACCTTGAAGTCTTCGACCGGGTCGGGGCGGCCCGATGCGTCAGAAACATCAACCAGGTGGAGCAGCAGGCTGGTGCGCTCGATGTGACGGAGAAACTGCGTTCCAAGACCGGAGCCAAGATGCGCGCCCTCGATGAGGCCCGGCATGTCGGCGACAACGAAGGACTCCTGATCGGGTTCCTCACCCACGGTGACCACGCCGAGGTTCGGCTCCAGTGTGGTGAAAGGGTAATCAGCGATCTTTGGCTTGGCGGCGGAGATACGCGAGATGAGCGTGGATTTGCCGGCATTGGGATAGCCAACCAGGCCTACATCCGCCAGCAGCTTCAATTCCAGACGATAGTGGCGCTCCTCGCCCGCGCGGCCCAGTTCGTGCTCCCGCGGCGCCTGGTGCGTGCTGGTCGCGAAGTGCTGGTTGCCGCGTCCGCCTCGTCCGCCTTTGGCGATGACGAGCTGCTCGTCGGGCTCGCTGAAGTCGTGAATCAGCTCGCCGGTCTCCTGATCGTAGAGGCTTGTGCCGACAGGGACTTGCAGAATGATTGAGTTGCCGTCCAGGCCGGTGCAGTTCGAGCCCAGGCCGTGTTCGCCGCGCTGCGCCTTGTGTTCCGGGTTGTAGCGGAAATGAATGAGGGTATTGTGGCGCTGCGAACTGACCATGATGACATCGCCGCCTCGGCCGCCATCGCCGCCACTTGGACCACCGCGGGGAACGAACTTCTCCCTCCGGAAGGCCATGCAGCCGTTGCCGCCGTCGCCGGCCTTGACGCGAATTTTTGCTTCATCGATGAACATGGATTACCAGGGATCAGGGGTCAGAGATCAGAGCTCAGGGAACTCCGTTTTGCGGACTACGGCATCCATGTCAGCCAAAAAGTGAGATACCGTCTTTCCAGTTTACCGGAGGAGGCTTACAATCGCTTGCAACACATTTAATAAGGAAATCAGCGCGGCCAATCTGAGACGGATCTCTGTCTTGACCTGGCCGGGGGGACTCTTCCCGAATTCGGACCCGCCACAAGAGCGGGCCGGAGAAGAAGACTGCTTTTTCCCATGGTCTGCCGCGAGCAGGGGACTCGATGGCAGCGGTACGGGGCAACTGGACGAAAGCGCTCACGTTAGCCGTGCTCCTGTTGGGCGCGAGGAGGGTGAGCCTTGCCCAATCGATTCAAGGCGACGGGACCGGTTCGCTCGCCGGCCGACTGACCGACCTGCACTCAAACCCTCTAGAGGGCGTCAGCGTCACCCTGCGCCATGAGACCACCGGCGCCGAGGCCACCACAACCACCGCAAAGAATGGGGCTTACCACTTCAGCGAACTGGAGCCGGGCGAGTATTCGCTCGAGGCCAAAAGCCCAGACCTGGGGCGTGGCAAGCTGGAGGAGATTGTCGTTGCGGGCGGCCACGAGTCGCGGGCGCAAACGGCATTGGATTTTGAGCCGCTACCGCACGCCTCGGTTCATGTGACGCTGCGAGAGACTGAACCGGCAAAAACCGAGGAGCAATTCGGAACGCAGCGGCCTGCCATTACGTCGATGGCTCGGCCAGCGAGCAAGGTGATTGTGGGGGCCACACCTCCACAAGCACCTGCCGTTTCCAGGAGGCCCGTGGAAGTAGCCTCTCCTGCGCCAGCTCCCATTCTGGAACCTGGCGTAGCTACCCAGCCGTTGAAGACCCCCAATGTGGCTAGCCAGAAACAGAATTCGCTATTGCCGGAACCCGCAGTGCCAGTTCCCGCGCACGCTGTTCCGGCAAACGCCGCTGCGGTTTCGAGCAAGCCGAGACAGCCTGTACCGGGGCAAGCCGAGCTGACTTTAGCACGGCTGGGATCTCTCAAACCAGCTCTGTCTGCACCCGGGCCGGGCATGGTGAACCAGGCTTTGTCCATAGGGCGAGGCGCTGCCCTCGTGGCGATAGCCAGTCGCGCGGCACAGGCGGCAGCGATGCAGATTGCACAGGCTCGTTACCAGCCCGTTCTTGCGTCCTCTGAAGAGAGCGGACCAGCAGCCCCGGTACAGACCACCAGGATAAGCGCAGTGGAGTTGCAGGCTTTGCCGGTCAGCGGCCGGCACTGGCAGGATTTTGTCCTGGACAACACACCGACATCCGCAACTCCGGCAGCAGGTCAAGCGGAGATCTCTCTGCAGGGTGCGGGCCAGCAGCGAACCGCATCCGAGATGGGCGGAATTGACCGGGGATTGGCCTTTGGCTCGACTAACTCGTCTGGACAGGCTTCGCAAGGGCAAGGACCGATGGGCCAGGGCGGAGACGGGCCGGCTGGAATGGCAAGGTTGGAATTGGAGGCCATGGACTTGCGGTAAGCGAGGCGGCAATCCGCGCAGTCGAGACGGCAGCCGGCAACGTGGAGGCTGAGGTATCCAGGGCAGCCGGCGGGCGCATGAACGTAGTGACCCAGCGCGGCGGCGATCAGCTTCATGGTCAGGGATTCATCTTCGACCGCCAGAACGCCTGGGGCGCGCGGAATCCCTTTACCCAGTGGGTGAAAGAGATCGCTCCGCTCGACAACTCCGTTCCGATCTTCTCCTCGCAGTCCTATACTCCGTCCGACAATCCCTCCTACACTCCGCCGGACCACGAAATGACGTGGGGCGCCGGCGTGGGCGGCCGCATCCGCCGCGACAAGCTCTTCTGGTTTGCGGCTGTGGATGGCTATACCCGCAACGATCCGGGAATCGCTACGGTGAGGCATCCTTGCCTGGGATACGACAGCACCGGAGTCTGTATAAGCGGCTTTTTTGCCAACCCGACCGACGATCAGATGCAGGTGCTGAGTGCTCGGCTGGGATTGCCCGGCGCCAATGCGGAGGCCGAGGAACGGGCGAAATACTCTTGCATGTTGGAGACATTGGCCGGAACCCTGGGCGGGGCAAGTTCAAGTTGTTTAACGGGTGTCCCGCTCAGTCCGCTGCTCGGCCCTTCTCCGCGCACCGCCATGCAGTGGACCGGCTTTGGCCGGCTCGACTGGCAGGCTGCCGAGCGCCATCGCTTTACGCTGGAGGGCATTGGCGCGGATTGGAACGCGCCAGGCGGAGGGCTGACTCGGGTTTCCGAGAGTTACGGCAACCACAGCTTCGGGTCGAGCCAGGCCAGCCAGGAGTGGCTGCTGGGCCGTTGGGAAGCCTTCATAACCCCTAATCTGCTGGCCGTGACCCAGGCCTCCACTGGACACGAGGTCCAAAGCGCGCGGCCTTCGATCCCATCCGACCTTGAGAAGACTTTTCTCGCCGGCGATGCATGGGGACAGTTGCCACAGATCGTCGTGGATAATCGTTACGGACTCACCATCGGCAACCCATCGCGCTTCGGATCGGGCAGCTATCCCGACGAGCGCCTCTACCAGGGGCAGGAGTCGTTGGACTGGATTCACGACAAGCTGTTGCTGAAGGCCGGCTTCGATTTCAGTCATAACTTCGACGCGACAAGCCTGCTGCGCAATCAGACGGGAACTTACACCTACTCCAACGTGGAGAATTTCATCTCCGACGCGCTGGCGTTTCAAGATTTTGGAATCTCTGGGGAACTGGACCCCGACAACTGGCACACCTGTGACCAGACGGGCAAGGTATGGCGCGACTCGGCGGGCGGCTTGAACGGTGGAGGCCCCCTGCCCTGCTACTCGTACTACTCGCAGACCCTAGGCCCAGCCGATTGGCATATGAGCACCAATGACTGGGCGGGGTATGCGGCCACACAGTGGCTGGCTGGCAAGCTGCTAGTCGTTTCAGCCGGGTTGCGCTGGGAGCGGGAGCAGTTGCCGCCGCCGATAGCCGCGCTTCAGAACCCCGTGAATCTGCCGACGCCGCGGCTGCCCAGTCTCGGCAATAACTGGGGTCCGAGGGTGAGTCTCGCGCTGGGAACCGGCGAGAGCCATTTGCCTTTGCTGCGGTTTGGATACGGCATCTACTTTGGCCGCACGGATAATGCCGCGGTCGAGACGGCGCTGACCCAGACCGGCTCTCTTGCCGGCGAGCTAAGCTTTTTTACGCGGCCCACGGACGATCTTCCAGACAACGGTGGCGGCGCTCCGCCGTTTCCCTACGTTTTGCAAGGCGCGCCGGGAAGCATGGTCAAGCCAGGAGCAGTGGGATTTGCGCCCGGCTTCCGCAATCCAGAGGTACATCAGGGTGTCACTTCCCTGGAAGAGAAACTCCCCGGCCGCGTCGAAGTGACCGCCAGCGCGATGGCGAGCCTGGGACGCCGTCTGCCCATCTCGATGGACACCAATCTCGATTCCCCGGCGCCACTCCAGACCATCACTTATGCGGTTGAAGACTCGACCGGCAAAGGCCCCATCACGGCTACGCAGATCAAGGTTCCCTTTTATGCTTCATGGCCCTCACCAACCGGGATTACCAGCCGCCCGAATTCCGACTACCAGCAGATCACTCAGATCATGAGCCGGGCCAACTCAACCTATGAGGCGGCGATGCTGAGGGTCGAGCGCTATGGCCGCCGCGGGTTAAGCGTGAACGCACACTACACCTACGCGCACGCCACGGACTGGAACCCCAACGAGAGTTCGCAGGTCGCCGGGAACGACGTGCTGGACCCACGCGACTTCGGCTTGGAGTACGGAACCGGCGACCTCGACATGCGCCACTCAGCCGGCGTCACGGCCGTTCTTGAGGCCCCTTGGAAACTGCACGGCACCGCCGGGCGGCTCGGAAACGGCTGGATGGTGTCGGGCGTTGGACAGTTCCGCAGCGGTTTGCCGTACACCATGCGCACCTCAGGCTCACTGCCCGAGGAGTTCCTGCCCACAATCGGCGGCACCGAAATGATTGTAGGGTTGGGGCCGGGGATGAACGGCTCGGGAGGCGACAACCGGGTTTACGGGCAGGGCAGCGATGGCCGACGCCATAACATCGGCCGCAACACCTACCGCTATCCCGCAGTCTGGAAGGCCGACCTGCGGCTGGCCAAGCACTTCGATCTTGGCAGCATGCGCCAGTTGGAACTGCTGGCCGAGAGCTTCAACCTGCTCAATCACCAGAACGTAACCGAGGTGGAGACCACCGGCTACACCATCGAGCCCGGCGACATTGACGGCGCACTGCCGACGCTTAACTTTCTCACCGGCCTCAAAGCCAACACCACAGCCTTCGGCCAGCCGCTGAATGTCAACGCGACGAATTTCTATCGCGAGCGCCAATTCCAGTTCGGGTTGAGGATGAGATTCTAATTCGTCGCGCTCGGCGCCGCAGCCGGTTGTCCCTTCGACAGGCTGCGTATGTAGATCACCAGATTCCACACTTCGTCGTTCTTGGCACGGCCAACACCCTCGGGGGGCATCTTGTCTTTGCCGTTGCGGATGACGGTGAAGAGGTCTCCATCCGATTTGGCGGCCAGCGTCTTCGGATCGGTCCAATCCCCCAGCGTTAATTGCATATCCTTGGCCAGATCAGTCTTGCCGTCACCCGTCTCGCCGTGGCACACTGCGCAGTCCACCGCATAAATCTCCTTCGCGCGCGCCTGCGATTTTTCTGTAGGCTTGACCGGATTCTTCGGGCTCTCCTCCTGCGCCAAGGTCCCAGATGCAGACCAGGCGGTAATTCCAAACAACACCACCGCTGAGACGAACAGCAACGGCTTCAACATGGCAGCCTCCTCAGTTGCAAACGCCTAATACAGACATCTTGCAGCCGAATAATTCCTCGGATGGATTATAGGCCAATAGGGGTATTTA
>Ga0181528_10001361_pt1 | contig 15335 bp, 11 predicted proteins | sample PEATcosm2014_Bin_47_FD_119742 | JGI IMG/M metagenome (GOLD analysis project Ga0181528, IMG submission 119742) | Peatland microbial communities from MTU Mesocosm Facility, Houghton, MI, USA - PEATcosm2014_Bin10_10_metaG | ecosystem: Environmental > Terrestrial > Soil > Wetlands > Peat | place...
AGGCCGGGAAATGAAACACCAGGTGCTGGCTCTTTTGCTGGCCGCCACCAGCGCGGCCTACGGCGCCGATTGGGAGTTCGACCACCTGGTCCGGGCAATCGAGAACCACTACGGCGTGAAGCGCACTCATATTCCGCTGATGGGCGCGGCGAATTTCGTAGTCAAGGTGGTCCGGCCCGCGGGGGCCGGCGGTTTCAAGCTGGCGCTCTTCGAAGATTTCAGAGGGGGAGCCGACTACCGCGATCAGGTGGAGTTGGACCGTTTCATGGAGAACGCGTGCAAGGGCGGGTTGCACGCCCTGGTGGTGACGCATTCGCGGAGCGGCGGCGAATCGAGCTATATTCTGGCCGGTGAAATCGGCAAGAACACCAGGATGCTGATCGCCACGTTCGAGCGCGATGAGGCCACGGTGGTGGAAGCTCAGGTCAACGTTTCCGCACTGCTCAAGGCGATTGGCTCTCCGGATGAGGCGCGCAAAACTTACCAGGGAGAGCGGTAGCTACTCTTGCGGGGCCGGATCCTGGTAAGGCTTGAACCCGTTGCGCTCGATGATCTCGCGGGCCGCCGCTACGGCTTCGGGGAGCACATAGAAGAAGGCTCCTATGCGCGCCGTGACGAACACTACGCCGCCGCGGTACTCCTCGGCTTGGACGCCGTAATCCAGGCCGGCCGTCGTCAAAGCGGATTCCAGGCGCTTTGCCTCGTTCAATTTCTTGGCGATGTAGACAAGGACGGCCTCGCGGTCGTCGAAGAACGATGCCTCTTGCTTCATACCGGTGATAGTACCAGAAAGGCTTTTCCGTAGAACGGCTGAGCCTGGAAAACGCTAGTTATAAGCACAGTTTCCACGGAGAATGAGGTCGTGAAGCGGCTCATCCTTTGTGTGCTGGTAGCGGCAAGCGCGTTGGCGGAACAGCCTCAGGTGCCCAAAAAGGCGGCGTGCAATGCGGCCGCTCGCGGCAAATTCTGGCCGGAGGCTGCGAACGGCGATCCGCGGACGGCGCGCAAGCTTTCGCAATGCGGGTCACTCCAACTGTGCACGGTGAGTAACTGGAGATACAAATGGCGCCCCGTAACCGTTAATGTCCGGCAGTTAGGCAAAGAGCCGCACGAGCCGTCGGCGGAGTGCTCGGCGTTGATGGCGGAATTTACCGAACCTACCGCCAACTTACCTAAGCGGGGCGATTAGTTCCGAACGGGTCGCGGAAGATCGGGGAATCGAATCTTCGGCAATCGCGTCGAGGTGAAACGAGCGCTTGCGGTTTACACCGTTTCTCCCCGCACTAAATCCTCGTACGTTTCGCGGCGGCGGATCACGCGGTAGCCGCTCCCTTCCACCAGCACCTCCGGCCCGCGCGGCCGCGAGTTGTAATTGGACGCCTGCGTGAATCCGTAGGCGCCGGCGGTGCAGACGGCCAGAAAATCGCCGGGCATGGCGTTGGCCATCAGGCGGTCGCGCGCCAGAAAATCGCCGGTCTCGCACACCGGCCCTACCACGTCCACGGTCACCGGCGGCAGCGAATTCCGGCGCACCGGGATGATTTCGTGGTGCGCATGGTAGAGCGCCGGACGGATGAGGTCGTTCATGGCGGCGTCCACTACCATGAATTCTTTGGCGCCGTTCTGCTTGCGATAGAGCACCCGCGTCAGCAGCACGCCCGCCGGTCCGGCGATGGAACGGCCGGGCTCGATCATCACGCCGAGGCCGCTCGCGCGCAGCCGTGCGTGCAGGCTCTCGACGAACGCGCGGATGGCCGGGGCCTTCTCGCCGCTGTGATACGCCACGCCCAGTCCACCGCCGAGGTCCACGTGATTGATGGGGTCGCCCTGCGCGCGCAACGCCGCCGCCAGCGCCAGCACGCGGTCCAAGGCCTCCAGTAATGGGGCCGGGTCGAGAATCTGCGAGCCGATGTGGCAGCTCACGCCCTCGGCCGCCAGGTTGCGATAGCGGCGCGCGTGCTCATAAACCGCAGCCGCCAGGGACATGGCGATACCGAACTTATGCGTGCTGAGACCGGTCGAGATATAAGGGTGGGTGACCGCGTCCACATCGGGGTTCACGCGGATTGAGAAACCGGCCTTCACGCCGAGCCGCGCGGCCATGGCGTCGACCAGCGCCAACTCGGCTTCCGATTCGCAATTGAAGCTGTGAATGCCGCTCTTGAGCGCGTACTCCACCTCGGCCGCGGTCTTGCCCACGCCGGAGAAGACCACCTTCGCCGGGTCGCCGCCCGCCTGCAGCACCCGGTAGAGCTCGCCGCCAGAGACGATGTCGAAGCCCGCGCCGGCTTTGGCCAGCAGCGCCAGAACCCCCAGCGAAGAGTTGGCTTTCACGGCGTAGCAAACCGTGTGGGGCAGATCTCCCAGGGATTCGTGGTACGCGCGGAAGTTCGCGACCAGCGACTGGCTGGAGTACACGTCTGCTGGCGTGCCCACGCGAGCGGCCAGATCGGCCAGCGGAACCTGCTCGCAGTATAGGTCGTTTTGGGAATAGGAAAACATCGGAAGCGGCCGGCGGAATATTCAAGTATGGCACGCGCGGACGGGCTTCAGCGCAGCAGCTTGAGGAACATCGGCAGCGAGTGCAACTGGTCCACGTGGTCGGGCGCGGAGTTGCCGGCGAAGCCCATCAGCAGGAACTCGCCGCTCGACGCTTCGCTGAGCTGTTGCATCCCCATCGCGCCCCATTCGAGCACCGCGTGGCGGCTCACGCCGAGTTGCGCCAGCAGGTAGTCCGCGGTCTCGGTGGTGCTCGCGTAGGTGCCGGGGAAGATTTCCGAATGGGTCACCAGAAAACGCTTGCGGCCGGCCACCGCGTCGCGGCCCAGTTGCAGCCACACCTGCAGATTCTCGGCGACCAGGGAGGACTCTAGCGGCCCCGGTTTTCCATCCACATAATCGGCGTGGATGCCGTCGATGCACGCCACCGCATCCACCCGCTGGTACCCTTCCGGCGTCTGCAGGATCTTGCGGAGGGCTCCGCATCCGGCGCTCCAGGCGCCCAGGATCACGCGGCCGAACGGGAAACCGGCTTTGGCTTCGGCCTCCTCGAGGAGGCGCGGGAAGCGCCGCGGGTCCTCGAACAATTTGGCATAGCTCGCGGAGCCGGCACCCGCTTGCACGCCGACCACCGCGATGCCGTTCTGCGCGGCGGCCACCTCCGGGATCCAGGCATCGCCATGAAAGAACAGGAGCAGCGGCGGCCGCGGCGCGAGGCCCTCCGGCAGATATAAAGTGCCCAGATCGAGCTTTTCCCGCCTTCCGCGTGGCGTTTCCTCCGCCAGGCGCGTGTGCGCCCGCGTGTGCTCCACCATCGGAGAAGGGTTCTGCGGCTGCTGCGCGATTGCTGTGGTGAACGCGAAAAGCAAGACCGGCAGCCGCATAGCAACAGTGTACTGTAGGTCCAACCGGTGGCGGGCCGCTTTGGGGAAGGTGCGGAGCTAGCGCGGCCTCAGATGGCTGTGGCTCCGGCCGTAGCCGAAGTAAATCACGAACCCGATCCCCAACCAGACCACCAGACGGATCCAGGTGAGCAAATCGAGAAAGCCCATCATGGAGAGACAGACCACCACGCCCAGGATCGGCACCAGCGGGACTAGCGGCGTCTTGTAGGGCCGTGGAAGGCCGGGATTCGTCTTACGCATCACCATGACTCCGACGCAGACGATAACAAATGCCAGTAACGTGCCGATGCTGGTCATTTCCCCGAGGCTGGAGATCGGCAGGAATCCGGAAAAGAGAGGAACGAAAATCATGAAGACCAGGTTGCAGCGATACGGCGTCTGGAACTTCGGATGAATGTCGGAAAACAGTTTCGGTAACAGGCCGTCGCGCGACATGGAGTAGAACACGCGAGATTGGCCCAGCAACATCACCAGAATTACCGACGTGTAACCCGCAATAATTCCAGCGACGATGCTGGTCTGCAGCCACTTGTGAGGGAACAAAGCGATAACCGTGGCGGCCGGCGACGCGTCACCGTGGAAGGTGCGGTAGGGCACCATGCCGGTGAGCACGCGGCCGAAGAGTATGTAAAGTACGGTACAAATGGCCAACGACCCAATGATGCCGATGGGCATGTCCCGCTGGGGCTTCCTGGCTTCCTGAGCGGCTGTCGAGACGGCGTCGAACCCGATATAAGCAAAGAAGATTACTCCAGCGGCACGCATTATTCCGCTGAGGCCAAACTCGCCGAATGTGCCGGTGTTGGGGGGGATGAACGGAACATAGTTCTCGGACCGGACCATGCCGAAGCCGATGCAGATGACGACGATGACAATCGCAACCTTCACCACAACGATGACGGCATTCACTCTAGCCGATTCCGAAATGCCCACTATCAGCAGCACCGAAATGGCAAGAACAATAATAATGGCCGGCAGATTAACGATGCCGGGAATGGTATCCCAGGGACAGTGGACCAGGCTCGGTGGAAGATTGATTCCGAACATGTGGAACAGCTTATTGACATAGCTCGACCAACTCACCGAAACCGTGGCCGCGCCCACCGCGTACTCCAGCACCAGGTCCCAGCCGATGATCCAGGCCAGCAACTCGCCCATGGTGGCGTACGCGTAGGTGTAGGCGCTGCCGGCGATGGGAATCATGGTGGCGAATTCGCTGTAACACATCCCGGCGAACGCGCACCCGATGGCCGCCACCACGAACGAGAGGACCACCGCCGGGCCGGCATGGTCCGCCGCGGCGATGCCGGTGAGCGAGAACAGCCCCGCTCCGATGATGGCGCCAATACCCAGCGCGATCAGGTTCAGGGGCCCGAGGGTTTTCTTCAGGTGGTGCTCCCCGCCTTCCGATTCGGCAAAGATCTTTTCCAGCGGCTTTCTTTCGAACAGGTTCATCGTGTCTGGTTCCCCCCGCTTAATAATCGGCGGCAAGCAGTCTACGGCCGGCCGTGCCCCACCATGTTTCGCAATAACGCAAAAGATACCACACTGGGCGGAAAGTTGGGTACGCTATGCCTCGAACCTTGGCCTGGGCTGTTTCTCAACGACCCGCCGCCATTCTTCCATGCGTTCCCGCAGTGCGCGGGCCGTGGCGTGCTCTGGCATCAGCCCGGCGATGAGGGCCACGGAATCGGCGCCGGCGGCCCAGACATCGCGCGCGTTCTCAAGCGTGATCCCGCCGATGGCCACCAGCGGCTTCTCCAGCAGGCCGCGGCACCGCCGGATTTCGTCCACCCCCACCACTGGATCGGGACTGCGTTTGGAAGCCGTGGCGAACACCGGGCCGATGGCCACGTAATCCACCGGCTCTCCACCCGCTGCCCGAAGCTGCGCCAGGTTGTGGCTGGAATAACCCAGCGTGGCGTCCGCTCCCATCAATTTGCGGGCGTCGCGCGGCGAAAGATCGTCCTGCCCCACGTGCAGACCGGCTTCCAGCAGCAGGGCGAAGTCGGCGCGGTCGTTGACCATCAGCGGCGCGCCAGCCTCCCGGCAGAGGCGGGCCACCTGCTGCGCAGCCGCGAAGAAATCGCGGCTCCAGTGGCCCTTGTGGCGGATTTGCAGGATGCCCGCACCGCCTTCGAGCCACGCGGCCGCTGCCGTTTCCAGGGAGACGCCGCGGCGCTCCAACGTTTCCGAATCGAGGATGGGATAGACGCGCGGCAGCATCCCGCTACGGCTGCTGCGGCGGAGCCGGTTTGTCGCCTGCCGTTTTGCCGGCGGCCTTCACGGGGCTGATCAGGATGTGGGCGTTGCGGCCTTCCAGCCGCGGCTGGCCTTCCACCGTGCCATGGGGCGTGAGGTCGGCGGCGAACCGCATGAGCAGCTTCTTGCCCAGATCGGCATGGGCAATCTCGCGCCCGCGGAACTGCACCACCGCTTTGACGCGATTGCCTTCCGCCAGAAAGCGCACGGCGTGCTTCATCTTGAAGTCGTAATCGTGGTCGTCGGTGTTGGGGCGGAACTTCAGTTCTTTCACCTGCACCACGTGCTGCTTCTTCTTGGCGTCGTGCTGCTTCTTCTTCTGGTCGTATTGGTAATGCCCGAAATCCACGGCTTTGGCGACTGGCGGCACGGCCGTCGGGGCAATCAGCACCAGATCAAGGCCTAGCTCTTGCGCCTTTCGGAGAGCCGCGGACGTCGGCATGATTTCGGTGGTGCCATCGGGAAATACCGCCCGTACTTCGCGCGCACGGATGGATTCGTTGACGTTCTCTCTACGATTCTGCCTGCGAGGAGGAAATCTGCCTGGATACATTGGTTATGCGTTCGCTGAAAAGTTGCCGGAGTGGGCGGAAAACAGTTGGGTATCCCGAGAAACGCTCGGGCCGAGAAGCGGGTTGGTGCAAGTGAATGACAAGTGAAATTGCGTCAGTTTTAGTGTACACCAAAAATCGCCGGGAAAGTCAACGGTCCCAACGGCCCCGAAGGCAGCCGCCGCTCCCCTCCGCGGCGCAGGGGGCGCGGGCCGGGTCGCGGCCGGCCCTGAAAACGCTCGCAATCCCCGGTTGCAGCCGCCGGCTCGATCTCGCCGGGGCTCACCAGCCCGGTGTTCTTCCTGCGCTCCCGGTTGACATGCGAGACGGCGGTGTACTGTGCGACACCGGCGCGCCGCGATACCGCCCTGCGATAGACTCGGGACAGCCCCGGAGGGACAATGACGCGGCGGGAATTATTCGCCTCGGCAGCGGTGGCCTCGGCCGCCCGCGGAGCGCCAGAGCGTGTGCAGGTGCCCGTTCATCGAGTCGTCGATACTCGGGCGCAATATCCGCCGGAGCGGCTGCGTAACTTCTGGTCCGGCATCTGGCCCGAAGCGGCCGGCGAGTTCAGCCGAGGCGGCATCGAACTCCAGACCAGCGACGGACCAGGCGAAGTTCGCATCTCCCCCGGCGATCGGCCGATCTTCGCCGGGCTGCGCCGCGGCGCGATCAACCTGGTCCTGACGGGCCACATTCCCATGCGCTGGGACCAGGGCCGCGCGTTGGCGGGCGTGAGCACGATTCACGAGGGTTACCACGTGTCGATGATCGCGCTCCTGTACGCCCATGGCAATCAGATGCCATTTCTATCGGTAAACACCTGTGTGCATGAGCTGTTGCACGTGTTGCTTCAGGACATTTTCGTTAGCCAGCCGAAGTGGTACCAAACCGGCGGGCGCGAATCCCGCATCGACTGGTACGCAACCTGGCTGTGGCTATTCCACGATGGGGCCGCGATTCGCAAATCGGCTCAAGCCTACCTCAATCGCCTGCGCTCGGCCGCCGGTGGGCAAACTCTGGCGGCAACAGGCCGGTGAGCACTTATCCCCACCCCATGCGCTCACGCAGGCTGGTAATGTGGGCGGCGTGATGGCGGCAGTGCCAGGCGTACCCCGCCAGCACCGTGTCCAACCCCAGCACGCCCACTTCCGGGTGGTAATAGGTGCGCGCGAAATCTCCCTCGGACATGGCCCCGATCAAGGTAACCCAGCGGCTGTGCAGGCTCTCCAGAAGATCGAGAGAGACTTCCACCGGCGCCGTGCGGGCGTCGTACAGTTCGGCCCACTTCTTTTCGTCGTAGGGCTTGACGGCCGGTTCGTCTTCGGTCAGGGCCAGCCGGAAACGGATGTAGCAGTTCATGTGACTGTCGGGCACGTGGTGAACCACCTGGCGGACGGTCCAACCCTCCGGCCGGTAGGGCGTATCGAGCTGTTGCCGATCCAGGCCCCGGACCGCTTCGCGAAACCGCGCGGACGCCGCCGCGATGTCCGCGATCCAGTGCGGCCGCATCGCCCGATCGATTTCCCCATGCCAGTCGAATTCTCCAATCGGATAGCTCAGATTCATGAACCGGATTCTACCAGACCCCCGGCCAAACCGGCCACCGCGGGATGGCAATTCCCGTGCAAGCTCGATGCACCGTGCTTTCAGGGTCGCCGAATTTGCTCCAGTTCGCTCGTTCCGGCCGAGCGCCATCGTGCCGTTTTCTCACACCGGTGTGGCGGGCGGGCATCACCGCGACGGCGCTAACCCTTGCTATACTTGTGCATTAACTTGGCATTGAAACTTTCATAGACGATACGCATGAAGTGTATTCCGGTCTTCTTTCTCTGTTCCGCGGCTCTTTGCGCGCAGACCTACTTCACGGGTCAGGCTGCCCGGTTGGTCATTGGCCAGACCACGTTCACCGCCGAGGATACGAATTCGAGCGCCACAGTCCTTGGCGGCGTGAGCGGGGTGGCGTACGCCGCCAACACTCTGTTTGTCGCCGACTCCAATCTCGCCGGCTCCTCTCCGGTCAACAACCGGGTGCTGCTTTTCGGCAACCTCGCTTCCCAGTTGCCGGCTCCCACCGCGGAGTTGCAATATAACACCAAATGCCCGGTTTGCGTGGGTCAGGCCACGGTAGTGCTGGGCCAACCAGACTTCGTCACCTCTTCGGAGAACGATAGCCCCACGTCCAACGACTTGCGGCTCCCCACCGCCGTGGCTTCCGATGGCGTGCACCTGGCGGTGGCCGACACCAATCACAACCGCGTGCTGATCTGGAACCACATCCCCACCAACAACAATCAGCCCGCCGACGTGGTGATAGGACAGCCGGATTTCGTCAGCGACGGCTTGCCCGGCAATCAGCCCAACGCGAAATCCATGCGTGGGCCGCAGGGCGTCTGGATTCAGAACGGCCAGCTTTTCGTAGCCGACACCCAGAACAACCGGGTCCTGATTTACAACCACATCCCCACCACCAATGGTGTGGCGGCGGACCTGGTGGTCGGGGCGCCCAACTTCACGACCTCCGCTAATCCGGATGTCAGCCAGCAAACCGGCAACACCAGCGATAGTAATACCCTGGCTACCGCCAGTAACATGCTCAACCCCGTGGCGGTGACGTCCGACGGCACGCGGCTCTTCGTGACCGACCTGGGCAATAACCGCGTTTTGATTTTCAATACCATTCCCACCACCAACGGCGCTGCCGCGGACGTTGCCGTCGGACAGCCCGACCTGGTGAGTGCGGTCGCCAACAACGCCTTTACCGGAACGGCGGCTACTTCCTCCACCGATAACGTCAACAAAGAAACGCCCGTGCTCTGCACGGTGAGTAACGGAACCGACCTTTACGGGAATCCGACTTACCCCAATTTCTGTAACCAGACGCTGAATTTCCCGCGCTTCGCCATGGTTGCCGGGAGCCGCTTTCTCATCTCCGATGGCGGCAACGACCGCGTGCTGATCTATGAAAAGATGCCGGCCGCCAACGGCGTCGCGGCCGACACCATCATCGGCCAGATCGGAGGCAACGTCAACGAGGCTTCTAATGCCGCCGATTCGCTGCGTACTCCCATGGCTATGACCTGGGATGGCACCAATCTCTACGTCGCCGACACTTACAACCGCCGTATCAACGTCTACACTATAGGTGCGTCTACGGTCGGCTACCAGGGCGTCCGCAACGCCGCCAATCTCAATATCGCCGCCACCGGATCCATCGCCATTTCTTATGTCACCCCCACTTCGGTTACACAGGCGGGGGATGTTATTACCATTACTATTAATACGGCCACTTACAACTATACGGTGTTGTCCACTGACACCCTGGCATCGATCGTCACCGGTATTTGCTCCGTCATTAATAACGCCAATTCGGGCGCCGGGGATATTTATGTCATCGCCACGCCTGACGGCACTCCGGGCACCACCACCGTGATCCTGACCGGCAAGCAGCCGGGCGACCTGGGAAACTACGTGAGCTATTCGGCCACCTATGCTCCGGCCACCGGCGTCGCGGCGACGACGGTGAAAACCACCACCGCTGGACCGAATCTTACTGGCGGCGGAGATGCCGCCTCGATAGCGCCCGGTACCGTAGTCTCTATTCTGGGCACGAATCTCTCGGCCGGATCGGCCAGTGCGGACATGACCCAGAACCAATTGCCCACGCAATTGGGCGGCACGGAGGTGTATTTCAACGGCATTCAGGCCCCCTTGTTCTTTGTCTCGCCAACGCAGATCAACGCCCAAGTCCCCTGGGAGTTGGGTGACACCACGAGTATCAGCGCCTATGTGCGCTCCGTGATGGCCGACGGCAGCATCATGTTCACTTCGGCGGTGGCCGTGATCATTGTGCCTGCCAATCCAGGCATTTATACCACCCCGGGCACGAGTCCGCCCGCGGCGATGGCTTACCACTATTCGAGCAACGCCACCGCGATTGTGTCGGTTGACGGGTCTGTCTCCGCCGGCTCCACGGCCAGCGTTACGGTCAACGGACGCGTGTATTCCTACACCGCATCGGCTCTCGATACGCTGGATGCCGTGCGCGACAACCTTGTGGAGCAGATCAACACCGATCCCCAGGTCTCCGCCACCGCGGCCGGGGTGTTCGACCGCATAATGTTGAAGGCGCGCGTGGCCGGTCCGGAAGGCAACGGTATTCCTGTCTCGGCATCTTCCGGCGGCGGTTCGATCGTCATGACGGCATTCGACCAGGCCACCTGTTGCGGCAACATCGCCGGGGCGCCCATCACGCAGAGCAATCCGGCGTTGCCCGGCGAGATCGTCCTGATGTACGCCACCGGGCTGGGAGTGCCGACACTCACCGACGAGGTTCAGCCTCTCATCCAGACGGGTGTCAAGTACCCCGCCACGGGGCCGAATACGGTGCCGGAATCGGAACAGTTCGTCAGCTCGCTCGCCGGCGGCAGCACCGCCGACGTGCTTACGTCCACCCTGTTGCCCGGAACGGTGGGGACATTCGAGGTTCTCCTCCACCTGAATTCGGGTATCGTCACGCAGCCGTACACCCTGGCCACCATCGCGCAGGCCACCTACGTGAGCAACCAGGTAGCCTTCCCGGTGGTGAACCCCAGCGGCATTTCCAGCGCGGAACCGACTCTTGAGATCACATGCAATCACATCGGCAACTTCACCCTGGGCGAGAATGGCGCCTCCTATAGCGTCACCGTAAGCAATGGCGGGGCGTTGAGCCCGACGAGTGGAACGATAACTGTGGTCGACACCATTCCCTACGGCGAGACTCTGGTCTCTATGATTGGCACCGGATGGTCGTGCAGCGGCAATACCTGCACGCGCAGCGATGTGCTGCCGGCGGGCGGTATCTATCCCGTCATCACCGTGATCGTGAACGTGGCTTCCAACGCGGACACTTCGGTGACCAACTCAGTGCGCGCCACCGGCGGCAACTCCGCCGCCGCCCAGTCCAACGACGTCACGACTGTTTCGGGCACCGCGCCAAGCAATCCCCCGGTGTTGACTGCCACGGTAACGCACAGCGGCAACTTCACGCAGGGCCAGGCCGGCGCAACATATACCATCACGGTGAGCAACGCCCATGGCGCCAGCGCCACTTCCGGCGAGGTCAGCGTGGTGGAAATTATCCCCACCGGCTTGAACTTGACCGCGATATCGGGCACCAACTGGAATTGCACCTTATACACCTGCACCCGCACCGACTCGCTGGGCGGAGGCAGCAGTTATCCGCCCATCACCGTCACGTTCGACGTGGCTTCGAATGCGCCATCGAGCGTCGTCAATCAGGTGGTTACCTCGGGCGGTGGTTCGTCCACCACGATTGCCGGCAACACGACGACTATCGTCCAGTAGCGCTGCTCGAACCGGCCGGGGGCGATCGCCCCGCCAGTACCCGGACCGCGGCGGAAGTCGAGGGAAGATATGCAGGCTAGCCCTCTGAAGCCGGCGTGGCCGGTCCGCAGGTTCGGTTTCGCGATCCTTCTGCTGGCGTGGTTTGTCTACTTTTCGCGCGACGCCTGGCGTGTCCACTTCTCGCCGGACGACATGATGAATATCGACAATTTCTATTGGAGCCCCGGGCCCTGGCGCCTTTTTTGCGCCCAATTCCTGGTCTGGCGCGGCTATTACCGTCCCATGGGCGGGCTTTTTTACCTGCCGATTCTCTCCGTCTGGGGTCTCAACCCCGTGCCCTATCACGTGGCGCTATCGCTGGTGCTCGCGGCCGGCGCCTGCCTGTTCTACCGGATGGCGCGCCTGCTGGGCGCTGGGGAACTGGCCGCCGGCCTGGCTGCCCTGGTGGCCTGTTACCACGCGGGGCTCGCCAACCTTTACTACAACACCGCGTTCGTATACGACGCCCTTTGCGGCTTCTTCTGCCTGGCTGCCCTGACATACTATTGCTCCATTCGCGCCAAGGGCGGCCTGTTGGGCACGCGCCGGAAGCTGGTCTTCACCGCCCTTTTTCTGTGCGCGCTGAATTCCAAGGAAATGGCGCTCACCCTGCCGGCGGTGCTACTGGCCTATGAGTGGATCTACCACCCGCCGTCCGGGCTTGGCAGAACGCAACTTCTGGCGTGGCTGCGCGGCCCGGGTCTAATGGCCCTTCTGGCAGCCTGCCTGACCGGGCTGGATTTTTACGGCAAAGTGTTTGGATACGATGCGCTCACGGGCATGCCGGGGTACCAGCCGGTCTTCTCCCTACGCCGGTTGCTGGACTTCCAGAAGATCCTGCTCCACGACGGCGCTTTGCTCGCGTGCGGATGGCCGGGAATCCTGGGTTTTTGGGCGCTGATATCCTATTTGGCGTGGCGTCCCGCGGCGCGCCCGGTGCTGCGCTTCTGCTGGGCCTTTCTGATCCTCACGCCGGTGCCCATCGAATTCCTGCCGGGCAAGAGCCAGGCCTGCCTCTACCTGCCCATGTTCGGACTGGCGGTCTTCGCCGGCGTTGTGTTCACGGACCTGGCGCGCGCTCTGGCTGGCGCGCTTGCCGGGGAGCCCCTCTTCCGCCATCTGGGGCGCCCGGCGCTGACCGCTGCCCTGATCGCCGCCGGCATATTCTACTGGGGCCGGGAGAACGCGCGCCGTAAGAATGTGGATGCGAAAGCGGTGATGGCGGCGCTGGGCCGCCAGACGGCGGAGGTACTCGAACAGTTCCGCGCGCTCGACCCCCACGTGCGTTCCCATAGCCGCGTGGTCTTCCTGAACGACCCGTTTACCGAGTGGGACATGTTGTTCATCGCCGACCTGTGGTTCCGGGACCGCACGGTTAAGGTACATCTCCAGCGTCTTGCGCCGCTTCCCCCGCGGGAACTGGCCCTAGCGGATTATTTGTTCGACTACCGCGAAGGTAAACTCCTCCGCATCGGCGGGCAACCTCTGCGCACCGTTCATTAGAGTGAATTCACCCAAGAAGTACCCTCACGCGCGGGGACCGGAGCTGTGGCTTTTGACGCAGAATTTTGCGCGACAAAAACAGCCCGACAAAAACACCAAGGGCGCGAGAGATACTCCCGCGCCCTGGGGAAGCCCCGGAAACCTATGCCGCGTTAGCCAGAAGCTCCTCGAGGGACTCGGTCTCAAACTCGTGCCGGTCGGCCGCTTCCTGGCACCGAATACAGTACTTGGTCCACGGCACCGCGTCCAGGCGTTTGGGCTTGATCTCCTCTTCGCAGTGCAGGCACACGCCGTAGCTCCCATCGGCGATGCGGCTCAGCGCGCCCCTCACGTTGCGCAGCAGATTGGATTCCCGGTCCAGATTGCGGATAGCCAGTTCACGCTCCCCGGCGAGTTGCACTTCGTCCAGGGCATCCGGCGTCTTTTCGATGGCGATGTCTTCCCGGTTGCGCAGCCCAACGGACAGCTCCGCCTTCTTGGCCTCCAGGATCGCTCTGAATTTGTTCAATTCGGTCTGGTTCATTTTCGTTCTCCCAGTTTTTTTACTCTTTTTTTTCTTTCCTTTAGCGCCTTTCCGGTCGTAACAGTATAGACGGAAATTTATGCCAAAGGTTTCACATCGGCCAATCCCTCATTCGGGCCATCGTTGACCCTGCTCTCAGGCAGTGGCACCTCACGAGCCTGTTTGCAAGCAATCCATATGCCAAACTGGAATACGGTCGAAAACTGCTGCTCTCTAGCCATCGCAGTTCCAACTTCTCATCGGCCGAGATGCTACTATTTCTAGTTGGATTCAACTGTAAAATCATCTCAGCCGCACTCCTACAGACTGTATAGTGCCCTGCCGGCGCTGATTGCGTGCATATTTTTTTTGCTCGCGGGCCTCGCATTTCTTACCGAAATCGGCATCGAGAACGACGAAGCCATCTTTACCGGAGTTTTTTTCAAGCCCTACGGCGGAGCCTACACCATCCGGATCGGCCACTCCCGCATCCCGCTGATGGTCATGGCATATATCGGCACATTGAAGGCGTGGCTGTACCGCCCATTGATGAGTATTTTTGGCACGGGACTCGCCGTGCTCCGGCTGCCTATGCTTTTGGCGGGCGTGGCCAGCGTCTGGCTGTTCTTCCGGTTCCTCGACCGCATCGCGGGGCGGCGTGCAGCCATTATTGGATGCACATTGCTGGCGGTGGATTCAACCTACCTGCTAACCATCTGCTTCGACTGGGGGCCGGTGGCGCTGCAGCACCTGCTGTTGGTGGCCGGGTTGCTCCTGGTGGTCCGCTTCTACCAGCGGCGCGCCTTGGCATCGCTCTTCTGGGGATTTTTCCTGCTGGGTCTGGGAATGTGGGATAAAGCCTTGGCTGTGTGGATGTTATCGGGCGCCGGGGTAGCCGCCATCGCGGTATTTCCAGACCGGATTCTGGCCGTTTTCAGCCGGAAACGGCTGGCCATCGCCGTGCTCGGCTTCACCCTGGGAGCGTTGCCCCTGGTGGTGTACAACCTCGAAAATCAGTGGGAGACCTTCCGCGGCAACGTGCAACTCGAGACCCGCGACCTCCCCGGCAAAGCCCGCATGCTGATGGAGACCGCCAAAGGCGATGGCCTTTTCGGATGGATGTTCGACGAGGGGTGGCAAACTCCCCACCCGCACGCCCCCAGCGGGCTGGCCGAAGAGGCCAGTGCCGGCATTTCGTCACTTGCTGGACACCCGCGCAAGCACAGCCTGTTCTACGCTTTTCTGCTGGCCCTGCTGCTCACCCCTATGGCGCGCGGCAACGCTCTCCGCGCCATCCTCTTCGCCCTGATAGCCATGGCGGTGGCGTGGGTCCAGATGGCCGCCAATGCCAATACCGGGGGCGGCGTCCACCACACCATCCTCTTATGGCCGTTCCCCCAACTGGTGATCGCCGTCTCTTTCGCCGCCGCTTCGCGCCGGTTGGGCCGTGCCGGTATTCCGGCAGTGGCCGTGGTCACGGCCGCCATGGCCGTCTCCGGGGTGCTGGTGACCGCCGAATACCAGTTTGTCAGCTTCAGCTATGGCGGAGCGCCGGTCTGGTCCGACGCCGTTCTCCCCCTCGCCAAGTTCGTGAAAAATATGCACTCCGGGAACGTGTACTGCGTCGATTGGGGCGTTCTGGACGGCCTCCGGTACCTCACCCATGGCACGGTGCCGGCGCTGGTGGGCAGCGACCCCATTTCCAAACCGGAGCTCAGTCCCGCG
>Ga0181528_10001362_pt1 | contig 15331 bp, 10 predicted proteins | sample PEATcosm2014_Bin_47_FD_119742 | JGI IMG/M metagenome (GOLD analysis project Ga0181528, IMG submission 119742) | Peatland microbial communities from MTU Mesocosm Facility, Houghton, MI, USA - PEATcosm2014_Bin10_10_metaG | ecosystem: Environmental > Terrestrial > Soil > Wetlands > Peat | place...
CCGCGCTCCAGCCGGAACTTGATGCCATTGAAAGTAGCGTCGCCTTCGAGAATATCAGCACGACCGAGCACGCTAGGGCGGGCTGCCGAACCGCGCAGCCGCAAATCAGCGTCACCCGAAAGCCGCGCAACCGCGGTTTTCATCTGAAGCTCTGGAGCAGTGCGAACAATCACGTCAAGCTTGACGTTATAGAGCGGCGAATTAGCGGGCGTGATTGCGGCGGACTGGCGGCTGCGTTCGATGTAAGAGCCGAAGTCGAACCCAGGCGTCACCGCGAGCTTCGTTACCATGATGTTGCCTGAAACCGTCGAGGACGCGCGGGTTCCGACCCAGTGCAACTCGGCATTCGCCGTGGAACTGACCCCAGGTGGGTAACGCAGGCGCACTTCCTTCCCGACCGCCGTCACGTTGAAACTGAGTTGCCGGTTGTAGCGAGTCGCGTCGCCTTTGAGATCCAAAGTTCCACCACCGGTCTTGGCAGCAAGCCGCTCGATGTGAATCCGGTCGCGCGTGAATGAGAACGTTCCATTCATCTCGCTCAGGCCGCTGGGCAATCCAGCGTAATTCGCCGCCCCGTTCTGGATCTGAATCGTGCCTTGCGGAAGCGGATTGTGCAGCGAGCCGACTAATAACATGTGAACGGACATGGAGCCGGATGTGGTGAGATTCGAATCAAGCGTCCCGAGCAAGCGAAGATCGGCATGACCGTCAGCAGCGAGGTCAAGCAGTTGTGGGCCCACGAATTGAATCGACCCTTGCCCGGTAACATCCGTCCCCTCTCCTACAAGATGGGTTGGCGCGATGTGGATTGTCTCCTGGCTGTAGCTGAATTTCACCGGTTCCTGATTGTGCAGCTTGGCGTATTCCACTTCGATTTCCAGACCCGGCAGAGCGCCATCGAGCGTCCATCGACTCGGATAACGAAGTGGACCGTGCATAATCACTGAGCCTTGCAGTGAGGAGTGGCCGGTGAGTTGGTGCCCCAAATAGGCGCGCCACAAAGCATCGAGATCCAGATGATCCATGCTGGCGGTGACCGTCGCTGGATAGTCGCCCTTCATTTCAACTACTCCATCCAACTTCAGCATGCCGTGAGGAAATTCCGAGTATCCGCTGAGCTGCAAATGACCGTCTTTTGTAACCGCAGCAAGATCGAGTCCTCCGGAGAGTTCGTGGTCGAGAGTGAGATCGCGAATGTGGACTCCCGCATTGATGACGGGCGCATTCAAAGTGCCGCTCCCCTGCAGAGTGAAATCGGCGCGCCCTTCGATCAGAAGCTCGTCTAGATGAATTTGGCGAATCTGGGAGATGTCGAAATCTTTGCCGGAGAGATCCAGCCGGAAGCCGCGAGTAGCGGGAGCGTAAGCGGCACTCCCGGTGATACTCGCCTTCCCATGCGTCATTTGGATGTTATTGAGAGAGGTCTCCGACGCTCGAACCCGCAGATCCGCGTCAAACAGCTCAATTGGTTCCGAGTAGGCAGATGCATGCACCGCGTGAATGTGTCCCTGCGCCTGCGGATGGGCGCGGGTGCCTCCGATCTGAAGAGACACGTCGGCAGTTCCCGAGACGGGATAGTCAAATCCCGCTAGCGCCGCAGTCGAAGCCACATCCACGCCGTGGAGATTCACGTGTGCCGTGTAGGGACTGCTCTCAGTAAACTGTCCTTTTTGCAGAACCGCGCTGAGTTCAAAGTCAGCGCTGGTATCGCCGCGATGCAAAGTACCTCCACGAATGAGGAGATCGTGTTGGGATAACTGGACACTGGCGGCGAGCGAATCCCAGTGCACCGGGGTCTCGGGCGTGTGCGCGGTCGGCGGAACGGTGAATTCGAAGTCTTGGGCTACCAGTGTTCCGGCTAGTGTAGGAACAGAGAAAGTACCGCCGACGACTCCGTTGAACGCGGCGTTTCCATCCACACGGAACGGGAGGTTTGTAGGTCCACCTAAAGCCGTGATCAACGGACGCCATTCTTCAAGGTTTGAAGTTGAAACGGAAATGTGCAGCGTCGAAGGAGTCGCCAGTATGCCGGACGCCTGGACTTTAGAAGCGGGTGTCGACAAGTTGAATTGAGTCAATTCGAGCGAATCGGCTGCACCGCGGTATTTGCCCTGCAACTGAGCTGTAATAGGCAAAGTACGGGGAATAGCAATCTGCGGCGGACTCACTGCGAGAGCGAATGCGATATCTGCATTCCGGGCCGAACCTCTCCAGAAAGCATCCACACTACCGGCAGTAGAACCTACCGGACGAAACTTGCCCAGTGGATGGGCGCGCACGTCCAATGCGGCCGCGGTCTCGCTAACGGACACGTCGCGCAGGCGCACATGCACAACACCGGTTTGCACTCCCGGCACCTTTTTCTCTTTTTCGCCTTTCTTCACAGACGAGTGCGCGGCAGAAATCACCGCTATCTCTTCCCTTTTGCCTTTGGCCGGAGGCTGAGGAGTGATGCTGTGCAGCCAGTTCTCCACCAGAGCGTCGCCAGTGAAACTGCCGCCAAGTATTTTCCCTTGTAACTTGGAAAGCTTGAACTGCTGATCGGTCACCGAGTAATCGCCACTGGCCGCAGCCTTCTGAATGGCAAACTGCTCGTCCTGCCAGCCTAAGTCGCGCAACACTGCCGTTCCAGAAGTGGTGAAGTCGTCGAGCGAACATTCGCCACTCCCTTTCAGTTGCGCGACTCCTTGGCGAAGATCTCGTCTCCTGGCGATAGCGGCCGCTTCCTCTAAGTCGATTTGTGCGTCGTAGCTTCCAACCAAGCGAGGATTCCGAAAATCCGTGATCCGCCCGCTTCCCCTCAAAGTCGACCGGCCTGCGTTCAAGTTCAGGGATTGAATGTCGATGAAGGTGTTCCCCAAGCTAAAGTCCGCCGATGTCATCCAGGAAAACGGCCGATAGTCTTCGAACGATGTATCGATCTTCCCGACGGTGAGATGGCTATCGTAGCGTCCGCGGAGGAACGAGTAATCCATCTGCAGATTGGTGCCGTGAACCGAAAAATCCACCGGGACTTTCTGGTCCCCCCACAGCAGTTCGCCGTTATGAACTGACAGATGATCGATTGAAAGCGCAAAGAGTTGTTCGACGCGCGTAGAGACCGGAACCGGCAGCTGCACTCGAAACCCAGGAATGTTGGTTGCGGACCCGTCCGGCCCAATCGCAATGTGGACGACCGGGTGCTCCAACACCACCGTATTGAAACCAAATTCGCTGCGGAGGAGGGAGATAACCTTCACATGCGCCAGAAGGCTGTCAGCGTGAGCTAGAGGAACGTCGCTGGAGGCTTCTTTACCGTGAACCGTAATGTTGCGGACTTCCACCTGCAGGTGAAAAGGAACCACGTGAAAGCTGCCAATTTCGGCGCGTCCGCCTGTGATGCGCTCCACTTCCTTTACCATCCGCGCGCGCACGTAGGCCTGGAAAGAATCCGTGGTGATATACCAAAGGCCAACCAAAGCAAGGAGCAGGAATGCTCCTGCGGCGATGAGAAGATACCTCCACCAGCGGCGGGGTCTGGCGGCTGGTTCGGTCACCGCGACTGGACTCCCTCCTCGGGAGAGCCGTCGGCGCCTGGGAGGCTCACCTTGCTCTCGGAGCGGAGCGACTGCAGCCAGGACACCATCAATTCGCTGACTCTTTCTTCGGTGAGCAACTCGCGAATCTTGGCTGAAACATCAGCGAGGGGAACGTCTCCCGCCCCGTTCTCCTTCAACTGCGGCACAAACTTGTCGCGGTAATACGCTTCGATGCTTTTCGAGTCGATCTGCACCGCGGGACGCAGGTGAGCGTCGACGAGACGCATCAGATCGATCTGCTCCTGCACGTGCGCGACGAGAGCTTTTTCAGTCAGGCCAAACCTGTCAAGGATCTGCTTCCATCCTTGATCCGACGCGCCCTCTGGATAAAGCTTGCGCGCTTCAGCCACCTGGGGAGCGGCGTCCGGTTCAGAAGCATGCTGGAACGATGCCGATTTCATCTGCTCGGCAAGCAATTCCTGGTCGATAAGGCGATCCAGAACAGCGCGCCTGTCTTCGTCGGAGAACAAGCTGAGCGGACGCCCGCTAAGCACCGCCTCATAGCGAAGCGCATCGTTCCAATCGCTCTGGAGAATGATGTGTCCGTTGACGGTGGCTACGATGCGATCGATGACCTCGCCGGCACGGGCAGACGGACCCACGCTCAAGAACAAAGCGAGAGCCGCGATTGCGATCGTTTTTCCAAATCCAATTCTGCGCATCAGAATGGCTGCCCTATGCTGAAAAACACGTTGAAGTGGCGCAGGCGCTGCGTCTCTAAAACCGTTGTAGATATCCCAGTGTTCGGATCTGTACTCGTGACCGTTTGGAAATAACTGGTCGGATTCAGATTGTAGCCAAAGTCGAAACGCAGGGGTCCAATCGGTGTTTTATATCGTACGCCGACTCCGACCGCATGCGAAGTGTAATCATAGCCGGTGTTGTTGAAGGCGGTACAGTCCTGTGAGGCCGTTGTCCCGGTGGACAAGCACGATTGGGTACTTGCCTGATGCCAGCGTAACAAGCCCTTTAACATGTCGTGCGGCGCTGTGAAGACGTTACCCATATCGTGAAAAATGGCAAACCCAAACCCCTCGCCCAAGAACGGCAGGGAGGTCTGCGGAAAGCGGAGTTCCAGATTATTGACGAACTGGGCGGTCCCACCAACTGGAAAGCCAGAGTTCGGGTCGCGAGGTCCTGCCTGATTTAACCCAAATCCGCGATGAGAGTTGCCGCCGCCTGCGAAGAATTGTTCTGGCAGAGGGATGGTGGCGATGTCGGTGCAGGTCGGCTCATCGGCCGAGTTAAGCGGACAGGAACCGGGAGGCAGAACTCTCGTGCCCTTAAAGGGCTGCTCCAAACCGACGCTGGTCGACCTGGCAAACACGAATTGATGCCCAGCTCTACCCTTCCCTCCGAACGCGTAGTAGGTCGAATACTCTGCCAGGGCCCTGCCGAAGTTGGTGGGAAGGCTGGTATTTGTTGGAGGAGTGGTCTGCGGCGTCTCGGAACGAGAGCCGAAGAAACTGGACGCGGCAAAGGCGTCCAAGGTGAAATAGTCTCCCTTTGTGCTCTCCAGCGGATTGTCCCGCTTATCATGAATGAATGTGAACCCTGGACCGCCAACACGCGCGGGGAGCGATAACAGCGCGATTTCACCCGGAGAAAATCCCTCCGCGAAATGGCTGGCCTTTACCGTCCGGAAATCGAAGCGATAAGTGATCGAATCCGGACCAGGTCGCGTCCCAGGCTCCCGGCCCGAGCTTCCGAACTGCTGCCTCAGGTCGATTTTCCCTTCAAGGCGCTGCGAAGTGAAGGTCGAGACGTCAAGACTATTGTCGTAGAAGACCGTGTAGATGAGCTTGAACTTGTCGTTGTCGAATAGCTTGGGAACCGCGAAGCTGATCAACCCACGCTGTTGCAGTCGGCCGACGTGGGATTGGAACGTGAGCGTCTGATTTCTTCCGAACACGTTTAACCGCGTCACGTCAAAACCGACCCTCGGGCTGACGCCGGTCGTTCCCTGGGGAGCTGTCGTTCCAGCGGGCTGTCCAGTCTGAAATTCCAGTCCGACGTCGTAAGTGAAGGTGTAACGCTTGGCCTCCTGAACCTGCACCAGCACGTTTTTCTGCGGGTCGGTGCCTTCGGGGTTCTGCACCGCGGTGTCGACCTGGCTAAAGATGCCGAGGTCGTAAAGGCGGGTCTGGGTGTTGAGCAGATCCTGCTGGCTCAGCGCGTCTCCCGGCTGAACTTCCAGTTCTCGTTGAACAACGTAGTCGCGAGTGTGCTCTCTGCCAGCGACCATAACCTGATCGACGGTGAAATGCTCGCCTTCCTGGATGGCGAAAGTCACATCTTCGCGATTCGCCTCTGTCGAAGGTTTGGTGGTGATTTCCAAGGCAGCGTTCGGGAATCCGTGGTCGAAGTAATAGCCGAGGATTCTTTCGCGATCGCTGGCGAGATCCTGCTCGGAGTAGGGCTGCCCTTTCTGCGTGCTGAGTTCGGGGAGGTCGCTGGACTTCACCTTATCGTTGCCAATCAACTGAACCTGAGCAACCCGCGTTCGGGGTCCCTCGTCGATGTGGATGTGAACCGCGAGCTTGTTGGGCGCTCCCTGATAATTGTCATCAACTTTTGTCTGGATCTGCACTTCCCGAAAGCCGTTGGAACGATATAGCCCTTCCAAAGTCGCAACGTCGCTCTTGAGCAGGGTTTGGCTGTAGCGGCCGTGACTCAAAAAACGTTGGGCCGGCTGAATCTGCAGGTACGACCGCAGCTTGGCAGTGTCGAGAAAGTTTTTGTTGCCGGCAATTTCGACGAGCGCGAGCTTATGCAACGGTCCGGGATCGATCTGATAGATCACCCGCAGAGTTTTCGGATCACTCTCCTTGCGGATGTCCACGCTGGCATCAAAGTGTCCACGCGTCTGCATGTAATCCAGCAGATTGCGTTTGCCCTCATTCAGCAAATCATCGTCAACTGCATTTTCCTCGTAGACCGGAATCTGCCGCTTCAGAACTCCGCGGCTTATGCGGAAGCCTTGAGCGAAAATCAGCACTACCGGACCGGGGTCCAGCTGAAACGTGAAGTCCACGGCGTTTGTGTCCGGGTGGTACGTCTGCTCGGCGATGGAAGCCTGCGCCAGAGCCCGATTCTGTTTCTGGAATTTCTTTCGCAGCCGTTGTAGTGAATCGCTTACCCGGACGGCCGTCAGCCGGTCTCCGGGGTTCATATGCGCCAGACTCTCGACCTGGCTTGAGGAGAGGCCCGAAGTTCCGATCACTTTTACGATCCCAACATGCGCTTGCGGTCCCGAGGAGATGTGGAAGAGAACGTCGGCCTGCTGGTTCGCACCATTCGAAGTTGTCTCGGCCGTGACTCGAGCCTTGTAATATCCATTCTCCTGCATGAGTTGGCGGATATTCTCCAGCGCCCGGTTCAGCTTCTCGCGGTTATACAGTTCTCCAAGCTGAAGTTTAGAAGCATTGACGATCTGATTGGCGGTGGGCCGACTGGGAGCTCCTTCTACGTTCACTGCTCCGACGAAGAAATTCGGTGAGGTTACAAAGCTGAGCTTCACCTCATCACCGGAAGGTGTCACTTCAGCCTGAATGTCGGCGAAGCGCCCCGTGGCGTACAGAACGCGTATGCTGTCCCGAACGTGATCGCGATCCAAAGGAGTTTCTACTTTTTGTGGCAGCAGTTGCAGCAGATGGTTGCGATCATGCTCGCGCACTCCGGGAATGTCGATGGATTGAACCGTCTTCCCTTCATATCCCGAACTGGCTGTCTGGGTGGGTGACTGCGATCCTCGACGAATTCCTGGCTCTGCATTTCCTTGGACCAGATTCCCTTCCAAACGCATTCCATCGATCCCTCGAGACTGGGCCGACGCGCCCAACGACAGCACCGCAGACCACAGCATTATCCCCGCGGTCATAAATGTCGCGTACCGTCTCGGCAAAGGTGTCCTTGGAATCAGGCGCTCTAAAGACTTCGATGGAAAGGCGCCCAAATCTGTTGTGTTACGAATTGTCGGCGAGCCTATCGACGGGACTCTCGCCATCGTCCTACCGCACTCAGCCCAGCCACTTATAATAAAGGTTCCAGAGGCTGGGACTGGTGATCTCTTTGGCACAGGAAGCGCAAAGCAAGGAACGACTCGGGGATAAGAAACAATCGCAGCTGGCAGAGCGCTATTCGCGTCAGATTCTGTTTCGGGGCATCGGCGAATCAGGACAGCAGAAGCTGGCGGCCGGCCGTGTCGCGATTGTGGGCTCCGGTGCGACCGGCTCGGCGTTGGCGGGCCTACTGGCACGCGCCGGAGTTGGAACGATCCGCATCATTGATCGCGATTACGTCGAGCCGAGCAATTTGCAGAGGCAATCGTTATTCGACGAATCCGATGCCGCCGAATCATTGCCGAAAGCGATCGCCGCCGCGCGCAAAATCGCGACGTTTAATTCGCAGGTCGTGATTGAGCCGAGGGTGGAAGATCTGGTCCCGTGCAATATTCAAGCCATGCTTGAAGGAATGGATCTGATCCTCGACGGGACCGATAACTTCGAAACCCGCTATCTGATCAACGACTTCGCAATATCGCGATCACTTCCCTGGATTTATTCCGCGGCCGTCGGAAGCTATGGCGTGACGCTGAATGTCCTACCCGGCCAAACCGCCTGCCTGGCATGCATTTTCCCAGATTCTCCGCGGGGGATGGTCGAAACCTGCGAAACCTCCGGCATTCTGAATTCGGCAGTCAACATGGTCGCTTCTGTCGCTGCCACGGAAGCATTGAAGCTGATTGTCGGTGGACCGGTTGCCCAGCATCTGCGGCAAACGCTGTTGTCGTTCGACCTGTGGACCAACGAACACGCAGAGATCTCTGCCACGAAACCCCGCCCCAACTGCCGCGCTTGCGCCGACCACAACTTCACTCATCTTTCTGGCGAAGGGCGGCCGCATATCACGCTCTGTGGCAGGAATTCCGTGCAAATCCATGAACGGCAACGCCCGATCGACTTTGGAGAAATGGACCGCCGGCTTCAGCCTCACGGTTTGGTCCGTCACAACGACTTCATTCTTAAGTTCTGGCACGATCCCTACGAGATGACGCTCTTTCCCGACGGTCGCGCGATCATCAAAGGGACCACAGACACCGCGGTAGCGCGAAGTCTGTATGCGCGTTTCGTGGGAAGCTGAAATCCTCTATGGCATCTACGGTCGCCGCTAGCAGCCGATCTCTGCTAATCTTCTCCGTTTGTGAATCCGTTCTTCACGGATAGAAAAGGGCCTGAATGCCAGACAATTTGCGTCCTGAACCCAGCCGTCTTTTCCGCTGGCTGGTGCTGATCTTTCTCAGCCTGGCCATGTTTGGCAGTTACTACGCCTATGACGCCCTGAGCCCGCTCGCAGACGTTTTGAAGGTTCAACTCGGCTTTTCCGACGAGAACATCGGATTCCTTCAGGCGATCTATAGCTTCCCGAACATATTTACTGTTGTGATCGGCGGCTTCATCATCGACCGACTCGGCCTGCGGAAATCGCTGATGATCTTCGGCGTGTTATGCGTGCTTGGTCCGGCGATCACGGCGTCCTCGGGACTGCTTTGGATCATGGCGGCAGGGCGTTTGATCTTTGGCATGGGCGCCGAATCGTTAAACGTCGCCGTCACCGCTGCTCTGGCGCGCTGGTTCCGAGGCAAAGAACTGAGCTTCGCATTTGGATTGAATCTCACCATTTGCCGCTTGGGTTCATTCGCCGCTCTCAATTCGCCGACATGGGCCCGCGCCGCCTACGCGAATTGGCGCTGGCCGTTCCTGATTGCGCTGGGATTGTCCGCGTTTTGTGTGATTGGCGCCATCGTCTACTGGATCCTCGAAGTGCAGGCAGAGAAGACCTATCACCTGGGTGAAGCCTCGACCGACAAGGTGGTCTTCTCTGATCTCTTTAAATTTGGGGTCAGCTACTGGTATATCGTCGCCCTCTGCGTGACCTTCTATTCCGCCATCTTCCCTTTCCAAACATTTGCGGTGAAATTTTTCATTGAGGCCCATGGGACATCTCGCGAGTTCGGAGGGTTCCTGTCCAGCATGTTGACGCTGTTCGCCATGATTGCCACGCCACTCTTCGGGTTATGGGCGGATCGGGTCGGAAAACGCGCTTTACTCATGATGTTCGGATCGCTGTTATTGATTCCTGTTTACCTGATGATGGCCTACACGCAAGTGAACCTCTATGTTCCGATGGCGCTGATGGGCGTAGCCTTCTCTTTGATCCCTGCCGTGATGTGGCCTTCAGTGGCTTACATCGTGGATCAGTCCAAGCTCGGCACTGCTTATGGCTTGATGACGATGATTCAGAACATTGGGCTGTTCGGATTCAATTTGATGATCGGCTGGGCCAATGATTCCAGCAATGCGGGACCGGCGAACCCTCACGGATACAATCTAGGTATGTGGATCTTCTCGACGCTGGGCTTCCTCGGCTTGCTGTTCGCCTTCCTGCTAAGGCAACGGGAACTGGGCCCGCACGGTCATGGTTTGGAAACCATTACAACCGCCAAAACAACTGGCTAGTTCCATCACGACATTACCAATTTACGAAGAATGCGACTCTAAATTCAGGATAGGGTTTATAGCTTCGAGAGTGGATCTCTTCAACTTGAGACAGGCAAAGGATTTCCCGGGACCAAGCATCCAACCCAGGAATCCAAAGAACGGTAGAAACGCTTTCAAATTTTAAATACAGCCGTTACCTTAGTTCCACTGCAGTCGCTCGCAAGCCATACAACGTAAAGATAGTTAGCCGCATCTCACGGGGTGCGGCCGGAAAAGGCAGCTTGACCGACCCAGAACAGAAACAGGCCGGCGATTCGATCGAAGCCGAGCTTATTGAGAGGGCAAAATCAGGGGACGCTCAGGCGTTCCAAGCTCTCTACGACAAGCATAAGCGGCGAGTTTACTCGCTGTGCCTGAGGATGACATCGAACACCGCCGAAGCTGAAGATTTGACCCAGGAAGCGTTCTTACAGCTTTATCGAAAGATCGGAACGTTTCGCGGTGAGTCGGCGTTTTCGACTTGGCTGCATCGGTTATCGGTCAATGTAGTGCTGATGCACTTGAGGAAGAAAAGCCTCCCGGTGGTTTCGCTGGAAGAGACCACGCAGGGCGGCGAGGAAGACACTCCAAAGAAAGATTTTGGAGCGGAAGATTTGGCGTTGGCCGGATCCATCGACCGGCTGCAATTGCAGAAGGCAGTGGAAGATCTCCCTCCCGGCTACCGTACGATTTTTGTGCTTCACGACGTCGAAGGTTACGAACATAATGAGATCGCGACGATCGTGGGTTGTTCGATCGGAAACAGCAAGTCACAATTGCATAAAGCGCGTATGAAATTGCGCGATCTGCTCAGAATGAATAGAGCCGAAAAGGCCGAGAAGTCCTGAGCAAGAGTATCTGCAACCAGAGAAGACAAAGGTCAACCTGGGCGGATGGCAATTTTTGGGCGTAATGGTTCGATACTTTGAAGTGGCAGTACACTGAGGCAGCAGAGGCTTGGGGAGAGCCGTATGAATTGTGTTGAGTTACGGGAGAGCCTGATCGAGGTTGACGATGGCCGCAGCGTTGAACAGCGCGCTCATTTAAAAACCTGCCAGGAATGTTCTGCCCTGGTTGCAGATCTGAAATCCGTCGCACATTGGGCGGTCGAACTGCGGGCAGCCGACGAACCCGACCCGCGCGTCTGGAAAGCGATTGAGAGCGCCCTTCGGCGGGAGGGATTGATTCGCCCGCAGCGCTCGGCCAGTAGGTCCCTCCTACCATCCTTTGGCAGTTCTTGGGGGATCGCGCGCTGGCTGGTCCCAGCCGCGGCCGCACTTCTGATCGCTGTCGGCCTATACGTTCGTCCGCATTCATCGCAGCCCATCGCCGCAAACAAAGCTCCCGCGCCTGTCGTCTCTAGCACGGGTGCTGACGTGGAGACTGCCGGGCTCAACGATGATGACCTTCTACAAGAAGGCGCCCAGCAATCTCCGGCTGTCAAAGAGCAGTACAGCGAGAACCTCCGGCGCGTAAATGAATATATTCAGGACGCGAAAAATGTTGTCGACGCGAATCCGAATGACGAGGAAGCTCGCCGCTCGCTGATGGATGCATACCAAGAAAAGGCAATGCTTTTTGAACTGGCGCTGGACCGTTCTCTGCAATAATAGGGACGATTTTTGCGCATTTCGTGTTTGCACGGGGCGAAGTACAAAGGAATTTCGGGAAACCATTATGAGCGGGCGCATAGTCGAGCTGGCACTAGTCACCGTGATCGCCGGAACCATGACAGCGGGAACTCTGGTGGCGGAGACGCACAAGGAATTTCGGTTCAATGTTGGTCCCAAGGCCGGTATTTCCGTGAACAATCCTTACGGCTCGATTTCAGTGAAACCATCCCCCGGTAATGTCGTTGTCGTGAGCGCCGTGCTGTCGTCCGACAAAGTCGAAGTGGATGATAGTCTGATCGGAAATCGCGTCGAAGTTCAGTCCCATCTACTCCCGGGTGCTGACACTCAATCGGGTCGAGTGGACTATGAGATTCAAGTACCTGCCGATGCGAGCATCACGCTTCATTCGAGTGCGGGCTCACTGCACGCAGAGCGACTGCACGGCGACGTCACTTTAGAAGGCGCCGCTGCCAACGTGGACGTTCGTGACATCACGAATGCGCATGTCCACGTCAGGACTTTGAACGGTCCTGTCAGCCTGAGCAACGTACAAGACGGTCACGTCGAAGTGGATTCCTTGAGCGGAAATGTCACTCTGAATGGAGTCACCGGTCCGCTGGTACAGGTAATTTCAACGAGTGGGGAAATTCACTATACCGGCGACTTCGGAGACCGGGGTGAGTACCGTCTGACCAGCCACAGCGGCGACATCGAGGCGACCGTCCCGGAGACAACTTCTGCGGACGTTAACGCGCGCTCGGTGCGTGGTGAGGTTCATGACGATATTCCTCTTCAACCCAAGCAACACACTTCTTTCGTCATCAAAGAAGGAAGTGCCTTCTGGGGTACCATGGGGCGCGCCGCGGTCTCTTCTACCGTCGTCCTGCGTAGTTTCAGTGGTAAAATCCACCTCAGAAAACGCTCAGCAAAATAGCCACGAAAAGAAAACCGGATCGTTTGAAGAAGCGTTCTGGCAAAACGGTGAGGGCGAAGGCGACCAGCCATCCGCGACGCGCCAGTACGCGCAAGGCAGCCGTCGGCGCCAGCAATGCCGTTTTTTTGGTCGGCTTCATGGGCGCAGGCAAGAGCAGCGTCGGTCGTGCACTCGGTCAGCTTCTGAATTGGGACTTTGAAGATCTGGACGATCGAATCGAGCGCCGCGAAAAACGATCGGTAGCTGAGATTTTCCGAGAGTCTGGCGAAGTAGAGTTCCGGCGCGCTGAGCGCGATGCTTTGCAGGATATCCTGGACGATCTCCGCGGTGGACGACGAGTCATCGCCTTGGGCGGCGGGGCATTCGTGCACGAGAGCAATGCAACGCTCCTGAGGGCCTCGAACGCACCAACCGTTTTCCTGGACGCCAAAGTCGAGGAACTTTGGCAGCGTTGCTCAAAGCAGGCCGCCGAAGCCGGAGCGGAGCGTCCACTGCTCGGCAGCCAGACACAGTTCAGAAAGCTTTACCAAGTTCGGCGAAAAAGCTACAAGAAAGCATCCGTCATGATTTTGACCGGCAATCGCTCCGTCCAAGTAATCGCAGCTGAGATCATAAAACTACTAGGACTGAAGAAGTTCGAGATACGCGTCGAAGAAGGAGAAATCGAGTGAAGTTGGAAACTGGAATACGCCGGATCGGGGTCTTTGTTGTCTTATCGACTCTAGCCGCGGCTGCGGCATCTCCGCCTCGAGACAAGAGCGACAAGTCGAAGCCCTCGGGAACAGTAATGATCGACGCCGGATCGTTCGGGATTTTTGTTCGCGGCCAGCGTGTAGCGACGGAAACCTTCAGCGTGCAGCAGCAAAACGCTATCAGCGTAATCAAGTCCCAGTTCAAGGAAGCGAATGCGACCGACTCAGCCTCTCAAAAGTCGAGCCTGGAAATGACCTCCAGTGGCGAGTTGATCCGTTATGACTGGAGCCAGGCCTCGGGCGGTTCTATTTCTGTGTTTCCGGACAATGAGTTCCTGAAAGAGCGGATTACGACCTCTCCGTCCAAACCCGCGGCCGAACAGGCATTTCTGTTGCCCACCGCAACCCCTGTGCTCGACAACAATTTCTTCATCCACCGCGAAGTCTTGGCCTGGAAATACCTGGCGATCGCCCCATGCAAGGACGAGAAAGATCACCGGCGCTGCGAACCGGCGGATTTCGGAACTCTTGTTCCTCAGGACCGAACTTCGATGAGTGTCCGCATGGAATTGATTGGCAAAGAAAAAGTTACGATTCGAGGCGCCGAGAGAGAATTACTGCGGCTGAACCTTCACGGAGAGTCGTTCGACTGGGCGCTCTGGGTGGATGAAAGTGATCATTTCAAGCTTATACGGGTGGCGATTCCTGCCGATAACACAGAAGTAGTCCGGGACTAGAAACCGGCGGCAGAATCGAGATTGCCCTGGAAAATTTATTGCTGCTGGCTGACTCACGTACGGCGCGAGTTTTGATCACGGTGCTGCTGTTTGCGCTGGGGTTGGGCTTTCTCTATGTCGCGCGCGCCACGCTGATTGCGTTTCTCTTCGCTATTTTCTTTGCGTATCTCATGAGTCCTCTGGTGAACCACCTCGAGCGATTGCTTCGGGGACGCGTGCGGGCCATCATCGTTATCTACGCGCTGCTGCTTGCCCTGGTGATCGTGTTTTTCGTTCTTGTTGGTCCTAGAGTCACGCAGCAAGGTGCGCGTCTCGGGCGCTCGCTGCCCAGTCTCCTAAGCCAACTGAGTTCCGGACAAATCACCAATCAGCTCGGCGTTGAGCATGGCTGGAGCCGCAACACGACGGAACTCGTTCAGTCTTTCCTCGTGAATCATGAGGATGATATCAGCCAGCTCGCACAGCGCATTGGGCTGCGGACGGCCGACGTCGCCAAGGAAGCTTGGCTGCTGTTCGTGGTGCCGCTACTCTCGATTTTCTTTCTGAAAGATGGCCGCGCCTTCAGCGATTTCGCGCTCTCGACGATTCAGTCGCGTCCGCAGAGGGAATTCCTCGAGAACGTGCTCAACGATTTAAACCGGATGCTGGCGCACTTCATCCGCGCCCAACTCACTTTGGCGGCCCTTACGTTGGTGGTGTACTCCGCATTTCTCGGAGTGATGGGAGTTCAATACGCCCTGGTTCTGGGCACGATCGGAGGGATGCTCGAATTCATCCCCGTCGTAGGCCCCCTCGTTGGCGCTCTCACCATCGTCGCGGTTGCGCTGCTGATGGGCTACAAACATTGGCTCGTACTCATTATCTTTCTAGGCGTCTGGCGCCTGATTCAGGACTACGTGTCTTCTCCGCGCATCATGGGCGAGAGCATGGAATTACATCCCCTCGCCGCGATTTTCGGAGTGATGGCCGGCGGCGAAGTCGCCGGCATCCTCGGGATTTATCTTTCCATCCCGGTCATGGCGAGCCTGCGCATCGTCTTCCGTCGCTGGCGGCTCTATGCCGAAAAGAAGAACTTCGGACCGCTCTCGGAGTTTCCCTTCCGCGGCAAGGAAACTCACCGGACCTAGACCGTCGACAATCCTGTCCTCGCGAGAGCCACGACCTACTCCAAGTAACGAAAACGTTCATCAGCCAAGATCCGACGGCGACGCTGACAGCCGATCCACGAAAGCCTCAGC
>Ga0181528_10001363_pt1 | contig 15327 bp, 9 predicted proteins | sample PEATcosm2014_Bin_47_FD_119742 | JGI IMG/M metagenome (GOLD analysis project Ga0181528, IMG submission 119742) | Peatland microbial communities from MTU Mesocosm Facility, Houghton, MI, USA - PEATcosm2014_Bin10_10_metaG | ecosystem: Environmental > Terrestrial > Soil > Wetlands > Peat | place...
CGCAACGTGAAAGCGGCCCTGCTCGCCGCCGGACGGCTCGGCCAGGAAATCGGCTACCGGATCCCCGTCATGGTCTCGGGCACCATCGAACCGATGGGCAGCATGCTCGCGGGCCAGACCGCCGAGGCGCTGTACATTTCGGTCGAACACGCGCACCTGCTCTCCATCGGATTGAATTGCGCTACCGGACCGGAGTTCATGACCGACCACATCCGCTCGCTGCACCAGATGGCCTCGACGCGCATCTCCTGCTATCCCAACGCGGGATTGCCCAACGAGGACGGCAAGTACCTGGAGACGCCTACCACCCTCGCCGCGCAGCTTGAGAAGTTCGCCGATCACGGCTGGTTGAACTTTGTCGGAGGCTGCTGCGGAACCACGCCGGACCACATCCGCGCCATCGCGCAGATGGTGGAGGGAAAGCGGCCCCGCATCGCCCCCGAGGTTTCACTAAAAACATATTTCTCTGGCATTGATTTTGTCGAAGCGGAAGACTCCAACCGCCCGTTGCTGGTCGGCGAGCGCACCAACGTGATCGGCTCGCGCCTCTTCAAACGCCTGATCGCCGAGGACAAGTTCGAAGAGGCCACCGAGATCGCGCGTCGCCAGGTTCGCAACGGCGCGCACATCGTCGACGTCTGCCTGCAGTCGAGCGATCGCGAAGAAATCAACGACATCCCGCCGTTCTACGAGAAGCTGATCCGCAAGATCAAAGCGCCGCTCATGATCGACACCACCGATCCCAAGGCAGTGGAACTCTCGCTCACCTATTCGCAAGGCAAGGCGATCATCAACTCGGTCAACCTCGAGGACGGCGAGGAGAAATTCGAGAAGATCTGCCCGCTGGCGCGAGCCTACGGCGCGGCGCTCGTCGTCGGTACCATCGACGAAGATCCGGTGCAGGCGCAGGCATTCACGCGCGAGCGCAAGCTCGAGGTCGCCCGACGCTCTGTCGGGATTCTCACAACGAAGTACGACATTCCGGTCAACGACATTCTCATCGACACGCTCGTTTTCCCCTGTGCAACCGGCGACGAGAACTACATCGGCGGTTCGGTGGAGACGATCGAAGGCATCCGGCTGATCAAGGCGGAGTTGCCGGGCGTGAAGACCATTCTAGGCGTGTCGAACGTCAGCTTCGGCCTGCCCGCCGCAGCCCGCGAAGTGGTGAACTCGGTCTTCCTGTACTACGCGACGAAGGCTGGGCTGGACCTCGCCATCGTCAACACAGAGAAGCTGGAACGCTTCGCGTCTATCCCTCTGGGTGAGCGCAGGCTGGCCGAATGCCTGCTATTCAACACGCCTCCGGCCGAAGTCGCCGAGACGCATCCGCAGCATGATCTGCTCATGAATGCCCCGCAGGACTGGCGCGAACAGTCGAAGGAAGAGCGCGCCGCCGTCAACCAGTTCAACATCGCCGCCGTCGCCGAACACTTCCGGACGGCCGTCAAAAAGGTCAAGGCGCCGAAGGAGAGCATTCCGCTCGACACGCGCCTGTCGAACTACATCATCGAAGGCACAAAGGACGGATTGGTCGAAGATCTTGAGAAGAAGCGCGCCGATGGAGCCGCGCCGCTCGATATCATCAACGGCCCGCTGATGGCCGGCATGTCCGAGGTCGGACGCCTGTTCAACAACAACGAACTGATCGTCGCCGAGGTGCTGCAATCGGCCGAAGCGATGAAGGCCTCCGTGACGCATCTGGAACAGTTCATGGAGAAGGCCGACACCGCGGCGCGCGGCAAAATTATCCTAGCGACGGTGAAGGGCGACGTGCACGACATCGGCAAGAACCTGGTCGAGATCATCCTCTCGAACAACGGCTACACGGTGGTGAACCTCGGCATCAAGGTGCCGTCGGACGTCCTAATCAAGGCCTATCGCGATCACAAGCCGGACGCCATCGGCCTTTCCGGCTTGCTGGTGAAGAGCGCGCAGCAAATGGTCACCGCGGGCGAAGACTTCAAGAACGCCGGCATCGCCGTGCCTCTGCTGGTGGGCGGAGCCGCGCTCTCCGAGAAGTTTGCGAACAACCGCATCGCCCCGTCCTACGGCGCGCCGACGTTTTACGCCAAGGACGCCATGACGGGTTTGCGGCTGCTCAACGAGATCATGGATCCGGAGGCGAGAGAAGCGGCTCTCGCGAGCCATCTGTTTTCCGTCCCGGTCGCAGCTTCACCCGCAGTCGCCGAAGAGTCCGTGCCCTACAGCGAAAAGCGCAGCACGAAGGTGCGCCCAGAACTGCCGATTCCGCCGGTGCCCTACGCGGAGCGGCGTGTGCGACTCGTGCCGAACCTGCAAGAGGTCTGGAGCTACATCAACCCGTTCATGCTCTATGGCCGCCACCTCGGTTACAAAGGCAACTTCGAAAAGGAACTGCACGAGCGTGACGCGCAAGCCCTGGAACTGTTCCACAACGTGGAGGACGTGAAGCGGCGTGTCGCGCAGTTTATGAAAATCCGCGCCGTGTGGCGATTCTTCGAGGCCGAGCGCGCAGGCAATGCGGTGCACTTGTTCGAACCCGGCGCGCAGACTCCTCTGCACACGTTCCACTTCGGCCGCCAGGCCCGCGAGAATGGTCTCTCGCTGAGCGACTATGTCCTCGATCCGAGCGACAACGCTCAGCGCGACCACGTAGCCCTTTTCGTCGTCACGGCCGGCGAGGGCGTGCGGCAGTTCTCGGAAACGGCCAAGGCAAATGGTGAGTTCTTCCTCGCCCATTGCTCGCAGGCGCTCGCCATCGAGTCCGCCGAAGCCTGCGCCGAATGGCTGCACCGCAGGATTCGTGAGGACTGGGGCTTCCCCGATCCTCCGTCGATGACGATGAAGGAGCGATTCACTTCGCGCTATCGCGGCAAGCGTTACAGCTTCGGCTATCCGGCCTGCCCGCGCCTGGAAGACCAGCAGGGACTCTTCGACCTGCTGAAGCCGGAGGAGATCGGCGTCCAGTTGACCGATGGTTTCATGATGGATCCCGAGGCTTCGGTCAGCGCGCTCGTCTTCCACCATCCGGACGCCAGCTACTTCTCGGTCGCCGATGAACCGGACGGGCCGGCTTCGTAACAATGGGTGTTGGATCCATGGCCCTTCCCGAGGTAGCCTGCAAAGAGGGATGAGTATTCGAAGCTCAATTTCGTCGGACCCGGAAGCGGCTGCCCGTGCCTGCTCAGCCGCCATCGAAGGGATCCTGAAAGACACGCTTGCAGAGCGCAGGACCGCAACGCTTGCGGTGAGCGGCGGCAGCACGCCGAAGTTGATGATGGACCAACTCGCCACCTCGGATCTGGATTGGTCCCGCGTGCACATCTTCTTCGTGGACGAACGGCCGGTCCCGCCGGGCGATGAGCAAAGCAACTATACGCTATGCGAGACGCACCTCCTGAAACCGGCGGGCGTCCCCGCGGAAAACGTCCACCGCATTCAGGCCGAGCGTGCACCGGCCGAGGCCGCCGAGATTTACAGGTGCGAGATTTGCGATTTTTTTGGCCTGAAACAGGGTGACGAACCGCGTTTTGACGTAATTCAATGCGGTGTCGGACCAGACTGCCACACGGCCAGTCTCTTCCCGGCCGAGCCCGCTATCGACGACATGGACACCCTGGTCGCCGCTCTTCCGGTACCCAAATTGAACCAGACGCGCATCACCATGCTCCCCGCTATCCTGCTGAGCGCGAGGCACCTGGTAGTTCTGGCGACCGGTCCCGACAAGGCCGAGGCAATCGGCCATGCGGTGCTTGACCCTTACAACCCGCAACGGTTGCCCGCGCAGTTGGTGATCCGCGCCGCCCAAAGCGAACTGTTCCTCGACAACGCCTCAGCATCGCAGGTTGCGTGAACTACGACGGATTTGATTAACCCTATAGGTGCAGAAAAGCTCCACCCACCGCCGCCGCGGTCATCAAGACAAACCCGATCGTCAGTTGGCGGGCGAACTTGCCTCCGACCGTGCCCCACGCAATCGCGCCCTTTAGAATGAAATTGGCGATGATCGACAACACCACGCCAATCGCGGCCGGCGATTGCAGCAGCCGCCCCTCATTGAGCATTCCCGAGAGCGAGAACACCACCGAGTCCGCATCCACGGAACCTGCCACGAGGCTGGTGAGATAGACGCCGTTCGCGCCAAACACCTCCACGCCGAAGCGCGACGCGAACCGGATGGCGGCGAAGAGCAGGCCGAACTTCAACGCCGGTGAGAGACGAAATGGATTGCTCACCGCAACGTGCGTTACACCCGATTCATCGGGGTGCTGCCGGCCCAGCAGAAAGGCGCAGGCTAGTCCGGCCAGGGTCATCGCGATGAGAGCGGGCAAGCAGTATAGGGCCAAGGCCGGAGAGGCGATCATCAACAGGACGAAGATGCGCGGCCCCTGTACCGAGTTTGCCAGCATGGCCGCTTGCACGTAGGCCATGGGGTGCTCGCGGTCCTCTGAGCAGTCCTTAGCGAGAGCCGATGTCGCCGCCGTGGTAGAGGCCAGACCTCCCAAGACGCCCGTGATGCGCAAGCCCTGCCCTTCGCCGAGGAACTTCTGCAGAAAGTAGCCCAGCCAGGAAATGGAACAGACCAGGATGACGAAGATCCAGATCCTGTGCGGGTTGAAAAAGCCGTAAGGACCGTAATTCACGTCCGGCAGAACCGGCAGGATGACGAAGATAATGGCCAGGAATCGCAGCGTGGCCTGGTATTCGCGCTCGTTCACGACTTCCAGGAAGAACTTGTGCAACAGTACGTGGGCCTCGAGCAGGAGCGTGAAAATGACGGCCAGCGCGATCGCCAGCGGCGCGCCCCAGGGTAGACCCGACGTGGTGGTCAGAACGCTGAGCAGGAACGTGGCTACGGCCGCAAACTCGGTCGTAATGCCCGTGCGGCCGGTGGTCTGCACACGGAAGACGACAATCAGCGCGGTGATGGACACGAGCGTAGCCGCCGTGATCCAGGCGACGCCAAGTAACCCGCACAAACCGCCGGCCATGGCGACGGTAATGAAATCGCGCAGCCCCGCATGACGCTCCACCTGGTCCGCCTCGCGTTCTATGCCAACCAGCAGACCAATCAGCAGCGCCTCGGCCATCGCGAGCCAGGCAGGATGAATAGGAGCCACGCGGTTACCTCGTGCAGATTGTATCGCTATCGCGGGGCGGGCCGGAATGCATGGCAGTCCGGCGACGGGATCGAATGCGATCCCGGCCCCGCGAATTTGGTCTTGACGTACGAAGGATTTACTAGTAATCTCTTCGTATAAAGCAGGCGAGCCATACGGTCACGCCGATGCCGAGCCCGAGATTCCGCCCGCCAACGCGATAGAGAAACCCCAACCCGGAGCTTAATCATGCAGAAATACCTTATCTGGACTGTCGTTCTTCTGACATTCGTATTCCGAGCTGTTGCATGGACGCAAGAGCAACCGCAACTCGTCTCGCAACCGAATAGACAGCGCGAACTCACTACCGAAGAGCGGCTGAAGGTGCTGACCGAGGCATGGGGGCTCGTGAAAGACACCTTCTACGATCCGAAGCTAAACGGAGTTCCATGGGACAGCGTCAAATCCGAATTCACGCCACAGTTCGAGGCCGCACGGACGGCCGGTGAGGTCGCCGACTTGCTCAGGCAACTGGTCGCCACTCTTCACGCCTCACACATTGGCTTATTAACCCATGAAGAATACATACAGACTCAGCATATCCTACCATTCTTCTTTGAACGAGTTAATGGTCTATCATTTGTGTCTTATGTATTTGAACCGAAAGATGGGTCCACGGTTCCGCTGCGGGTAGGCGACGAACTTATCAGCGTGGACGGTTCCGATGCCAAAGTCCTCAGATTGCCGTCGGTGACTTCCGTGTACCCAGTTTTCACGAATCCGTATTACGGCCCCGCCGGATCGACCGCTGCGCTCAGGATCAGGCGATCGGGATCGGAGCTTGTAGTAAACGTGCAAAGGATAAGGCGGTTTGACGACGTTCGAGCGATGTGCACGAACAGCCTGGACGGAAACATTCAACACGTCCGTTTTTTGAAGTTCGATAGCGGAACTGTCCCGCTCAGCGACATCTCAGCGTTGCTCAAAACCGTCTCGGCCGCGGACGCACTCATAATCGACTTGAGAAACTGTGTCGGCGGCGATGATTCGGTCGACTCGTTGCTGTCCGGCGCTTTGATTGGATCAGACATGCCCTTGTACGCGAGTCTAAAGAGGGGCATGACCGCTCAGGATTCGGGGAAGACGACGGCGTTCTCGAGAAAGACCGACTCGCCGTTCACTAAACCCGTCGCTGTGCTTGTAAACGGAAACACCGAGAGTGAACCCGAAGTCTTCACTGCCGTCATGAAGGAATACAAGCGGGTTCGTGTGTTCGGAAGCACAACGAGAGGAGCTTTTAACGGTGCGTCAGAGGCCACCGGTCTCTCGTTCAAGTCGGGAATCCTCGCAATCCCCGTTGAGCGTGTTGTCACAGCGGCTGGAAACGAGTATGAAGGCCGGGGTGTTACACCCGATTCGGCTATCGCGAATACGGAACAGGACTTCGCTGCAGGTAGGGATGCCGTGCTTGATGCCGCGGTAGCGTACCTACGGAGAATCTGCAACTAAGTCCGTGAAATGGGCGTGCCCATATCTGCGAGGATGATCGCTTCAACGGGGAAGAAGGCGCCCCAAACTGAATTCGGCAGCGGTGGCCCGGCTCCAGGCCGGTCTTGACGTACGAAGATTTTACTAGTAAGCTCTTCGTATATGACAGGCGAACCACCCAAGCCTACAGATGCTGAACTGGAAATACTGACCGTGCTATGGAGCACTGGTCCGGCTACCGTACGCGAGGTGCATGACGCGATCAACCAGCGGCGTGCGGCGCAGTACAGCACCGTTCTGAAATTCATGCAGATCATGACCGAAAAGGGCCTCGTGCTGCGCGACGAAAGCCAGCGGGCGCACGTGTACAAAGCCGCGCGGCCGCGCGAGTGGACCCAGCGTCAGCTTGCCGGGCACCTGCTGGAGCGAGCCTTTAGCGGCTCGGCCAAGTCGCTTCTGATCGGCGCGCTCTCGGCACGGAAAGCTACGAAGAAAGAGCTGGCCGAGATGCGCAAGTTGCTCGACGAGTACGGCAAGGGGGGCAAATGAGGTTTCTCGAAGCCTGCGTAGCGAGCCCGCTCACCTGGGCGCTCGGCTGGACGTTGCTTCATTCCCTGTGGGAGGGCTTGCTCATTTCGGCCGCGCTGGCGGCGGTGCTGGTAGCGGCTCGGTCGCCGCGCGCCCGCTATGCGGCGGCATGTCTGGCACTGCTCGCAATGCTGGCCGGATTCGGCGTCACTCTTGCGCGCGTTATGCCGGAAACCGTGCGCAACCGGCAGACCGTACGAATGCCCGCACTCCTCGTCTGGAATCTCGCGGATGACGCGGACGCCTCGGGCTCACCAGCCTCGGACCTCGCAGCCGTCGTTCCCTGGCTCGCGCCCTGCTGGGTTCTGGGCGTCTGGGTTTTCTACCTCGGGCAAGCGGCCGGCTACATTTCAGTACGCCGGATGCGACGGCGTGGCGTGTGTTCTCCGCCCGCACGCTGGCGAGAGGATCTCGCTCGACTGAGTGCGCAACTGCGGATATCGCGGCCGGTTCTGCTGCTGGAGTCATGCCTCGCTGATGTGCCGATGGTGCTGGGCCATTTCCGCCCGGTCATTCTGATGCCAGTGGGACTGCTCGCCGGCTTGCCCGCCGCACAGGTCGAAGCCATCCTGCTGCACGAACTGGCGCATATCCGCCGCTGCGACTACCTGGTGAATCTCTTGCAGCGCGCAGTGGAAGGCCTGCTTTTCTACCACCCCGCGGTCTGGTGGATCTCAGGCGTGATCCGCGCCGAACGGGAGAACTGTTGCGACGACGCGGCTGTCGCGATCAGCGGCAACGCGCATGAATATGCGACTGCACTGGCCGCTCTTGAAGACAATCGTTGGCCAGGCCACGAACCGGCCATGGCCGCTACAGGAGGAAATCTCGTGAATCGTATCCGCCGTCTGCTATACGCCAAAGGGCCAAATGGCACCTGGGCGCCGTTTTTCGCATTAGTATTATTCGTGACAACCGCCGCCGTGGTGCTGGCCGCCTGGCGACCGGAGCCGGCGCCGCCGAACCCCACTCCCGCAGAGCAGCGGCTGAGACGCGAACTCGCCACTCCGTATAGGAATTGGGTGAACGAGGACGTGGTCTACATCATCACGGCTGAAGAACGCGCCGCATTTCAGAAACTGACCACCGACAAAGAACGGGAGAAGTTCATCGAGCAATTCTGGCTGCGGCGCGATCCGACGCCGGGCACGCCCGAAAACGAATTCAAGGAAGAACACTATCGCCGCATCGCGTATGCCAACGAGCGCTACGCCGGAAGCAAGCCGGGCTGGAAGACAGATCGAGGCCGCATCTATATCCAGTGGGGACCGCCGGATGAAATCGACTCCCACCCTTCGGGCGGCAGAGACAATAACGGGGCGTGGGTCGTGCCGTTTGAGACATGGCGCTATCTCTACCTGGAGGGCATTGGCCGGAACGTGACGCTCAAGTTTGTAGACAATTCGCACACGGGCGATTATCAGCTCGTGAATAAGGGCATCGGGCAGACAAGACCACAATAATCGGCGCTGCTGCAGACTCCAATGCGCGAGCACGGTGAGTCGGCGTTGAGATCGGGCCGCGAGGCAGCCAGTGAGCCGAAGAGTTCGTAGCGGCCGCTCAGTAACTGACCTTGCCGAGAACCACCGCACGGCGCGCGCCGGTGGCCGACGGCAGATTTGATGGCTTGCGCAGCCATGTCTCGTGCGCGAGGACGGCGAAAGCGATGGCTTCCTTGAAGTCCGGATTGATGCCGTATTCCGCGGTCGTGGTCAATTCCATCTCTTCGGGCAGCTCTGCGCTCAGGAAGCTCATGAGCACGGGATTCCGCACGCCGCCGCCGCTCGCAATGACTTCGCATTGCTCAATGTCTTCCGGCAAGCACGCGCAAATCGCGTCGGCGATGGTGGCGGCCGTCAGGTGCGTAACCGTGGCGACCAGGTCCGCGGGCTCCATCCGCAGCTTCAGGAGAGAAGCGATGAATTCAGCGCCGAATTGCTCCCGTCCGGCCGATTTCGGCGGGCGGCGGCGATAGAATTCGTTCTTCAACAGCGACGCCAGAAGGTCCGGATCGACCGCTCCGGTAGAGGCGATTTCGCCGTCCGCGTCGTAGCGCTTGGACCCGCCCGAGAAGTGGGCGGCAAGCTGGTCGATCACCATGTTGCCCGGGCCGGTGTCAAAAGCGAGCACTTGCGAAGACTCGCAATTCGGCGGAAGAAGCGTCACGTTGGCGATGCCGCCGATATTGAGCAGCACGCGTGTCTTCTCCGTGTGCCGGAAAAGCAGCCAGTCGACGTAGGGGACCAGCGGGGCTCCCTGCCCTCCGGCGGCGATGTCGCGCGGGCGGAAGTCGCTGACGACGGGCGTGCCGGTAAGTTCCGCCAGCACGCTTCCATCGCCGATTTGCAGACTGGACGCGACCTTGCGGCCAAGCACTTTGGCCGGAACGCCTTCGTGATAGATGGTTTGGCCGTGCGAGCCGATCAACTCGACACTCGCGGGATCGAGTCCCGCGCCGCGGCAACATTCGAAGAAACACTCGGCATACAGTTGCGGCAGCAGAAAATGCAGCCGGGCGATCTCGCGCGTCTGCGTTTCATGGTTCGACACCGCGAGCAGCGCCGCGCGGAGATCGTCGGGATAAGGCTTCGTGCAGGCACCCAGCGTCTTCACTTCAAGCGACGAACCTTGCGCGGTGAGATCGACGGCTGCTATATCGACAATGGCGACGTCCACGCCGTCCAGCGACGTGCCGCTCATAATGCCTGCGACTCTCATTCGCGTCCCAACTCCTCTTTCAATTCCGCCAACAGCTTCAATGCGTCGAGCGGCCGCAGATTGTCGATATCGAGATCGCGGATGCGCTCGGCGATCTGCCAGCCGACGGGCTCAAAGAGCCGGATCTGAAGCGCGGGCTCGTGAACCTTCTTCTTCGGACGAACGAGTTCCTCGGTGACCGTATGCTCCGACTTCTCGTGTGTCGCGAGGATCTCTTTCGCACGCTCGATGACGACCATCGGCAGCGCGGCGAGACGCGCCACTTCGATTCCGTAACTGCGGTCGGCGGCACCGGGCTCAACTTTACGAAGGAACAGAATCTGGTCGCCGGCTTCGCGCACGGACACATGCAGGTTGCGCACGCCTTCCAGCCGCTCTTCAAGTTCCGTCAGCTCATGGTAGTGCGTGGCGAACAGAGTCCAGGCGCCGATGCGTTCATGGATGAACTCGATCACGGCCCAGGCCAGCGCGAGCCCATCGTAGGTGGACGTGCCGCGCCCGATCTCGTCGAGCACGATCAGGCTGTTCTCGGTGGCGGTGTTCAGGATGACAGCCGTTTCGGTCATCTCCACCATGAATGTCGAGCGTCCGCGCGCCAGATTATCCGAGGCGCCGATGCGAGTGAAGACGCGATCGACCACCGGCAGCAGCGCATCGTCGGCCGGCACGAAACTGCCCATCTGCGCCAGCACGGCGAGCAGCGCGGCCTGTCGCAGATACGTAGACTTGCCGCCCATGTTCGGTCCCGTAATGACGGCGATGCGGCTCGATCCGCGATCGAGGTACAGGTCGTTGGGGATGAAGCGTTGGGCGTCTTTTTCAACAAGCTTCTCGATCACCGGATGGCGGCAGGCGACGATCTTCATCTCGCCCGTGGTGCTGAAGCGCGGGCGAGAGTAACGGCGTTCGACGGAGACCTGAGCCAGTGCGGAGTAGAAGTCGATCTCGCCAATCGCGTTGGCCGTGGCGTGAATGCGCAGACCCTCGGCCGCGGTGCGCGAGCGCACCTCGGCGAAGAGTTCGCGCTCCATGTTCTGGCTGCGTTCTTCGGCGTCCATCACCTTCGCTTCGAGTTCCTTCAACTCCGGCGTGGTGAAGCGCTCGGCGTTGACCAGCGTCTGCTTGCGCTCATAGTCCGGGGGAGCGAGGTGCAGGTTCGCCTTGGAGATTTCGATAAAGAAACCGAAGACGTTGTTGAAGCGGACTTTCAGCGAGTTAATGGAAGTGCGTTCGCGCTCGCGCTGCTCGATGGCCGCGATCACCTGGCGCGAGTTGCGGCTCAGGTGGCGCAGCTCGTCGAGCGCGGCGTTGTAGCCCTCGCGAATCACGCCGCCATCGTTGAGCGTTACGGGCGGCTCGTCCGCAATCGCCGACAGAATACAGTCGCGCACATCGGCGAGTTCGTCGAGCGCCGCCAGTGCGGACTGCAACACGGCGGCCGGCAGAGCCGCAAGCAGAGGCTTGAGCGCGGGCACCAGCGCCAGCGTGCGACCCAGCGAGAGCAGGTCGCGCGGATTCGCGGTGCCGAGCGTGACGCGCGCGAGCAGGCGTTCGAGATCCTGCATCCGGCCCAGCGTCTCGCGCAGCTTTGTGCGTTCGACGGTCGCCGCGCGCAACACTTCCACGGCGTCGAGGCGGGTCTCGATCTCAAGGCGATCCAGCGACGGCCGCAGTAGCCGGCGGCGCAGCAGGCGTCCGCCCATGCCCGTCTGTGTCTGGTCGAGGACACTGAGCAGGGTCGAGTCCTTGCGTCCATCCATGTCGGCCGAGAACATCGGCTCGACGAGTTCGAGGTTGCGCACTGTAACGGCGTCGAGCAGCATGGCGCCGGAACGGTCATACCAGGTGGGGCGGTCGAGATGGTCGAGCGCGGAACGCTGAGTTTCGCGCAGATACTGCAGCAGCGCGCCCGCAGCCGACACCGCCAGGGGACGTCCGGCAAGTCCACAGCCCTCCAGCGCCAGCAGCTTGAAGTGCTCTTTGAGGAGCACCTCGCAGCGGTCGGAAGCGAACGTCCATCCGTCCACGGGCGTGACGATCCAACGGCCCTGCGGCGCGGTGTCGCGGGCGCTTTCCGGCACGAGCAATTCGCGCACATTGAGTTGCTCGAGCGACGGCATAAGTTCGACGGTGTCCATCTCCGACGCCCGGTATTCACCAGTCGAGATGTCCACCCAGGCGAGACCGGCGCGGTTCTGCTTGAGCGTGACCGCGGCGAGGTAGTTGTTCTCATGCGAGCGCAAGAGAGCGGCGTCGGTGACAGTACCCGGCGTGAGAATGCGCGTGACCTCGCGTCGGACGATGGTCTTGGTATGACGCGGGTCTTCCATTTGATCGCAGATGGCGACGCGGTAACCCTTCTGGATCAGGCGGTTGATGTAGTTCTCGGCGGCGTGCGCGGGGACGCCGCACATCGGCACGGCTTCGCCCTTCTCTTTATTTCGAGAGGTGAGGGTGATCTCCAACTCGCGCGAAGCCACGACCGCGTCGTCGAAAAACAGTTCGTAGAAATCGCCCAGACGGAACAGCAGCAGTGCATTGGGCGCCTGCTGTTTGGCCGCGTGATATTGCCGCATCAGCGGCGTGGAAGGCTCAGCACTCACACAGCTTAGGATCGGGTGCGGGATGGCTGTAAAGCAAGCCGGGTTGAAAACATGAAGATGCTCTGCGCCCGTCACTAAGATGCGCAGTAAACGCCGCTCCATCGAAAGTCATTCTGAATCGTCGCCGCTCGCGCGGCAATCGGTGCCGATCTGGAGATCGGCGCTCCCAGGGCGCGGCTCCGTTCCGTCACGCCGCCGGATGATCCAAAATCTGTTCGGCCTTACGGTCCCAAAACATCTTCTTGCCTTCGCGGTAGGCGCGAGTGGCCATCACTACTGCCACCGCGTGCGCGAAACCGGTATCGATGTTCCCGTTGGGTGTCTTGCGGCTGCGAATGCAACTCAGCCAGTTGCCGGTGTGGTCCTTCAAGTTGTCGCTCTGTTCGAGTGGAGGAATCTCAGGGCGACCCGGAAGAGTCACGGCTTCCGGCTTGACCTTACCAGCGTGGAGATCGAAGACAACGTTCGATTCCCAACCGCTGCTGGTCTCGGGCAGATACCACCACTGCGGGCTGCCTTCGCCGCCGGGCGAGTACAGTGTGCCCCGCGTGCCGCGCAAGATGGTGTGGTCACCGTAGGCGTTGCCGAAGGTTGTTGCGTAAGAATACAACACTTCTTTCTGAGTGAACGTCGAAAGGCACTGGAATGTGTCGGGATTCTCGCGCACATCGTGCCAGGCGAAGATGCCGCCATTGGCGACAGTGTCGTCGGGGATGAACGTGTCCAGGTAGAAGTGCGCCAGGCCCGAACCGTGGCTGTACCACTGGTCCGTGATGCCGCCCGAGAATTCCTTAAAGATGCGGAACTCGAAGTAGACACGCGGATCGAAGGCGCGCCACGGGCGTCCCATCAGCCAGCGTTTCCAATCCGTGTCTGCCTCGCGCAGGGCCGCGATATCCGCGCTCTTGGGCACATCCCAACGCGGGCCGTTGAAGTTCCAGCTTTGACTGATGGACACGAGCTTGCCGAGCTTTCCCTCCCGGATCATATCCCGCACCTTGTGCTGGTACGGGCAACTCAGCCACTGCGAGCCCATCTGCACCACGCGCTTCGTTTCGCGGACTGCATCGCGCGCGAGCTTCGCGTCTTCGAGCGTATTGGCCATCGGCTTCTCGCAATAGCAGTCCTTGCCGGCCCGCACGACCTCGGCCAGCAGGCGCGCGTGCTGATGATCCCCGGTGCCGAGCATGACGGCATCGAGCGACGCGTCGGCGAGCATCTCTTCGGAGTACTTGAAAGTCTTCGGACGCGCGCCGAACAGGCGCTGCACGTCGGCGGCGGCCCGTTCGCGGTTCACGCTCCAGAGGTCGCAGACGCTCCGCAGATCGAAGTTCGGATCGGTCTTCGAAGAGGCCTTGAGCATCTGCCGGTGCCCCTGTGCCCGATGGCCGCAGCCGATCTGCCCGATCTGCAGACGATCGTTCGCGCCCAGGATACGGGCATACGAGCGTGCCGTCAGCGGCAGCACGGAACCGGCGGCAAGAAACGTTCTGCGCGTGGAATCATTGGGCATTCGATTGAGCCTCCAGCCCGTGTGTGGGGCGGACCCCCAGGTCTTTGTGGGGCGGACCCCCAGGTCCGCGGGCGACCCCCTGGTCGCCCATCCGGTCTTCAACGATCACTTTGCGGCGCCACACAAGGTCTTTAGTCAAACGCAGGCCGACGTGGGCGTCGGCCCCCATCCGGACATGCCATGGGGGTCCGCCCCACGACACGCTTACACAATCTCTTCGGTCGCCGGATCCCAATGCACCGGGCTCTGGCGGCGGTACGAGGCGATGGCCATCTGGCATGCAATGGCGGCCCTGAACCCGATCTCAAACGGACAGTTCGTCGTCTTGCGGCTGCGGACGCAATCGAAGAAATTCTGCATGTGCGCGAGTGTGAAATCCTGGTAGCCGGATTCAGCGGCAGGTGTGCCCGCGGTCTTCTTCACGCGCCCGGGCTGAGGCACGAATAGGACTTGATCGGTCTCCGCGTGCGTCATGGTGCCCTTGCTGCCAAAGGCGTAGTCGTCGGTCTCTCCGAAATAGTCGTTGCCGAACATCGAGATCCAATTGAACATGAGTTTGCCGGGATGGCTCATGCAGACGTTCATCGTGTCCGGCACCTGCATCTTCGGCGAGCGGAAATTGCCGCCCGTCATGTTGACCATGGCGGGGACATCCAGATCGAGCGCGGCGGTCCAGAAGCCGACCTGGTGCACCATGTTCTCGAACACGTTGCCGCCCGAATAGTCCCAATAGAAGCGCCAGTTCATGTAGCGCTGCGGGTCGAAGGGATAGGGCTTGGCCTCGGCTTGGAACAGGGACCAGTCGATGTGCTGCGCGTCGCAATCCTCGGGGATCTGGCGCAGCCAGCCGCCGTAGGGGGCGTTCCGGAAATGATGGGCCTGCACGGCGGTGAGTTGGCCCAACGTGCCGCTGGCGACGAGATCGCGCGCCTTCTGCAGGCCTTCGCCGCTGTTCATCTGGATGCCGACCTGGACCACGCGGTCGGAGGCCCGCAGGGCCGCCCTCATGCGCCGGGCGTGACCCGGATTGAAGGCCAGCGTCTTCTCTTGATAGACGTCCTTGCCGGCTTGAATGGCCGCCACGAAGGTCAGTGCATGTTGGTGCTGGGGCGTGGCGATGAGCACGGCGTCCACGGCTTTGTCTTCGAGCAGCTTGCGATAATCCTGATAGGTGCGAATGCCGGGGACGATGGCCTTCACTTCGTCGAGGCGCCGCGTGTAGACGTCGGCGACCGCGACCGCCTCGACGTTCTTGCACTTCAGGGCTTCGTGGAAGATCTCCTTGCCCCGCGCTCCGCCGCCAATCAGCGCGAAGCGGATACGGTCATTCGCGCCG
>Ga0181528_10001364_pt1 | contig 15315 bp, 11 predicted proteins | sample PEATcosm2014_Bin_47_FD_119742 | JGI IMG/M metagenome (GOLD analysis project Ga0181528, IMG submission 119742) | Peatland microbial communities from MTU Mesocosm Facility, Houghton, MI, USA - PEATcosm2014_Bin10_10_metaG | ecosystem: Environmental > Terrestrial > Soil > Wetlands > Peat | place...
ACGCGTAAAGGTATTGCAGGGCGACCACCCGGCTGTCGCGTCGCTGGCTGAACTGGATTTTGCTCATTTTGATAACTTTCTGCTGAGTGCAGCCATCTCCAGCGCAGCCTGGGCAAATTCCGCGCCTTTTCGCATCGGACCGCCGCAGCGGGCCGCAGCCTGTCGCACATTTTCCGCAACAATGACCCCGTTGATGACGGGGATCCGCGCCTCCAGCGCCACTTGCATCAATCCCTGGCACGCGGACTCGGCCACCAACTCGTAGTGCCGTGTTTCTCCGCGGATTACGACCCCCAGCGCGACGCAGACGTCCGGGCGATGCCGCCGGCAGAGCAACTGCACGGCGATTGGAAGCTCATTTGAGCCTGGAACGCGGGCCACCACGATCCGTCCCTCACGCACCCCGGAGGCCAGCAAATGCTCGTGCACCTGATTCAGCAGAGCCTCGACATACTGGGAATTAAAACGCGCAGCCACCACACCGACCTTGAAGGCGGTGCCACTGATCTCCGACGCTTTGGGCGCATGTTGACTCATGATGAAGGCGCACACGGCAACGCCGATTGGAGATCGCTGCAAAACAAAAAACCAATGCCGGTCGGATTCTTTCCATCCGCTCGCCGAGCAAAACTGGCGCCAAGCCGCTTAGCCGGACTCATGCAGTCGGACCGCGCCTTGCGAATGATGCCGGCGATCATCGAATGGTGTGTGGGCCGGCGCTTGTCGCCGGGCCACGGACCATTGGGAAACTGGCGTGCCGACAAGCGGCAGCCCTACGGAAAGACGATGTAGGGCCGGAGCTTGTCGCCGCGCCACAGCCCATTGGGGAAACGGCTCGCCGACAAGCCCCGCGACCCTCTCGGGGCCTTGAGGCTGTCGAAACGGCGGCGGCCCTACATTCGACGGCATCGTTACGGCTTACAGCTTCACCTGCTCGACGATCTCCAGGCCGTAGCCGTCCAGCCCCACGATCTTTCGGGTGCTGTTGGACAGCAGACGGATCTGGTTCAAGCCCAGCATGCGAAGAATCTGGGCACCCGTACCGTAGTCGCGGAGCCCCATTGGCGAAATGGTTTCCCCGGGCTCGGCATTCAAGCGCTGCAGCAACACCTCGGCGGGTTTCGCCGGCTCCATGTAAACCACGGCGCCACGACCGGCGCGGGCGATCGCTTCGAGCGAGGCGGTCAGTGCATGTCCGCTGCCGCTGCCTTTGGCATGGAACACGTCGCTGAGCAGATTCTCGCTGTGCACGCGGACGAGAGTCGGCGTAAAATCGAGCGCCCCCATCGTCAGCGCCAGATGCTGCCGCTCGTCTAGCGTGCTGTGAAAGACATGCAGATCGAAGTCGCCGAATTCGGTCGGGAACGGCTTGGTGCAGACAAGCTCGACCAACTGGTCCCGTTTGATCCGATACTCGATCAGCTGGGCGATCGAAATCATCCGCAGACCGAATTTCTGCTTGAATGGAAGGAGGTCGGGCATCCGCTGCACCGTGCCATCGTCATTCACCAGTTCGCAAAGCACGCCGGCGGGAGGAAGTCCGGCAAGCACGGCCAGGTCGACGGCCGCTTCCGTGTGACCCGCGCGTTCGAGGACGCCTCCGGACCGCGCACGCAACGGGAATACATGCCCGGGTTGCACCAACTGCTCGGCCCTTGACTTTGAATCCGCAAGGACGCGGATCGTCTGCGTGCGGTCCTGGGCGCTGATCCCCGTCGTAATCCCCTCGGCGGCGTCAACGCTGACGGTGAAATCCGTGCGCCGCGACTCGCGGTTCTGGCCCACCATCGGCCCGAGTCCGAGCCGTTTCAGCTGGGGCTCGGCGCATGGCACGCAAATGATGCCGCTGCAGTAGCGGACCATCATGCCCACGGACTGGGGCGTGGCCTTCGTGGCCGCCATGATCAGGTCACCCTCGTTTTCGCGATCCTCGTCGTCGGTAACGATCACCAGCCGGCCGGCGGCAATATCCTGGATGGCGGATTCAACAGTATCGAAGGGCGGATTTGATTGATTGGTAGACACAGGAGGAGCGGGAACAAGGCTGGGGAGAACGCCCGGTCAGGGTCGGGCCATGTTCACCGGCTGTCAACGCCGGCAACTATTGGCGAAAATCAATCACGTAAGTCTCCGCCGGCTCGTCGCTGCCGTCGACGATCAACGTCATAAACAATTTAAAGGCGTAGGGCGGGCGGACAACCTTGGACGAGGTCATGGCCTTGCCGTCATCGGTGGGCGTCAACACCGCGCGTTCGTTCATGACCGAATAGACCACCGGCCATCGCAGCGCGACACGGGAGACATCCGCTGTGACGGGCAGCTTCTTGTCGTTGTAGAACGCCAGCTTGAAATTGCCGTTCTCAAGCGTGAGGCCGAGAAAGCCACCCTTTGCTCGCGGGATGACAATGCCATCAATCTTCGGCTCTTCTTCCTTGGTCGCATCCGCTGCAGAGCCGTCGGCCGGGGTCTTCGGGGCTGCTCCGGAAGACCCGCCTTCCGCCAACAGCGGAACAGCTGCACCAAGCAACGCCGCAACCAGCACAGTCTTTATCAACGAGATATTGGTTTTCATGACAGAGACAGGGTTTTCAGCAACTTAGCAAACCGGCGCCCGCCCGCAAGCCACATTCCCGGGTCGCTCGTCAATACTTGGCGAAACGGATGTCACGCCATGAAATGTCCACGTCAGCGATTCTGGAGCGACGCCTTGAGCTGGCGCCAGCGGGCGAGACGCTCGGCGATGGCCGCCTCGGCCCCCGCGGTCTTCGGCGTGTAAAGCGTCAGCGGATTCTCCAGGTACTCCTGACCCGAGATCGCCTCCGGATACTCGTGACTGTAAAGATAGCCTTTCCCATGTCCCATCCGTTTTGAGGCCTGCCCTCCCGTGTCCCGCAACTGCGCCGGCACTGATTGCACAGGTTGATTCGCAAGCGCCGCCTTCGCCGCCGCAAGCGCCTCGGTTGCCGAGTTGCTCTTTGGCGCAGTCGCGATGAAGAGCGTGGCATGCGCGAGCGTCAGCTCCGCCTCGGGCATGCCGATGAAATCCACCGCCTGGTGCGCGGCCACCGCCACTGAAAGCGCCTGCGAGTTCGCCAACCCGACGTCCTCCGAGGCAAGGATCACGAGACGCCGGGCGATAAACCTGGGGTCTTCGCCTCCGGCCAGCATTTTCGCGAGCCAGTACATCGCCGCGTCCGGATCGCAGCCGCGACAGCTTTTGATGAACGCAGAAATGGTGTCGTAATGCTCGTCTTCATCCGCGTCGTACCGGATGCGCCGTTCGCGCGCGAAGGCTTCAAGCTCTCCAGGCGTGATCTCCGCGCCCTCAGGCAGGCTGAGCACCAGGACCTCGAGGGCGTTGAGCGCCCGGCGCAAGTCCCCATCGCAAAGATTCGCGAGGGCCATCAACACCGCATCGGCCGCCGAGCAGCCGCGGGCCCCCAGACCGCGCTCCGCATCGACCAGCGCCCGCTTGAGAACGGAAACGACGTGGACGGGCGTGAGCGGATCGAGCCGGAAAAGGTGGCTGCGGCTAAGGAGCGGCGGATTCACATAGAACCCTGGATTGTGGGTCGTCGCGCCAATCAGACGGACGCTTCCCTCTTCAACATCAGGCAGCAGCAGGTCCTGCTGGGATTTGTTGAAGCGATGCAGTTCGTCGATGAAGAGAATCGTGCCTGCCTCGGGCCGGCGCCGCGCCACCGAGAGAATGTCCCGCAACTCGGCGACATTGGACATCACCGCATTGATGCGCACAAATCGGCTCTTCGTTTCCCGGGCGATCACCTCGGCGAGCGAAGTCTTTCCGCTGCCCGGGGGTCCATAGAAAATCAGGCTTCCAAACCGGTTGCCGACCACAAGGCGCGCAAGCAAACCGCCCGGCTTGAGGATGTGTTCCTGCCCCACCATTTCATTCAGTGCGCGCGGACGCATCCGCGCCGCGAGCGGCTGCAGCCTGCCCGGCGCCGAACCGCCCGATGACTCGCGCCCGGACCCCACCTGCGCCTGTGAGTCTGTCGCAAAAAGATCGCTTTGCTCGCCTTCGCTCATCCGCGCTAACCTTGCAGGAATCGGACGGGTTGGAAAGGCTGCTGCGTCAATTTCCGGGCAATTATGCAAAAATCTGTGTTCATCCGATCCCTTCTGTGGTTACGTTTTCTTCAGTCATGAACGATGCGGAGGAGGACATTCCCTATGCGTCCCCGGAGCCCGGCGAGGTCGGCCTCGTCGAGGTGCATGATTTTGTCCACGCGCAACCGTTTGCCTTTGAGAGCGGCCAGGTGCTTCCGGAATTCACCTTGCGCTACGAAACTTACGGACGGCTAAACCAGGCGCGGGACAACGCCGTCGTCATCTGCCATGCCCTGAGCGGCGATCACCATTGCGCCGGCATCCACGCGCTGACCGATCCCAAGCCTGGCTGGTGGAACAATTTTATCGGCCCGGCCAAGGCCGTCGACACGAACCGTTTTTTTGTCCTTTGCGCCAATGTCCTCGGTGGCTGCCAGGGATCAAGCGGCCCACTGTCAATTGACCCGGCGACCGGACGGCCGTTTGGCCTCACCTTTCCATTCGTGACCGTCCGCGACATGGTCCGCGCGCAAAAACTGCTGTGCGACCATCTCAGCCTGACCTCCCTCTACGCGGTCATCGGGGGCTCGATGGGAGGAATGCAGGTGCTGCAATGGGGAATTGAATACCCCGGCTTCGTGCGCCGCCTCATCCCGCTGGCAACGACCGCTCGTGAGAGCGCGCAAGCCATCGCCTTTAACGAAGTCGGCAGGCAAGCCATCATGCAGGACACCGAGTGGCATCACGGCGAATATGCCAAGGGCGGCGGCCCCCACGTCGGCCTGGCGATTGCCCGGATGATGGCGCACATCACCTACGTTTCCGACAAGAGCATGGACCTGAAGTTCGGCCGTCGGAAGACCGGCTCGGCGGCGTCCACTGCAATCGCGCCTCCCTCACCACCGAAGGCTTCTGCCGATGGCGCGGCTGCCGCCAACCCGGCTGGAACCTCGGCCGCCTACACGTTCGACGTCCAGTTCGAGGTGGAGAGTTACCTCAGGCATCAGGGCGAAAGCTTCATCAACCGCTTCGACGCCAATTCGTACCTCTACATCACGCGGGCCATCGACCACTTTGATCTGGGCGCGGCCTACGGTTCGCTGGAAAAGGCTTTTGCTCAAGTGGAGGCGGAGACGCTCTGCGTGGCGTTCACAAGCGACTGGCTGTTTCCGCCGGCGCAGAACCGCGAGATCGTTCTCGCGCTCCTGCGCGCAGGCAAGCGCGCGAGTTTTGCCGAACTCGCCACCAACCTCGGCCACGACTCGTTTTTGCTGGAATCTGAGGAGCTTTATGCGCTTGTGCGCGGATTCCTCGAAACACCGCCCCATTGACCGGCTCTTAGCCGTATCCATGCAGTCGGACCGCGCCTCACGAATGATGTCGGCGATCACCGAATAGTGTGTAGGGCCCGGCGCTTGTCGCCGTGCCACGGACGTATGGACGATTGGCGTGCCGGCAAGCGGCAGCCCTACAATTGCGGAAACGGCTCGCCGACGAGCGGCGGCCCTACATCCGCTGCATAGTTACGGATTAGGGCCGTAGGCGTGCCGAAACAGCGGGCTTCCTACGCGGTCACGTGACGAAGTCCTGTCCACAAGTGAGCGTCCCAATCTTCGCATGCTTGCGGCTCTCGATTCGGGGCGTCCAAAACCGATTGCCTTCCTGGGTGCCTCAGTCGAATCTGCGCGTTCCATGCCTGCGCATTTCACCCTCCTGCAAACCGACTCCATCACCGCGGCGCGCCGCGGCCGGTTGGTCACGCGCCACGGAGTGGTCCAGACACCGATCTTCATGCCGGTGGGCACGCAGGGCACGGTCAAGGCGGTTACCCCCGTCCATTTGCGCGAGATCGGCGCACAGATCATTCTCGGAAACACTTACCACCTGAACCTGCGCCCCGGCTCCGAGCTGGTTCGCGACCTTGGAGGGTTGCACAAATTCATGGGTTGGGACGGCCCGATCCTCACCGACAGCGGAGGATTCCAGGTCTTCAGCCTGGCAAAGCTGCGCCAGGTTCGTGACGACGGGATCACGTTTCAATCGCACCTGGATGGCGCAACCATTTTTCTCGGTCCGCGCGAGGTCATGGGCATCCAGCGAAATCTGGGCTCTGACATCGCGATGGTGCTGGATGAATGCCCTCCCTGGCCTTGTGAACGCGAGGTCTGTGTCCGCGCGATCGAGCGAAGCCAGCGATGGGCGGCGGCGTGCAAAGACGCGGCGACTGAAAGCGGTTTTCTGGCGGACGGGCATCATGTGTTTGCCATCGTTCAGGGCTCGACCTTCGACGATCTCCGGCGCGAGGCCGCGCAATCGCTGGCTGCGCTCGATTTTCCGGGTTATGCCATTGGTGGCGTCAGCGTCGGCGAGCCCGAGCCGGAAATGCTGAAGCAGGTTGCTGCGACGGCACCGCATTTGCCTGCTGACAAGCCGCGCTACACGATGGGACTCGGGACTCCTCCGCAGATTCTGAAAATGATCGCCCTTGGCATCGACATGTTCGACTGCGTGATGCCGACCCGCGTGGCGCGCAACGGACTCGCGTTTACACCGGATGGTCCGATGAACCTGCGCAATGAGCGCTACCGAACGGATGCGCGACCGATCGTCGATGGACTCGACAACTATACCTGCCGGAATTTCTCACGGGCCTACCTGCGGCATCTCTCGGTTGCCGGCGAAATGCTGGCCGGCACCCTCCTGACGATTCACAATCTCCATTTCTATCTCGATCTGGTGGCGCAGGCGCGAGCACACATCGAGACCGGGGACTTCGACTCCTGGCACCGAACCTGGATCAGCCGTTATGAGGCGGGTGAGGCCGGGCGGACGGCCCGACGGTCCGCCGACGAGCGGCGACCCTACGCCAATCCATGACCAGTCTGATCTGTAGGGCCGTCCCTAGCGGAGGCGCCATTCTGGGTTTGGTCTGCCAACAAGCACCTGGACTCGCTTGCGTGCATTCTTGGGCTATCGATACGGCATCCGCCGGCCGGTCGCGCCTACTTTTCCTTCGACTTTCAACCGTCAATTTTCGACTCTCCAACCATGCGCATCCTCGTAACCGGCGGCGCCGGATTTCTCGGCAGCCATCTCTGCGATCGGCTGATCAGCGACGGCCAGGAAGTCATCTGTCTCGACAATCTGTTCACAGGCCGGAAGGAGAACATCGTCCATTTGCTGACCAACCCGCGCTTTGAATTCATGCGGCATGACGTGGTCGATCCGTTCAAGGTCGAGGTCGATCAGATTTACAATCTCGCCTGCCCCGCTTCGCCTCCGCACTACCAGTACAATCCGATCAAGACCGTAAAGACCTCGGTCATGGGCGCGATCAACTGCCTCGGTCTCGCAAAACGCGTCAAGGCCCGCGTATTTCAGGCATCGACGTCCGAGGTCTACGGAGACCCGCAGGTCCATCCGCAGCCGGAGACGTATTGGGGACATGTCAATCCCATCGGACGGCGTTCCTGTTACGACGAGGGAAAGCGCTGCGCGGAAACGCTGTTTTTCGATTATCATCAGGAGAACAAGGTCGACATCCGCGTGGCGCGGATCTTCAACACCTACGGACCGCGAATGCTTCCCAACGACGGCCGGGTGGTCTCCAATTTCATCGTCCAGGCGCTGCGGGGTGAAGACCTCACCGTTTACGGCGATGGCACGCAGACACGTTCATTCTGTTTCGTCGGCGATTTGATCGAAGCGTTCTGCCGCTTCATGAAGCAGACGGAGACCGTGGGGCCGGTGAATCTCGGCAATCCAGACGAGTTCACCATGCTGCAGCTGGCGGAACTCACGGTGAAGCTGGTCGGCGGGAAATCAAGGATCGTCCACAAGCCGCTTCCATCCGACGATCCGAAGCAGCGCCGTCCCGATATCACGCTGGCCCGCAAGACGCTCCGGTGGAAACCCGCGGTTGCACTCGAAGAGGGATTGAAGCGGACCATCGCCTATTTCCGCGGACGAGTGTGATTTGGCGCACGGCCTCGTGAAGAGGCCTCCGGCTGGAGATTCGAAGACCTCATGGCGTGCGTCCGTCCGGAACGCGACAAAGGCGTCGCTTCCCCAGACTGACTTCGGACTCTTTTTATCTGACCATTGCCGATACCTGGGCCTGCTCATCGGGCTCCACGTAATCAAGGCGTGTCACCAAGACCTCGACGCTGAGCTTGCGTGTGGCCGTGCCCCGGTAGGTGCCTCGGAGCGGCGAAACGTCCGCGTAGTCGCGCCCGACAGCGACCTTCACATGGCGCTGGTTGACCTGTTGCTGGTTGGTGGGATCGAGTCCGCGCCAGCCGACACCCGGTATATAAACCTCGACCCAGGCATGCGTGGCTTGCGCTCCCTTTAGCTGGTCGGCAGGACCGTTGTAAAGGTAACCGCTGACATAACGGGCGGGAATCTTGAGGGCCCGGCAAAGCCCGATCATCACGTGCGCAAAATCCTGGCAAACCCCCTGGCGAAGCCGGAGCGCCTCCTCCATCGTGGTATGCGCATTGGTCACGGAGGGGATGTACCGGAATTCCGTGCCGAGGTGGTGCATGATCGCCTGCACGATCTGCCACACGTCGGTGTGGTTGCCAGCGACATCGAGCGCGAGCCGCCATGCCTCGGGGGTGGATCTCACATAGGTGCTCGGCTGGAGAAAATCGTAGCATTCGCCAAGCCGTTCACAGGCTGCCAAATCGGAAACCGGCGCCGGCGTTGCGTCCCCTGCGAGCGCAGGCAGATCCTGAGTCACGACGACCGAAGTGGCCTCGACGGTCAGTTCCTGATGCGGCGTGGAAAGGTCGATGACGTGGACGCAGTTGCGGTAAAAATCGTAGAAATGGGTGAGCCGGGTGGTGGGCAGCACCTTGAGCAGAAAGCTCTGCCGGGCCTGCCCGGCGCATTCAATTGCCTCCAGGCGCGCCTCATTGAAGCTGTCGCGAACCGGGGCTCCGTAGGCAAAATGTGTGCGGTGGTAAACTTGCAGCTTCATTAACAGAGCTGCTGTTGTTGCTGTTGCTGCTCCTCCTGCTGGCGCAACTCGTCATCGGACTGCAACCGGAAGGCCTGGAGAATGTATGTCTGGAACAATGCGTCGCCGATCGCGTTGAGCTTTGCCTGGAGCTGGTCGATATAGGCGTGAAGGCCGCAATCAAAAATGTCCGCGGCCGTGCTGAACTGCAATTCGGCAAGCAGCCGGCCGCAGAGCCGTTCCGCCTCATTGCTGAAGCGGTTCTCGGCGCTGCCTGAGATGCCGCGCAGCGCAAGGTTGAGCTGCTGCACGCAGAAGCGGACCGAGCGGGGGAATCCCTCCGACAAAAGCAGAAACTCCGCGACCAAAGCGGGCTGCACTTCTGCACCGTGGAGCGCCTTGTAGGCATCCCACGCACTCGACGAGCGCAGCACGGCAGACCAGCCGAGCGCGTCGGTCTGGCTTGGTTCGACGGCAGCCGGGGCGCCCCGGGCAGGCACCGAGGCATGGCGAAGATCAAGCAGGCGCGAAGTCTTGTCGGCCCGTTCGAGGTAGCGTGCGACCTGGACGAAATACCAGCCCTCATTGCGCACGACGGTGGCATCGGTCAGCCCCTGCAAATGGAGCGAGCCCATTTTGATTTCATCGAAGAACTCCTGCGGACTTTCCTTCCAGAGCTCCCGCGCCCGGGGCGAGTGAAGCATGAGATAGAGGCGGTTGAGCGACTCCCATACCTCGACGGTAAGCTGGTCTCGCACCGTCCGCGCGTTCTCGCGGGCCTGGTCGATGCATGAGACGATCGAGTTCGGATTGAGCGCCTGAAAGACGAGAAACTCGGTCACCGTCTGTCCGGTGGCCTTGGGATGGAGCTGTTGGAACAGCGTCTCATCGCCCGTGCTTTGCACAACCGGCTGCCAATACGCGGCGAGCGTCCGGTCGTTGAGATTGTGCACATCGAGGAGCAACTGGAGGTTGACGTCGACCAGGCGGGCAGTGTTTTCGGCCCGCTCCAGATGGCGGCTCATCCAGAAGAGGTTGTGGGCTACGCGGCTGAGCATGGGGAAATCATTCGTTGCCGTACAGAACCCAGGTGTCCTTGCTTCCGCCACCCTGGGAGGAGTTGACAACTAGTGATCCCGGCCGCAGCGCGACGCGCGTGAGTCCGCCAGGAAGCACAACGGTTTTTTCGCCGTAGAGTATAAACGGGCGCAGGTCGACATGGCGCCCTGCGAACCCGCCTTCGTGGCTCGTCGGATGACGCGAAAGCTTCACGACCGGCTGCGCAATGTAGTTGCGCGGTTCGGCGATAATCCGCCGGCGGAACTCCTCGCGCTCGGCCTCGCTCGCCTGCGGTCCCATCAGCATCCCGTAGCCACCCGCCTCGTTGGCTGCCTTGACCACCAGCTCGGGGAGATGATCGAGAATATAACTGCGGTCTTTCTCTTCGCTCGCAAGATAGGTCGGCACGTTGGGCAGAATCGGGTCCTGGTCGAGGTAATACTTGATCATCCTCGGCACGAAATAATACATCACCTTGTCATCCGCGATGCCCGTGCCCACGGAATTGGCAAGCGAAACGTGGCCGGACCGGTAGGCGTTGATCAAGCCGGGCACTCCGAGCGCCGAGTCGCGGCGGAAGACAAGCGGATCGAGAAAATCGTCGTCGATGCGGCGGTAAATCACGTGGACGGGCTGCAGCCCTTTGGTCGTCCGCATGTAAACGTGCTGGTCGCGCACAAGGAGATCGCGTCCCTCGACGATCTCGATACCCATCTGCCGCGCCAGGTACGTGTGCTCGAAATAAGCCGAATTGAAGGCGCCGGGTGTGAGCAGCACCACTGTCGGTTCAGCCACGCCAGCCGGGGCGATGTGATGAAGGAGTTTCAGCAGCTCGGCTGGATAATGCTCTACGGACCGCACGCCGTTCTCTTCAAAACTCTCGGGGAAAGTCCGCTTGATCGCCCGACGATTTTCCAGCACATAGCTGACACCAGACGGGCAGCGACCGTTGTCTTCCAGGACGAGATATTGACCGGAGGCGTCACGGATGATGTCGGTGCCGCAGATGTGGATGTAGATGTCCTTTGGCACCGGGAAGTTGACGAACTCGCGCCGAAAATGACGCGCAGAAAACACGTAATCAGGCGGAATCGTTCCGTCCCGGATGATGTGCTGGTCGTGATAGATGTCGTGAAGGAAAAGATTGAGCGCGGTGATCCGCTGAATGAGCCCCCGTTCGAGATAGGCCCACTCGGGCGCAGGAATGATGCGGGGCACAAGATCAAAGGGGAAAATCCGCTCGGCTCCCTTGGAGTCGCCGTAAACGTTGAACGTGATCCCTTGCCGCATGAACGCGAGATCGACAGCCCTCCGCTTGGCCTCGAACTCGGTCCTGCTCAGCCCGCCCAGCCGCTGCGCAAAGCGTGCGTAATGCGGGCGCGGCCCGTTGACCGGATCCACCATTTCGTCGAAATAGCCCTGGGTGTCGTAGTTGCGGAATGGGCCGGATGGCGACGCGCTGGAAGCCGATCCGGATGAGGAGGCGACGGGGTGAGCAGAGGCTAGATCAGTGGCAGTTGACATGGGAACCATGACAAACAAGCAGGTCCCGTGCTAACTGTACAAATTTGAGTAATTATATTCACAGGATGCCACAGCACCTCGTGCAACTCGACCAGGCGTGGCGGCCGGAGAGTCCTCGCAACCCATGGATGCCGCAGGCCAAGCCGAATCGATGCACATTGTAGGAAGCGACCTTGCGCGCGATTCAAACGTGGAAATCGCCTGTCCCTCGACTTTGCTCGGGGCCATGAGCTCGTCGAAACGGCTCGCGATACAAGGGTGGAAATGGCCTGCGATCAGGCTTCCTGCCCCCACTCCCGGACAACATCTTATTCCAGAGTGAGCCCCGCGGCATTTTTAATGGTCGCCCAGGCACGCAATAACACGCGGGATTTGCCATTTGCCAAGCCCCCTCAGGTCGACTTAGCTTCGACCTCTTTTCATGATTTCCTGGCTATTTAAGAAATTCTCCGGCCGCCACTATCGCAAGTTTCTCGAGCGGAGCCGTCCTATCGTCGCGCGCATCAACGAGGTCGGAAGCACCTACGACTCGCTCACCGATGAGCAACTCCAGGCGAAGACGACCGAGTTTCGCGAGCGTTTCAAGGCCGGCGAAACCCTTGACCAGCTTCTCCCTGAGGCGTTCGCAGCGGTCAGGTCCGCCGCACGCCGGCTTTGCGGACGCAAGATCACGGTGTGCGACCACGAGCTGACGTGGGACATGGTCCATTACGACGTCCAGTTGATCGGCGGCATCGCCCTGCACGAGGGAAAGATTGCGGAAATGGCCACCGGCGAGGGCAAGACTCTCGTTGCAACATTGCCGCTCTATTTGAATTCGCTTTCCGGCCGCAATGCCCAACTCGTCACGGCCAACGACTATCTGGCCCGCCGCGACGCCGAATGGATGGGTCACCTTTACCAATTCCTCGGAGTCTCTGTCGGCTGCATTCAGCAGCTGATGGCGAACGATGTCCGGCGCGAAATGTACAATCGGGACATCACCTATGGCACGGCTTCCGAATTCGGCTTCGACTACCTGCGCGACAACGGAATGGCCACGCGCAAGGACGATCAGGTGCAACGCGACCATTTCTACTGCATCGTCGACGAGGTTGACTCGATCCTTGTCGATGAGGCCCGCACGCCGCTGATCATTTCCGGTCCCGCGCCGATCGAACGCGAGCAACCGTTCTCGCGCATCAAACCGTCGGTTGAGGACTTGGTGAACACGCAGACCCGCCTCTGCAACAAGTTCATCACCGAGGCTCGCGAGCTCATCGAAAAGCCCAACCTGTCGGCCGACGACCGCGACCTTGCCCTCCGGAAGATGCTGCAGGTGAAAATGGGCAACCCCAAGAACAAGCAGCTCATGCGCCTCATGGAGACGCCGGAGTGGCGCAAACGCCTCGACAAATTCGACGCGGAAATGAATTCGGACCTGAACAAGGACGAGCTCTACCGCCTCAAGGAGGAACTTTACTACACGATCGACGAACGCCAGCACCAGGCCGACCTCGGCGAAATCGGCCGGACCAAGCTTCATCCGGAGAACCCGGATGCGTTCATGATGCCGGACCTGGCCACCGAATTCAGCGATCTCGAGAAGAATCACGACCTCACTCCTGAGGAAAAGGAAAAGCTCCGAACCGAGGCGCAGCAGCGGTTTGAGGTCATCAGCGAGGACATCCACGCGATCAGCCAGCTCCTGCGCGCCTATTCACTCTACGAGCGCGACGTCGAATACGTGGTCCAGGAAGGCAAGGTCATGATCGTCGATGAAAACACCGGGCGCGTCATGCCCGGCCGGCGATGGTCCGACGGCCTGCATCAGGCGGTCGAGGCCAAGGAGAACGTCGTGATCGAACGCGAAACTCGAACGTATGCGACGATCACGATTCAGAATTACTTCCGCATGTACGAGAAGCTCGCGGGCATGACCGGCACCGCCGAGACCGAAGCCACCGAGCTCAACGAGATCTACCGTCTCACCTGCGTCGTCATCCCAACCAACAGGCCTTGCGTCCGGCTGGACAAAAACGACTCCATCTTCAAGACGCGACGCGACAAATTCAACGCGGTGGTCAAGGAGATTCAGCTGGCCAACGCGCGCGGCCAGCCCGTCCTTGTCGGCACGGTTTCAGTGGAAGCATCCGAAGTCCTCAGCCGCATGCTTCGCCGGGCCAACATCGTCCACTCCGTCCTCAACGCCAAATTCCACCAGCAAGAGGCCGAAATTATCTCGCGTGCCGGGCAACGCGGCTCGGTGACCATCGCCACCAACATGGCGGGCCGCGGCACCGACATCAAACTCAGCGATGGGGTGAGGTTCACGGTTGCTTCCGGTCCGAATCCCGACCCGGAGAAGAAAGGCCAGATCCGCTACACGCTGACTGATGTCAAAACCGGGGATACGGTCGCAATTGACGCCGACAGCGATGCGGCGCGCTCGCTCCAGCTGACTCCGAACAGCAAGGAGGCGGGCGGACTGTACGTCATCGGCACCGAGCGCCACGAGTCGCGCCGGATCGACCGGCAATTGCGCGGCCGTTGCGCCCGCCAAGGAGACCCTGGCCTGAGCAAGTTCTTCCTCTCACTCGAAGACGAACTCCTGCGCATCTTCCTTCAAGGCAACATCGCCTCCCGGCTCATGGAAGGCACGATGAAGGAAGGCGAGGAACTCGAGCATCCGTGGCTCAACCGCTCCATCGAGAGCGCCCAGAAGAAAGTTGAGCAGCAAAACTTCTCCATCCGCAAACGCCTGCTGCAATACGACGATGTCCTCAACCAGCAGCGCGAAGTTGTCTACGGCATCCGCAACGGCGCAATCCACAGCCCGCGGCCCAAGGACATCATTTTCGACATGGTGGAGGAGGAGCTCGCAGAACGCCTCGAAGCCGCAGGCTTTGACACAAAAGCCGGCCCGGTGTCGTCCTTGGTCGAAAGCTTTGTCGGCTGGATCAATTCGCATTTCCCCATCGGACTAAAGATCGCCGAGTTTGCAGGGATTGACGGCAAGACTGCGTTGTCGCTTGTGGTGGAGCGGATCAAGAAAGCCTATTCGGTCAAGGAATCGGTCGAGGTGCCCGAGGCCCTTGCAGCCCTGGAGCGATACGTCGTGATCAACGCAATCGACCATCACTGGCAGGAGCACCTGACGGAGATGGAGGAATTGCGCCGCTCGATCGGCCTGCGCAGTTACGGCCAGAAGGATCCGCTGCAGGAATACAAGAGCGAAGCCTACCGGTACTTCGAAGAGTTGATGAACAATGTCCGGCTGCAGATCTGCACCGGGCTTTTCAGGTCGACCACGAATCTGCAGTCCTTCGAGAACATGCTGTCGATCCTCTCGCGCAGTGCGCGCCTGCAGGGACCGGAAACGCCGGTTCCGGCCGGTGGTGGCGCGGCCGCTCCCCGCCCGGCGCCAGCACAAGCCGTGTTACCCGGCGCATCTCCACGCCGCGTGGGAGGCGTCGAAATGCCCGTTCCGGAAGCCGATGGCGAACCGGCATCGGCGGAGCCTGAAATCCAGCTGCCGCGTATCACCGTCCGTCGCGATACTCCGAAGGTCGGCCGCAACGATCCGTGTCCCTGCGGCAGCGGCAAGAAATTCAAGCAGTGCCACGGGAAATAGCGGCAGCCCCGCGTTCAAGGTCGAGCAGGCGCTGCTTGCGCCACACACCGCCGGCGTAACCCGAAATTGCGCCGTCGGAGCGGAT
>Ga0181528_10001368_pt1 | contig 15293 bp, 8 predicted proteins | sample PEATcosm2014_Bin_47_FD_119742 | JGI IMG/M metagenome (GOLD analysis project Ga0181528, IMG submission 119742) | Peatland microbial communities from MTU Mesocosm Facility, Houghton, MI, USA - PEATcosm2014_Bin10_10_metaG | ecosystem: Environmental > Terrestrial > Soil > Wetlands > Peat | place...
CGACGACGATGTCCTTGTCGACTGGGGCGCGCCCGTGTCACTGCCGGTGAGGGTAACCTCTGCCTTGGGTACAACCGCGCCGGAGGGATCGTGAACCGAACCCACCACCGAGCCTCCACCGGCTTGCCCCATGAGGGCATGGCCTGAAAGCAACGTGAATGCCAACACTCCAAAAACTATCGTCCGTAACAACTTCATTCCGTCTCCTCCTCCAAAATCCTGCTTGATTACGTTACCTGGCCCTCGGTCTGTGTTCGGAGTCCTCGCGATCTCCGGCCGATTTCTATACGACGAAAGAATCGAATCAGCAATGGCCCCCGATCAGAAAAGGAGGCGACTGCAAAACCCCGGAGAACGCCGGAATGTCCAAATGGGCCGGCATTCAAGTGTAGCTGTGAGCCGCAATATGCCAGAGGCTTTGAACCTTCCAGGAAGGCTCAGCAAATCTCCACATCAGCAAAGCGGGCTTCGTAAATGCAACGAAAACGTAGAAGATGTTTCGTTTAAGCGGGGAATAGCGTTCGATCGTCTTTGCGATCCGTGCTGAGTCAAGCAAACGTTATCTGAACGCTTAGCCGCTTGTCAATAGCAAAATTAAGTTTCATGGGCAACTGGGATGCACGCGGATATCTATTTGAAAACATATGGTATATTCCTTGCGCTTGGGTTCGGGAGGAAATCGGGTAAGCGTTCTCTTGAAGAGAACTTCGGTCGCTTAAGCGCTTGCCTGTGATATGTTGATTTGACGTGAACGCCACCTGGATGAGAAAAAATGAGGGCGCTGGACTACCCCGCATGGGGCAAACTCGAATTTAGAGACGTTCCCCGGCCGAGCCTTGCAGAGGGCGAAGTGCTCCTCCGGGTGCACTCCTGCGGCGTCTGCGGCTCGGAACTGGAGACTTTCAAGAATTCGAGCTTCAGGAGGACTCCGCCCCTGATCATGGGCCATGAATTCTGTGGCGTGGTGGAGCAGGTGAATGGGGAAAACCGCCGCAAACTCGAGGGCCGGCGCGTGCTGTGCCACGCCATGGTGCACTGCGGCCAATGCTCCGCCTGCCTGCGCGGCGACACCAATCTCTGTACGCACCGCCAGGTATTCGGCATGCACCGCCCGGGGGCATTCGCCGAGTATGTTGCGGTCCCCGAGCGCATCCTGCTTCCCTGGCCCGCAGGGCTTCCGGACGATGCGGCCGTTTTCACCGAGCCGCTGTCAAACGGGATCAACGCGATGCGCCAGGGCGGCACGGCCAGAAAATCGCGTGTGGTCGTCATCGGCGCGGGCCCAATCGGACTGATGTGCCTCTTCGCTGCGCGCCGCCTGCATCAATCGCGGGTGATTGTTTCAGACCTTGTTCCGGCGCGCCTCGATGCTGCCCGCAAGTTGGGGGCTGAGTTGACCGTGCATCCACCGCACCAGGATCTCGATAGGGAAATCCAAAGGCACTGGGGCGGCGAGCGCGCCGAGTTTATCATCGATGCCGTCGGCAGCGCCGAGACCAAGCAGCTTGCGATCGATCTGGTGGAACCCGGGGGAGCGGTGGTTTGGGTTGGATTGCACGAGGACACGATCCAATTGAGCAGCTATCCCATCACACTCGGACAAAAGTGCGTGACGGGTTCCTACTCCGGTTCACTTCACGATCTTCGCCTGGCGGCAGATATCCTGGCGGAGGGCAGCCTCGACACAAGCTGGGCATCGCATTACCCTATTGAGCAGGGCGAATCGGGGTTTCGCGAGTTACTTCGTTCCGATTCAACTAAAATCAAAGTTATTCTGCAATTCTGATCGCATTGCGGGAAGGCCCGCCAAACAGTGCGCCGGCCGCAACGGTCTGAGGGAAGCGACGTTGATGCCGCTGAGCAACAAGAGTCTGACTGCCTGGGCGAGCGTTGCCGCATGCACCCTGATGTTGGTACCGGCTGCCTGCCACGCGCTTCCGGTTCCAGAAAAGCAGGCGCAGGCCAAACAGCTTATCGACTCCCGCCAGCTGGACAGCGCAGAGAAGCTGATCGTGACCGAAATGATGGCCGCGCCGCGCGATCCGGACTGGATCACGCTTCTTGCCGAGGTTCGGCTGGGTCAGAATCGCACGCGCGAAGCGCTGAAGCTGATCGCAGATGCCAACGAGATCGGCGGCGAGTCCGCAAGCCGCGACATGTTGATCAGCCTGGCGCAGAGCCAGGCCGGACATATGGACCGCGCCGAGCCTCCAATTCGCGCCGCGATCCAACTTGACCCCAGCAACGCCACAGCGCACTACTTTCTGGCGCGACTGCTGTATACGGATAACCGATTCGACGAGGCGATCGCGGAGACGCAGAAGACCGTCGACCTGGCGCCCAGCTTTGTGCGCGCCTACGAAAACATGGGGCTGTGCTACGAGGGAAAGTACCGGCTCGACGAAGCGGAGCGCTGGTATCGGAAGGCCATCGATCTTGAATCGACCAGCGAGAACAAAACCGAATGGCCGATGATCGATCTGGCGATTCTGCTGATGCACCAGGATCGCAACGCAGACGCGAAGCCGTACCTGGATCAGGCGCTGGCCATCAACCCGCTGAACACCCAGGCCCTGATTCAGTTGGGATCGCTCTACGAGGCGGACGGAGATATCAAGACCGCATTGGATGAATATCGCGCCGCTATACGCAGCGAGCACGCCAACCTGCAGCCCGGCCTGGCAAGCGCTTACTACAAGGCCGCGCGCCTGGCCAAAAAGCTTGGATATACCGAGGAATCTCAGCGATACTTCAAGAAGTTCAATGAAGTTCAGCCCAAACATTAGGGCGCGCTTGCCGTATCGCAGGATGCGACGCATTGTGCGCATCGGAGTTGGCGCATGAGGGCGGGGAATCTTGCGCATTTTTCGCTAGTCTGCTGCGCACTGGCATGTGCCGGGCAGCCGCAGCCCGCGGAGCTCGACCGGCTCCTGAAAGAAGGCGCAGCGCTCAGCCAAAAGGGCGACTTCGCACGCGCCATTCCGATCCTCAAGCGGGCCAGGGATCTGGCGCCTGAAAATCCGTCGGCCAATTATCTTCTCGGCGTTGCGCAGCTCGAAAGCGGATACGCTGCCGATGCGGTCGCTCCGCTGCGCATTGCTGCGCAAGCGAAGCCTCTGAATGAGGCGGCGGAAGGACATCTGGGCGACGCGGAGATGGAGCTGAAAGAGTTTCCTCTTGCCGCGGAAACATTTCTAGGCGCGGTCTCCCGCTCGCCGGACTCCGAGCAAACGCTGGTGTGGTGGACTGACTTCAGCCTTGAGCGGTATCGCGTGCTCGAGTTTTCATTGCGCGCCACGGCGCGCGGCCGGGCCGCACTGCTGGCCACGGCGGCGGAAGAGAGCACCATCGATTGGAAAAAGAAAGAGGAGTTGCTGCAACTGGCCGCGGCATTGAACTCCGGACTCCGCGAGATCGGCGGGGAGTTGGGAATTGCGCAGGCAATCGTGGGCGAACGGGCGAACGCGGAGGCCAGTCTGAAGTCCGCAAAAGAAACCGCTCCCGATGCGGCGTCGACACTCGAGCTGGAAGCGCTCGTCGATGCCGCGCAAGGAAGCTGGACGGAGTCAAACGCAAAGCTTCTCGAACTCGATCGCCGTTCATCGAGCGAGTTCAACCGACTGCTGGCCGCCTGGCCGCGCAATCTGCTTCCCGGTTCCGAGAGCGACGATCCTGTTTGGCAATGCATCCGGGAGAAGCGAGCTAGTTGTGCGGAGGTTTCGGTTCAACCTGCGCGGCAGGAGACGCTTTCAGCCGAGCGCCTCTTCACCGAAGGCCGTTGGGAGCAGTTGATCTCCGAACCAGCTCCGGCCGGCGAGGATGCGGCCTGGTGGTACTGGCGCGGAGTGGCCTATGCAAAGCTCGGCGACTGCCACCATGCCATTCCTGCGCTCGAACGCGGGCTGGGGCCCGGTGCTGAGACGGCCGCGGCGCAACTCGCATCCTGTTATGAGCGCGAAGCGGTGCTCACCGCCGATCACCTGCATGCGCTGGGGAAAGAGGCTGCGGTTCATCTAATTCGCGGCGACATTCAGCTTTCCATCCGGCTTGACGCCGCAAAAGCTGCCGCTGAATACACACAGGCGCTGAGCTTGACGCCGAACGACCCACAGCTGCTTGAGAAGCTGGCCGAAGCGTACTTCAGCCAGGGCGAGATGGAGAAGGCGCAGCAAGCAGCGCAGCAAGCCCTCGAACTCAATCCGAATCGCAAACAGCTCGTCCGCCTGCTCGTCCAGATTGCGCTTAGCCAACGCGATTACCCTGCCGCGCTCTCGCTGCTCAGCAGGCTTGCAGGCGTCGAACCGGGCGATCCCTGGGTTCGCGTTCAGCAGGCGACCGCCTACGCGCAGACCGGCCGTCCTGAAGAAGCGGTGCAGGCATTGCAGCCGGCTCTGGACGCAGGCTACCCGGATGAGAAGGGCTCGCTGCACGCGCTGCTGGCCGCGCAGCTTCGCAAGCTTGGCCGCACCGAAGATGCCGGGCGGGCAACTGCGGAAGCAATCCGCCTGGCCGATGTCTTCGCACAGCAAAACGGGAACGCGCCGGCGGACCATCCAGGGGCAGAAACCCCGCCACGCTGAAGCGCGCCGAGTACGGCCCCATTCTTCTACTTCTGCTGTTCAGCTTCCTTCAGCAACTTGTCGAACTCCGAGCGCGGCATCTTCAGCTTCTCAGGATGCGCTTCGACCCATTTCCCAAATGACACATACTTGGCGGGCGGCCAACCCTCGAAGTCCCCGCCGTTCTTGCCTTCGCGATTCAGCTCGAAGTTATACATGTCCTGTAAATTTGTGAACTCCGCTGAGCTGATCGCCTCCTCGGCCAGAATCGCGGGAATAAAAAGGACGCCTTCGGTCTTGGCCAGCACCAGGTCTCCCGGCAGCACTATGGCCCGTCCAATGCGCACCGGCGCATTGATCGCGGTCAATTCCATGCGCGCCCAGGCCGAAGGATCGTAGCCGCGATAGAAGCCGTTGAAATTTTTGATCTCGCGGTTCTCCTCCTGGTCGCGAATGCCGGCATCGAAGACAAAGCCCGCGTGTGTATGCCCGGCAATGGCGTTGCCAAGATTGGAACCGATCAGCGTACCCTCCACAATTTTTCCGAAGCCGTCGGCAACATACACATCGCCTTCGCTCAACTCCGCAATCGGCCAGCTGTTGGTATCGGCCACGCGGCCCTCGGCCTTGCCTTCGGCCCGGATTGCGCGTTCCATGTCCGGCCGCGTGGGCATGTATTGCGCCGTCAATGCGCGGCCCGCAAAAGGCTTCTCAATATGCAGCGCCTGCCATCCGCCGTCAAACTGATCCTTGTAGCCGTGGTCCCAGAGGAATCCCCAGATGTCCTCGATCGATATATCCGCCGCTCGCTTCAGCAGTTCGTCGGGCAGCTTCGGCCGGCCATCCGGGAACCGGTCGCCCTTCCAATCCGAGGTGTAGAACAGGATCTGTTCCTTCGTCATCTTCACCTGCGCCCGAGCATGAATCGAACTCAGCGCAGCGCAAATCGTCAGAATTCCGATGATCGTCTTTCTCATCTGTCGTCTCTCCAATTCATTTCTGATTAGGCGGTATTTGTCTGCCGTCCGGCCTTGAGAACTTTGTCCACCAGCCCTCCAGGCTGAGTCAGCGCCGTGATGTCCTTGTTCAGCAGCGCTGCCGGAGCATTCCAGATGGACCAGTTGAACCAGTAATCCCATCCGTAATTCACTTCTCCCGTATCGCCGCCTGCGCTGTGACAATTCGGACCATCCCACAGATAGCCCCATGTGAGATAACTCAACGCGAGATTCTTGCGCAAGAGCTCAAGGCCGAAGTTTTTCTGTCCTTCGAAGATGAATGTCAGGGCGTTCCAAATAACCTGGTGGTTGGTGTAAACGTACTCGCCGGTCAAATACCCCGTCTTGTCGGCTGTCCACAGCGATCCGTTGGGCAGTGCGTAAATGGGCGGCATGCCCAGCTTGCTCAGATTGCAGACCTTCTCGCGCAAGGTCTGAAGCACGCGGCGCGTATTCTCCCTGGGAAAGACTTCCGGCAGTCCGCAGAAGCGCGCCCAGTATTGCCCATTCAGTTGCGGCGAGTAGAATGCGTCGAGCTTCCTGCCTGTTGTCGTATCGTGATAGACGAGGTAATGATCGCCGTTCCAAAGGAACCGTTGCATCGCATCTTTGCCCGCAGCGACAAATTCGTCCATGCGCCGCGCTTCGTCGCCGTCGTTCATGGCCTGCGCCCACGCCTTCAGCATTTCAGCGGCGGCGATGCGCAATCCGCCCGGATGCGTGACATACCCGTACATGGAGCGGTCTTCAAACCACTCGATATCGTTCCACGCATGCGGCCGCTTGGGCGGCATGGCAATGATCTGCGAGGGCCCAAGCTCGGGCCGCTGCGTGAAAGAGTACTCGAGGGCCTTCTTCACCGAGGGATAGAACTCCCTCATAAAGGCGTCATCCGCGGTGATCTTCCAATGCAGGTAGGCGGCAGAGACATAGCAGAAGCCCGAAACCACTTCCTGGTAGTCATACGACATGGGATTCGCGGGATCGGCCCATCGTCCCATCAACTGCGCAACGTCGCCATTCTCCCGCTGCGTGGAACGAATGGCGCGCAAAAGCGACAAGGCACAATCGGGAAAGAAAAACGAGAGCGTGGGCCCCTGCATGCCGATGTTTGAAAGCGTGCTCATGTGCGGGCAAGCACGCGGCGATTCTTCCAGCGCAAATAGCCCGTCCTCCGGCTTGCACCAGTCGCCGATCGGTTCCCTGGCCTGCGCCCACATGCTGCAAGGGGCAAAGTAATAGAGCGCATTGATTAGCGAATCGGCCAGCCATCCCGGCAGTGTCGTGTCGCCGTAAATCACGGACTGCCAGGCAAGCACGCGCTGAAGCAACTGCTCGTGATTCCGCTCGAGGTAACTCGCCACCTCGCCGGCATCGTTGAAGCGCGATGCATACATATGCGTGAACCGCTTCCCGGTCGTCGAAAGCGTCTCGCCTTCCGGCGCGTAAGTCGAAATGCGCTGGCCGCCCGTACCCGGGTTACCGTTCCCCTCCCACTCCGGTGCGTACCAGGCCAGGATCACGCGAACGATTTTCTCTCCGCCGGCGGGAATGTCATACGGAATCGCAAGGGACGAACTGCCATCGTCGCCGGCGCCGATAGGCGGCAATGTTTCACCGGCTGCGCTCCACGTTCTTCCATCCACGCCAAGGTTGCTGCCAGTGCGAACCGGTAGTTCGCCGATCGCTGCAAGCACATAGCTCATGCCCCAGGGCTCGTTCTCCACCCAGGTTCCCGACAGCCCGGCGGGTGCAGCGCGACGCGTTACGCGAGGCGGCGGCATGACCGGTTTCATGGGCATATCCGGCCAGCCGATCGACGTGTCCCTGGAGGCGTGATCGGCGAAGCCCGGAAAGTTGAAGAGCAGGCATCCCTTCTGCGCCGACGAACTCGTGTTCCTCAAGTGCGCTTCAAACACTGCGCCTGGAGTATTCGATGCCTTCGAGTCGCCGGGAATCAGCGGCGACCAGCAGCGCAATCCGATCTGCACCGGCGCATCCGATTTGTATTCGATATCGGCAACCGGGTAGTGGCCCCAGTAATCGCTCTGCTGCATGGAGCCAAGGACCTTCACTCCCAGCGTTGGCCTGTTGTTGCCCGCGTAGTTCTTGGTCTGCGCAGTTCCGCAGACCCAGGCTCTGCCGCCGCTTGCGATACCCAGGTATGGAACATTGAGCGGTCCACCAATGGGCGTGAGGTGATTGAAGATCGACGAATATCCGAGCGAGCCCGATGGCTCAAGATAGAGCGCTCCTGTGTCGATGCCGCCCAGGGGCATTCCCGAGCACGGAAATGGGCGGTCGACATAACAACTGAAGTAACCTGCCGCCCTGGTTCGATAACAAATGCCGGACACCTCGCCGGGAAAACCCGACGCGCGAAACGTATTCCACTCGCCACCCTTCAAATCGGATGGAAAAAGCCGGCCTCCGCGCGGGCCGTCCGCCGGCTTCGTTTCTTCGTTCACTCCAAGCGGCAGAGCCTCGCCTTTAAGGCGCGGCCACCGCAGCGCGCCGGCGGCCGCGGAGAGTCGCAAGAAGCTGCGCCGGTTCAGTTTAAGTCCCATGGGTTGTTGCCTTGTCGAGCGCGAGTGGCTGAGAAACTACACCATTACTTCGCAACCGGGAAGTTGTCCAGCGCAGTGACGGTTTCCGGCTTGACGTCCGGATCCAACTGATAGGGAACTTTTGCATCGCGGAAGTTGTTATCGAGCAGATGGATGTCGTGGCTCGCGGCTCCACTCACTTTCAGGAAGACGTTATTCCCCGGCGCCGCATCCATATCCCGCAATGTCGCGTTGGCAACCTTGTTCAGAGAAATTGCGGGCGCACCGTGCTCCGGCCACGCCGCGATTCCGGAAAAACCGTCGAGTTGCAGCCCGTCGATATCCTCAAGCGCAAGCGCGCTCTCCCACTTGTCGTACCCCGGCTTCTCCCAGTTCACTTCGATATTGCGCAGCTTCAGATCTTTTACCCAGCGGAAGCTGATCGCATTTTTCGCCGTGTCATACGGTGAATCGGGATTGCTCGAGATGAAGAACTTGATGTTCTCGAAGGTCACTCCGCTCAGCCAGCTCTCCGGATGGCCATAGATCGTCGATTCGCCCTGGCAGTGAATGATCACGTCGTGAATGACGACGTTGTGAATCGAGCCCGGTCCCGGCTCTCCCGGCTTGCGGGGCTCATCGTTCCACTCGCTCTGACGCCGCAGCTCGAAGTTGAAGGCATTGGCATCGCCGGCCCAGAACCAATCGAAGCGATGCAGGTCCATGGTGACATTGGAAATGACAACATTGCTTATGTCGCCGCCGGTAGCGATTTGCAGCGTCAGTCCGCGATTGGAATCGAAGATCACGCAGTTGTTGATCACGATGTCGCGAATCACCAGATTGTTGCCTTCACTGAACTTGATAGCAGCCGACGCGGAGGACAGCCGGCAGTTGGTCACGGTGATATGCTCGCACGGCGAAGTCGGCCCCCACTCGTCGATTCCGCAAACAAACACGATGCAGTCGTCGCCGGTGATGATGGTGCTGTTGGAGATGCTCACATCCTTGCAGCTGACAATGTCAATGCCGTCGGCCCACACGGCTTCCTTCAAGCTGGTGTAGAGATACACACGATCGACAACGACGCGGGTGCAATCAAAGAAAGCGAACGTACAGCTGAACGACCGGACGAAGGACAGTCCCGTAATGCTCACGTTCTTGCATCGCCCCATCCATATCAAATGCGGATAGACAGTGCGCGTCCCGTTGCCTACAGGATAGGAGCGCATCTGCGATTTTCCCGATGCGACAATGAGCTTCTTGTGCAGGAACGATCGCTCAATGGTATCCAGTGCCCAGTAGTACTTGGCCTGGCCATCCACCGTGCCGCGGCCGCCAATGGAAACATCTTCAACATCTTCGCCAAAAAACAGCGCGTCTTTGGACTTCGCCGTCTGGAAGTCGAAGTCGGCAGGATCTTCGGAAGCAAATAGTGTCGCGCCCGACTCGATATAGATGTTTACGTGGCTGCGCAGGCGAAGCGTCCCGGAAGTGTACTCGCCGGGCGGAAGATAAACCACGCCTCCACCCTTCGCAGCGGCCGCATCAATAGCCTTTTGAATGGCCTCACCCGCACGATCCGCCTTCTTCCCCGTGGCTCCGTAGGCTTTGACATTGAAGACCGCCATGATGGGCGAGAGCCCTTGATCCGCTGCAAACAGGCAGGAACGCCCAGCAAACAGCAAAACTACAATCCATAAGCACCGTCTCAGCTCCAGCCTTTGCATCAGTCTTGTGTCCTTTCGATTCATAATCATTGTCAATGTGGGGCCATCACGCGGAAGCAGGAACCCGCGTGCCGCTTTTCTGCTGTACGAGAGGGGATGCGCACTCGACCGTGATGGACGCGGGCAGCAATCCGTCGGACGAAACACGGAGAGTGATGCGTCCTTCACGTCCGAGGGGACGCAAGATCGCCAGGCATCTTCCGTGAAATGTCCGGCATGTTGGCTGGCGGAAGCTGGCCACATCCTTGGGATTGGCGTTTCCCACCGCGGCCAGCTCGCCCTCGCCTTCAACATGGAAGTCAATTCTGCGGACGATGTCCGGCACCGGCGCGCCCGCGGCATCCAGGATCTCAACAAGGACAAAAGCCAGATCACCCCGGCTGGCGCCGATCCTCTCGCGGTCTGCCTTCACACGGAGCCGAGCGGGCTTGCCAACGGTCTTCAGCGTCTGCGAGGCGATCTCGCGGCCATCCTTCAAGGCTATTGCGCGAAGCTCCCCCGCAGCGTAGGGAACCTCGAACTCGGCAGTCAGTTGGGCAAACTCGGGAACCGGCTTGCTTCCAATCTCCTTGCCGTTCAGCAGCAGTCTTACCTGGTCTCCCGCGGTGAACACGCGCACCTTCAGCGGAATTCCCTCATAGCCGTTCCAGCTCCAGCTGCGCAGCTCGTCGCGCCAGCCCCAATTGGCAAGCTGTTCCGTTCTGCCACGGGGCAGGGGCCGCTGCACGGCAATCTCCAGTTGACTGCCGCTCCACAGCACGTCGCGATAATACGACTGCGGCTTCTTGTCGCCGATCAGGTCGATATCGCCGCAATAGGAGTTGAACCATGGATACTGCTGACGCCACCATCCCGGCGTCTGCGAAAGCATCGAATGCCCGATCGCCGACTCGCCAAGATAATCGATTGCAGTCCACACAAAGTCGCCCAGCACGTAGCTCAGCCGCGCGGCGCTTCGCCAGCTCTCGCAGGCCTCGAAGGGAAATGACTCGGTTCCCATCATGATGCGATCGGGAAAGCGCTTGTGGTCAATTTCGTATTGCTGCCACTGGTAGTTGTAGCCGCCCACATCGAGATGCAGAAAGGCTGGATCGTTGGCCTGCCACTCGGGGAGATTGTGGTCGTAAGGGCCCGGCACCGCCATGGTGACCGGGCGCGTGGTGTCGATGCTCTTGACCGCATCGCGAAGCTTCTTTGCAATGGCAACACCAGTCGGTTCTCGGCGCCCGTCGATCTCGTTGCCGATGCTCCAGAAGACGATGCTGGGATGATTGCGATCCCGCATCAGCATGGTTTTGAGATCGCGCTCCCACCAGTCTTCGAAGTAGACGTGATAGTCGTCGGTATTCTTGCCCAGGTTCCAGCAATCGAAGGCCTCATCGATCACCACCATCCCCAACCGGTCGCACGCATCGAGAAACGCGGGCGACGGGGGATTGTGGCTGGTGCGAATGGCATTGAAGCCGTTGGCCTTCAAAATTTCAACGCGCCGCTCTTCCGCGCGATCGAATGCAGCCGAGCCGAGGATGCCGTTGTCGTGGTGCGCGCAGCCGCCTTTCAGCTTCACCGTCTCGCCGTTGATGCGCAAGCCGTGCTCGATATCGACATCGATGCTGCGAATGCCGAACGGCGACGTGAACTGGTCAACCGCTTTTCCATCGGTCAAAACTTCGATCTCGGCTCGATACAGATTGGGATTCTTGGGCGACCATAGCTGCGCATTCTTCACCTCGAAGCTCTGCGATGCGTTGGATGGAGCGCCCGCAGCCAGATCGATGGGCTTCTCGCCTTGTGCGGCGACCTCGCCCTGCGGTCCCAGGATGCGCGTGCGGATGGTTGCGGATCGTTGCAGGCTGCCACGATTTTCGACCTCGACCGAGACCTCGACTGTTGACAGATCGGGCGAAACCCTCGGCGTAGTCACGCCCACACCCCACAACGGAATGCGCACATCGCCCGTCAGCCTCGACCAAACGTGACGGTAGATTCCCGAGCCCGAATACCAGCGGCTGTTCGCGCCCTCGTTGCGCACCTTCACCGCCAGCACGTTCTCGCCATCGTGCTTCAAGTGCGGCGTAAGGTCATAAACAAACGGAGTGTAGCCGTAGGGGTGAGTGCCCAGCGAATGGCCGTTGATCCAGACTTCGGAGTTCATGTAGACGCCGTCGAAGCGAATCTCCGCCAGCGTATTCTCCGGCGCAAGCGAAAGTCGAAAACGCTTGCGATACCACCCCGTGCCGCCCACAACCCAGCCCGTCGCTTCCTGGCCCGCGCTCAATGCCACATCGAAGGGGCCAATCCGCGTGGGCGTCACACCACCCACCCATACCGTTCCCTCGCCTGCGGTCTCAGCGGGTGGGTTCAGGTCTTCGATGCTCCAGTCATGCGGCAGATCCACTCTCCGCCAGGCAGAGTCATTGAATTCCGGACTCTCCGCGCCCGGAGCATCGCCGCGCAGAAATCTCCACCCCAGATCGAAGGTCTGTTCGCGAAGTTTGCCGGTTAGCGCAGCACCTTCCGGCCCGTGGCTCGCGCCCGGGCTTGGCCGCTTCTGCGCGCTGGCTACGGACTCAGCGAGCAGCGGCAGCACCCCAACCGCTCCAAGTCCCCTCAGAGCCTCTCGTCGGCTGATTTTGGTTGAGCCTGGTTCGAACTGTTCGAATGGGGGCACGCTAAGCATCCTTGCCATGAAACGTTTTCTGGATTTAAGCGCTTAAGCGCCTTGCGGGAAGCCAGAACTTACACTAAAGTCGGAGAACTGCGTTGTCAACTCAAAATCGGCCGCGGCGGCGGTCCCGGCTGACCGGCGGGTACTGCGCCGGTAATTTCTCAGCCGATCTTGAGGTAAAGCGCCGTGTAGCGGTCCGGTTTTTCGAGCACGATCCGCGCTCTTCCCTCGCTTCGGCTCACCGCCAGGTCGCGCGTCTTCGGCCAGACGACGCGCGCCGCAGTCACTTGCAAGCGCGCGGAATCAAATGTGAGCTCAACCTGCGGCGTGGCCCGCATCTCGCCCTTTGTCGCCAGTTGGACCGCGTCCAGAATCTGCACCAGGATCAGATCCTTCCTTGCATCATGAAATAAGCTGCCATGCACAAACTCCGAGTTGGGACTCGTGCGCAGCTCCGCGAGAGGATTGGGAACGAGCTTCCGGACCAGCCGCGGAAGCCAGGCCTGAATCCACTCCGCGCGCCACTCCATGGCCCAGAAGATCGGCGCGCCGATGTAGATCGATTGCCCCTTGCCGAACCTGTTGTACGCGACCGCCGTGCCCGCGGTGCGAGGCCCCGGAGGAACCGAACCCCATCCAACCCATTTGTTGTTGGCAACGTCTTCGACAAGCAGCGGCAAGCGGTATCGCATGACCGGCTTCGCCGTGGTCTCTTTCAGCTCAACGAATGGACCGGGCAGCCCCACCGAACCCTGCGCGATCAGTTCCGCGAGCGGATGACCGGCAGATTCGAGGTAGGTGGTAACGACATTGCCCTCCCGCTGCTTTCCAGTAGCGTCGTAAGCAAACGACGTCTCCTCGCCGGCGTAGTCGACGCCAAACACATCGGCCAGCGCGAAGTTCTCGCGCGGTTGGCGATGTTCATCCAGCAACCCGCAGCGGAAACTCGCAATCAGTGTCCCGCCGGCCCGCACCCATTGACGAATCGTCTCTGCCTGCGCGGTCGAAAGCACGCTCACCTCCGGAAGCACCAATACCTCGAATTGGCTTAGCACCTCCGGCTGCAACTTGAAATCGGGAAGACTCTCCACCGGCCGCCCCGCATGGGTCATGGTCTCCAGCGCGCCCAGCGTGGAGCGGCGAAAATCCTGCGGACGCTTGTCCGCTTCGAACTCCCGGCGCGTGCCTTCGCTATAGAGCACGGCCGTGCTCAGCAGCGGCTTCAACTCAGGCCCGAGCAGGCAGTCAACGTTCTTCACGTCCGTCCACGTGTCTGTGGCGACGGCAAACCAGCGGTTGGAAAATCCCTGCCCGTCGATACCGCTCAACACCGGCGCATTGCCCACAAAGAAGGTGCGCGCATTCTGCACGATCAGCGCGTCGGCCTGCACCCTGGCCAGATCGCCGGGGTACATGTCGGAGTAACCATACTCGGTAAACACTCCAGCCTGGTAGTTCTCGCGGCCCCATCCGCGCATCAGAATGGAGCCCAGCGCAATGCCCGTCGGACAATCCAGCGGCTCGGCGTAGATAAAGCTGACGCGCTGCATGATCTCGTCGGGGAACGATTCCGGTCCACCGTTGAGAGAGACCAGCAGATTCGGCCGATGCTTGCGCGCTGCTGCGATGATCTCGTCGAGCATGTCAATCACCGATCTGCGCTGGTGCCAGCGGAAGCGCCGCTCCCAGCCTTCGTGCGTCTTGAAGCCCTCGCGATACGGATCGCCGGGAAACTCCTTTGCCCACGCCTCTTCGGTGTACTTGCAAAAGCAGAATGGGTTGACCCCGGTGCGCGCATACGTGGCAAACTGGATTCCGAAGATATCGAGGAAGAGTTCATCCACCTCGTAGCGCGCGAAGATCTCGTCCATCATCGCCAGCACGAGCTGGCGATACGGCGAATCGAGGCACATCACGTGCCACTTGCCAAAAAATCTCTGCTCCCCGCCTTCTTCGTTCGTCCACGCCCAGTCGGGATGATGAATGGCGCACTGATTGTTGAACTGCAGGCTGTAGTAGGCCGTAACGGCGATGCCTGCCTTGCGCGCCAGCCCGCACTCCGTTCCGAACAGATCGAACGTCAGGTTGGGATGACGCAGCGCGGCATCGCTGGGATAGAACGCGTAGCCCCAATGATCCTGCGTGTAAAACATCAGGCTCTCCGCGCCGGCGCCGCGCGAAGCCGCGATGGCTCCCTCAAGATGGATGTCGAATGTCTGGTCGGGCGGAGTGTGAAACTCCCACTCCATGGCCCGGTAGGTCCGCGCCGGCGAGATGATGCCTTGCTGCGCATGTTCGCGGCGCAGACGGTCGATATCGGGGAACGCGGATTTTTCTTCGCCCGCCAGCATTCTGTTTGAAAGCGCAAGAGTACCCGCGCCGGCAAGCCGGATGAACGAGCGGCGATCTGTCTTCGGCAAATGCAAGTGCTCCCCTTCCTCTGCTCGCGCCTTCAGCGCGTTGTGTAGCCGCCGTCGAAGACCCAGTTGGCTCCGGTGACGGACCGCGCCGCCGCGCTGAACAGGAACGAGACCAGCTCGCCGATCTCCTCGACCGCAATAAAGCGCTTGATGAGGGCCGTATCAACGAGCGCCTCCGGATCGATCTGCCCGGACTCGATGAGTTGATTGGTCACGTGCGTACGCACGCTGCCCGGCGAGATGGCTACAACCCGTACGCGCGGCGCCAGTTCCACCGCCAGCGCGCGCGTCATTGCCGCGAGCGCGCCTTTGGTGCCCGCATAAGCCGCAAGCCCGGGATTGCCGACGAGCGCATTTACCGATGCGATGTTC
>Ga0181528_10001370_pt1 | contig 15286 bp, 10 predicted proteins | sample PEATcosm2014_Bin_47_FD_119742 | JGI IMG/M metagenome (GOLD analysis project Ga0181528, IMG submission 119742) | Peatland microbial communities from MTU Mesocosm Facility, Houghton, MI, USA - PEATcosm2014_Bin10_10_metaG | ecosystem: Environmental > Terrestrial > Soil > Wetlands > Peat | place...
CGCAGAAAAACTTCGCCGATACCCTGCCAGAAATTCGGATAGAGCGCCAGCATGCGCTGCACGTGGTCCACGGCGTTGCGATCCGCGCTATTGATGCCGCAGATAAATGGGTGCAGCCGGGCCTGCTGGTCCTCGGGCAAGTCCAGGATGGCCCGCGCCACCAGAAAGTCGGTGGCGCTGTACCAATACGTGCGGGAATCGTTGTCCAGGTAATACGTCGGCCGTTTGATGTCACCCTCGTCCCACTGCTTCACCACCGGCATGCCGATCACCGCCGACTCCGCCACCCCGGTGTCGTCCATGGCTTTGAGGAATTTCGCCATTCCGTCCGTCTCCTGGACGAAATTGAGAAAGTGCAGATGGCCATCCACCAGTGCATACTTCGGCTGCTGCCCCCACGCTGCGGTCGCCAGCAAGAGCAGAAGGGCGCTTCGTCGGAAGGTCATCGAGGTATTCTATCGCGGCGGAGCAGCCGTCGACGATGGCGCGGGTCTGCCGTCCACGGTGTGCGGCTCCATCAGTTCCAGCCGCGTCCCGTCAGGGTCGTAAAGATTCAGCTGCCTTTTCCGATTGACTCCCGTGTGAATATCGAGCGGGCGCGTATATTGCTTGATCGCCGGCCGAGCCTCCAGCCACGCCTTGGCCTTCTCGATATCCGGAACTTCGAGACACATATGATGCGCCGTGCCGCGCGCCGTCTGCGCGGGCAGTTGATCGTAGAGCATGAACTCGATATAGGTGTCGCCGTCGGGAACCCGCATGTTTACCCAACTGAGAACTTTTTCGTCGTGACTGCCGCGCCAGAATTCCTGGAATCCCAGAATTCCGCCGTAAAATTGCATCGCCGGCTCCAGACTCCCCACCAGAATTCCGACATGCATCATTCTCGACGACACGCGATCGGGCAGATATTTCCCCTTCTCTCGCACGGTCCAGCTGTCGGGCATGTAGTGCATGATCTCCACGGTGTGCCCATCGGGGTCGGTGATGTTGAAATTCTCATTCTTGATGCGGCCCACGCCGACCTTATCGGGGACTTTGACGCCTTTCGCCGCGAGATACTCCCGCAGTCCTTCCGCATCGTCGGTCTCGATCGCAATGTGGTACAAGCGGTCGGTGGCGGCGGCCTTCTCAGGGAAAACTTCGATGTATTGCCGCTCGTTCACCTTGAAAAAGGTCATGGCGAGGCTGCCATCGGGATTGTCGAGATGGTACGGCTCGTCATATCCCAGGAAATCGTGATAGAAGGTTCGCGATTTCCCGATGTCGTGGACGTAGATGGCCATATGCGCGATGCCCGTGATATGCGGACGCGCGGGCCCATCCGCGGCGCCCGCCATTACGGCCAGTAACGCCGTCCCAGTCCAAACGGTCATTTTCATCGGCGCGCCGCCCATGCGAGCCCGTCCGGACCGCGTCCCGTCTTCACCTCGCCGGTCATCTTCATGGTCTCCAGATCGATCACCGCAACCGCGTCGCGGGTATTGAGCGTGGTGTACACCGTGCGTCCGCCCGGGGCCATCAGCAACCCCTCGGAGCTCGCCGGCAACGCGATCTTTTTGTGCTCCTTACGCGTGGCCACATCGATCACCAGCAGATCGTTGCCGCCCATGTCGGAGACGAAAGCGTACTTCCCATCGAGCGTGATTTTCAGCCGGTTCGCCGCCTGCGTCGATGGAATGGTCTCGACCACCTTCCGGGTCGCGACGTCGATAATCGAAATCGTCTGATCCTGTGCGTTGGCCACCCAAAGCTCCTTACCGTCAGGAGTCAGGTCGAACCCCTCCGACCCGTGGCCTACCGGAACATTCACGATTATCCAGTCCATCCCGGGTCCACGCATGGGAGGGCCGCCGGGACGGCCGCCGGGATAGGGACCGCGCCCCGGTCCGCCCGGCCCGCGCGGCGGCGGCCCGCCCTGCACGGGGCCCTGCTCGATAATGCTGATGGTGGCCGAGCTTACATTCGAAGTGAACACCGTCTTGAGATCCTTCGATACCGTGACCATATGGGTGCGATTCTGGCCCGTGCCGATTACCCAATCGATCTTCTGCGTCCCGGGGTCGTACCGGCCCACCACCTTCGCTCCTTCGGCAGTGAAATACAACTTGCCGCCGACGAACTCCAAGCCGTGAGGCAGCCGCAATGCCCCGAGATCGATGGGAGCCAGAGGCTTTTGCGCCACCAAATCAACCACCGCGATGGTATTCCCGCCGTAGTTCGTGATGTAGGCGATCTTGCCGTCGTCCGAGACGGCGACCTCGTGCGGATTGTCGCCCACCGGGACGCGCGCCACGATCGTCAAGCTCGCAGGATCGACAATCACCAGGGTATTTTGCTCTTTCTCGAGGACGAGCAGCGCGTGGGTGGGCGTGCTGGCTGCGGACAGCGCACCGGCCCCCAGGGAAACGAGGAATAGCAGGTTGCGGAAATTCATGGTTTGACTTTCTCTGTCCAAGTGTATCTTGATCGTGTGGCGCAGGCACTCGTGCTTGCTGGGTCGAGACTCGTCTCGACCCGTCGCGCCGGAAGACACTCGGCTCGGCAGACTGAAGCCCGCGCCGCGAATCCCCGGATGGGATACCATCAGTGACAACCATGGAAATTACGAGACGAGACCTGGGAAAGATCGCGCTGCTCTCCTCCCACTCAGCAAGGCTTTCGGCGCGAAGATGATCGATTCGAAAATTGACGGCGTCCAGATCGGGGCCATCACGTACAGCTTTAATACGATTGCCAGCCCCGACCCACAGAAGATCATCGACGCCTATGTCGCCATCGGCCTGGGCGAAGCGGAGTTGATGTCGAACCATTGCGAAGCTCTCGCGGGCGCGCCCGCCATGCCCAATTTCGGCCGCGGCGGCGGTGGGCGCGGTCCCGGTATGCCTCCCCGCGCAGCGGCGCAGGACCAGTCCAGCGCCGCCGGAAACCCGCCCGCACCCACCCCACCGCCGCGCGGAGGCCGTGCGCCGCTTACTCCCGAGCAACAGGCCGAAATCGAGGCAGCCCGCGAAAAGTTGACGCAATGGCGCGCCGACACCGGCCCTGGTACCTGGAAGGCCGTCCGCCAGAAATTCAACGACGCCGGAGTGGAAGTCGCGCTGCTCTGCTACAACATGCAGGATTCCATGAAAGATGAGGACATCGAGTACGGGTTCGCCATGGCCCACGGGTTGGGTGTGAGAGCCATCAGCACCAGCACCACCCTCACTATGGCGAAACGCATCGCGCCCATCGCCGACAGGCACAAACTCATGGTGGGATATCACGGCCACGACGCCACCAGCGATCCCAACCAGACCGCCACTCTCGAAAGCTACGACACCCTCATGGCGTACGGCGGATACAACGGCATCAACCTCGACATCGGCCATTTCACCGCCGCCAACTACGACGCCGTGGCCTTCATCAGGCAGCACCACAACCGGATTACCAACCTGCATATCAAGGACCGCAAGAAGGACCACGGTCCCAATGTGGCCGAATGGGGCACGGGCGATACTCCCATCAAACCCGTGCTGCAACTCCTCAAGACCGAAAAATATCCCATCCCGGCGAATCTGGAGCTGGAGTATCGCATTCCCGACGGCTCCGATATCGTGACCGAAGGCAAGAAGTGCTTCGCGTACGTGAAGAGCTGCCTGGCGTAATTCATTTCTATTAGTGCAAATCGGACCCGATAGGCTTAAACTGCACCTTGCGATTCATTTTGCCTATTTCAGCGGCGATGCTTGCCGTCTGTATCGCTGTGCAAGGGGCCGCCGCGCCTATCGGTCCATTCCTTTACACCCGCGCCCAGCAGTACGATCCTTCGGCGGAGCTCAAAGGGCTGAACCGCTTTCCGAAAGGCGCGGCTGTAATCCTGGTGTCGGCGTCCGGCAGGCAGCGAATCGCGCCAGATTTCTACGCGTCGGCGGACCCCGCAGTATCGTTCGACGGCACGCAGATCCTGTTCGCTGGAAAAGCTCGCGCCGATAGTCCCTGGCAAATCTGGGAGACGCCCGCCGCCGGAGGGACGCCGCGACAGATCGTCCATTGCCAGACGAATTGCACCCATCCCGTGTACATTCCGGATGGCCGGATTGCTTATGCGCGGGCGTCTTCTACCGGATCGGATGTCGAGATCGTGGATAGGAAGGGCGGATCGCCCCAGCGCCTGACTTTCGCGCCTGGCCGGTTTGTGACACAAGATGTGCTGCGCGACGGCCGCATTCTGATGGACCACGATGGCGAATTGTACACCGTTTATCCCGACGGAACGGGAGTGGAATCGCTGCGCTGCGACCATGGGCCGCATCGTACCGGCGCGCGCCAGCTTGTATCGGGCGATGTAATCTTTAGCGTCGCGGGAAGGCTGGCCAGGTTCACGCCGGCACTGGCCGCGCAGACCGATGTGCCACAGCCGGAGGGCGAGTCGGCCGATCCCATAGCGGAAATCTCGCCGGATCGATGGCTGATCGCCCTACGCAAGCCCAATCGTCCGTTCGGACTCTATTCCTGGACGCGCGAAGGCAGCCGGCTCGATCCGGTCGAAATTCCGGTGGGCGCGAACGCCATCCAGCCGGCGCTCGTGCGTCCGCGCACAAGGCCCAAGCAGTTTCCTTCGGGTCTGGTGGAGACACGAATCAACGGCAACCTGCTCTGCCTGGATGCGCGCGCGACCAAAGATCAACCCATTACCGAGTCCCTGGCAACCGTGCAGGTTTATACGCGCGATGCCGCCGGCGCCGCAGTCCTGTTGGGACGCCAGGATGTCGCCGGAGATGGATCGTTCTACGTGCAGGTGCCGGCCGATAAGCCGCTGCGCATCGAGCTCTTGAATGGCGCCGGACACACGGTCCGCGCCGAGCGCGGCTGGTTTTGGATGCGCCCCAGCGAGCAACGCATTTGCGTGGGGTGCCACACCGGGCCGGAAAGGTCGCCGGAAAACAAGGTGCCGGAAGTCCTGCTGCGCAGCATCGTGCCGGAAAAATTGTTAGGGGCAACCAAATGATGAATGAACGAATGTTCGGAATCCTGACGGTGTGCGCGGCCGCATGCGCGCTGGCAGGCGGTGGACAGGCGCCGATCCAGTTTGACGACGTCACGGCGGAATCGGGCATTCGCTTCACGCATTCGTTCGGCGCCGAGAAGCTGGGATCGCTGCTCGAAAGCACCGGCGCGGGCTGCGTCTGGTTCGATTACAACAACGATGGCAAGCCGGACCTGTTCGTGGTGAGCGGGCGGCCGTTGGGCAAGGAGATGCACCCGTACCCTCTGAAGAAAGCGCCCGATCCGCTGCCCACCAATCATCTCTATCGCAACGATGGCGACGGTAAGTTCACGGATGTCACTGCTACGGCAGGCCTGGCCGGCGATGGCTTCAGTTTCAGCGCCGTCGCTGCCGATTTCGACAATGATGGCTTTACGGACCTGGTAGTGACGAGCTACGGCCACGTGACGCTTTATCGCAACAAGGGCGACGGGACGTTCGAAGACGTCACACAGAAGGCGGGATTGGACGTCAAAGGATGGGCCATCAACGCCACGTGGCTGGATTACGATCGCGACGGCTGCCTGGATCTGTTCATCGGCCGCTATGTAAGGTTCGATCCGAAATATCGCTCTTATTACGCCGCCGACAATTATCCCGGGCCGCTGGATTACGCGGGCGATTCCAACCTCCTGTTTCACAATACCTGCAAGGGCACCTTCGTGGATGTCAGCGAAAAATCCGGAATCGCGGCATTCAAGGGACGCGCCATGGGTGTCACCGCCGCCGATTTCGACGGCGACGGTTATCCCGATATCTACGTGGCCAACGACAAGACCGAAAACTTCCTCTTCCACAACAAGCGCGACGGCACCTTCGAGGAAATCGCCACCGACGCCGGTGCGGCGTTCGGGCAGAACGGCGAATCCACGTCGGCCATGGGACCGATTTTCTTCGATTCGGAAAATCGCGGCGCGATGGACTTGTGGGTGAGCGATTCGAAATACAACCGGCTGCTCCGCAATATGGGCAAGCTGCAGTTCAACGACGTCACCCAGCAGTCGGGAATCGCGCAACTGACCGCGCAGTACACCAGTTGGGGCGACGGAGCTTACGATTTCGATAACGACGGATTTCGCGACCTCTTCATTTTGCACGGCGGTCTGATTCACCTCATTCCGCAGGAGCATTCGCTGTTCCGCAATCTCGGCAACGGCAAGTTTCAGGATGTATCGGCCACCGCGGGCGCGGCTGTGCAGAACAAGACCGTCGCCCGCGGGGCATGCTTCGCAGATTACGACACGGATGGCAAGGTCGATACTTTCCTGGTCAATCTGGGAAGCGCCGGCGAGTTGCTGCACAACACCACCAAGCAAGTGGGCCACTGGGTCAAGGTGAGGCTGGTGGGAACGAAGAGCAATCGCGACGGCATCGGTGCGCTCGTCGAGGTGACGGCCAGTGGGCAGAAGCAACGGGCGGAGCGCGTGGCCGCATCGGGCTATTTGAGCCAGGACGATTGGCGATTGCACTTCGGCCTGGGCACCAGCACGCGCGCCGACCGGATTACCGTAACCTGGCCAAGTGGCATCCGGCAGGTGGTAGAGAACGTGGCCGCCGACCAGGTGGTCACCATTCGGGAGAAGCAATAGCGATGTGGCGCAGACTTCAGTCTGCTGGGTCGAGACTCATCTCGACCCGTCTCGCCGAGATGAGTCTCCGGCCCTTAGGGCGCCCCTCAGGCAAGAGTGCCTGCGCCATGCTTGCGCTGCTCTTCGCCGGCATCTGCTACTGCGCCCCCGTGCGCTATCCAAGTCCCGACGACATGGCCCTATCCGCCGATGGCAAGCGTCTCTACGTGGCCTGCGGTGGGACCGACGAGTTGCTGGTGGTCGATCGCGCCACCAAAGCCGTGGCTTGCCGCATACCGGTGGGCCGCATCCCCCGCGGCGTCGCCGTCAGCCGGGACGGATCGCGGATTTATGTCGCCAATTCCTGGTCCGACAATATCAGCGAAATCGACGCGGCATCGCTGCGCGTCATCCGCACCCTTCCGGCGGGGTTGGAACCCACCGGCGTGGCCGTCGATGGGCGCGGCGAATATCTCTACGCCGCCAACCGCATCGGCGGTAATGTCTCCGTCATCGACCTGAAGACCGCCGCCGAGGATCGCCGTCTGGTGGCCGGCCGAGGCGCCAGCTGGCTGACTAATTCCGCCGACGGTTCCCGCATTTTCGTCACCCATATCTATCCGAACGTAGGCAAATTCCGAACCCCGCCCGAATCCGAAATCACCGAGATCGACACCCACACACGCACCATCGCCTCCCGCCTGCCGCTGCACAATGTCGCCGGAGAATTCCACGTGGCCATCTCCAGCGACGGCCGTCTGGGAATCGTGGCCCAAATGCGGCCCAAGAATCTGATCCCGCTGGCGCATGTCGAGCATGGCTGGGCGTTCGGCAACTCGCTGGCGATATTCGGCGACGCCATTGGTGGCGCGGTGCAGCTTCCTCTGGATGCCATCGAGGAGTTTTTCTCCCTGCCGTTCGGTGTGGCCATCGCGCCCGACCAGTCGAAGGCCTACGTGTCGGCATCCGGGTCGAATGAAATCGCCATCGTCGATCTTCAGAAGCTGCTGGCGGCGGCCAAATCGAGCAACGCCCCCAAACTGGCCAACGACTTGTCTGCTGCCGCGCGATACGTCGTGGCCCGCATTCCCGTAGGGCACAACCCGCGAAGCGTCGTGCTCTCGCCGGATGGCGGCACGCTCTACGTGGCGAACCGGCTGGATGACTCGATTTCAGTTCTCGACACGGCCCGCGCCGAGGTCACCGCGATCATTGCGCTCGGCGGCCCCGCTGAACTCACCCAGGCGCGCCGCGGCGAGCGGCTGTTCTTCTCCTCCAAATTCGCATTCGGCAATCAGTTCGGCTGCGCCAACTGCCATCTGGACGCCACCATCGATGGCCTGCAGTGGGATCTCGAACCGGATGGTTTCGGCGTCGATATCGTCGACAATCGCTCGCTCGAGGAAGTCGCCGACACTGCCCCTTTCAAGTGGAATGGCGGCAATCCCGACCTCGAGACCGAATGCGGCCCCCGTACCGAGCGCTTTTTCTTCCGCTCGGAGGGCTTCCGCGGAGGCGATCTGAAAGACCTGGTCAATTTCGTCGAGACCATCCCCCTTCGGCCCAATCGATACCGCCTGCCCAATGGCGAGCTGTCGCCCGCGCAGGAGCGCGGCAAGGCCATTTTCCTGCGCACCACGAGGAAAGACGGCACTCCGATCCCCGCCGGATCGCAATGCTTCGTATGCCATTCCGGCGCTTACTACACCAACCAGACGTTGGCCAATGTCGGCACCGTGAAACCCACCGACCGCTCGCCCGACATCGACGTGCCACACCTCACCAACATCGCCTACAGCGCGCCCTATCTGCATGACGGCTCCGCGCGCACCCTGGAAGAAATCTGGACCGTGTTCAATCCCAACGACCAGCACGGCGTCACCAACGACCTCACTAAAGATGAGCTCAACGACCTCATCGAGTACCTGAAAACGCTATGAAAAAGACATTCCTGTGCGCCCTGCTCCTCGCGGCTTCCGGTCTGCTGGCGGAAGAACTGCCGCGCTTTCGCTGGGAGAATTTCACTGTCGCCGAAGGGCTCCCGGACAATCGGATTTACAGCGTTTGCGTGGATGGCGACCGCGTCTGGGCGGGAACCGATAACGGGCTGGCGCTTTACGAGCGTGGCAAATGGAAGGTGTTCACAACGGCCGATGGATTGGCTCATCGCGCCGTGCTCTCGCTGGCGCTCGACAAGCAGACCCACGACCTGTGGATCGCTACCATGGGCGGATTGAGCCGCTATTCGGCCGGCCGCTTCGATACCTTCGACCAGCTCAATAGTGGAGTCCCTAACGATGTGGTTTATGGGGTCGCCGTCCAGGGCGAATATGTGTGGGTCGCCACCGCGGCGGGCGGCGGGCGTCTGAATACCCGCTCCGGCGAGTGGAGCCTCTACAACGAGCGCAATACGCCGATGTATGAGATCTGGACCTACGCCGTCACGGCCGCGCCCGACAAGGTTTACTACGCCGTTTGGGGCGGTGGCGTTCTGGAATACGACGTCAAAACGGAGCGCTGGAAAGACTACAACGATCCCGACGGCGAAAACGAAATCGTGCTCTATAAGGACCAGGGGCTGATTCACGAGATCACCACGTCCGTCAGCTATGCCGGCGGAATCCTGTGGACCGCCACGTATTTCGGTGCAAGCAGCTATGATGGCCGCGGTTGGCGCAACTTTCTCGACAAGGACAGCGGCCTGCCCAGCAACTTCCTGAACCAGGTGAAGACCGTCGACGGGAAGCACGTCTGGTTCTCGACAGACAAAGGCCTGGCGTATTTCGACGGCGAGAGCTGGGCGGTCTGGCGGCCGGCGCTCGATACCCACCGGCCCGAGATGCTGATGCGCGACCGGCAGAGTAAAGTTTCGCCTGTAGCCGTCGACACGGCGCCCGCGCACAATTACATTTTTGGAATCGATTTTCAAGGCGACGACCTTTGGGTCGCAACCGCCAAGGGCGTCAGCCATGGAATTCGCATCAAGACGAAAGGACAATCGGAATGACAATCACGGATGTACTCGGACAAATCGGCAGCATCGAACATGTGGCCAGGCGGGCGATATGCGCGCCTCGCGCGCTCAATGAGGCCGGCGATTATGGCAGTTCCTTCTCGCGGGGACTGCGAATCGACCTCAACGGTCTCTCTATCCTGCTGATCTCCGGAACCGCCAGCATCGATGAGAACGGGAAGACCGTTCATGTGGGCGATTTCCGCGCGCAGTGCCGGCGCACCTACGAAAACATCACCGCGCTGCTCGAAGCTGAAGGCGCCACCTGGAAGGACATCGTTCGCACGAGCTGTTATCTGCGCGACATCGAGCGCGATTACTCCGCGTTCAACGACGAGCGCACCAGTTTCTTCCGCCAGCAGGGGCTCAATCCGGCGCCCGCCTCCACCGGCATTCAGGCGATTCTGTGCCGGCCTGAGCTGCTGATCGAAATTGAAGCCATCGCGATGTTCATTCCCTCCAAGGAGGAGTAATGTCTCACCGATTCGGATTGCTGGCGGCCGCTCTCTTGAGCGCCGCCAGTGCTGTCGCGCAGACTTGTTCGTGCGGCGCGAATCCGCCCGGTCCGCCGCCGGTTCGCAACATGGCCCCCTATGCCGGGGAGCCGGAGGACCTTCGGCCGTTCTCGCGCTTCACCGTACCCTATTACCAGCACTACACCAAGACTCCTGAGTATAACGGCGCCGCCGCGGATGTCCGCACCACCCCCGCGGCGGATGTGAGCTCGGTGGATATCGGGTTCCTGGGCCCGATTGAGAATCATAAGGACATCGTGTTGGGAACGGCTATGCTCCGCGGCGCTCAATTGGCCATCGCGGAAGCTAACGCGCGCGGCGGATATGGCGGCAAGCCATTCCGCCTGATGATCCACAACGACTCCGCCACATGGGGCGCATCCAGCAACGAGATTGTGAAGATGGCCTACGACGAAAAGGTCTGGGCCATGCTGGGCTCCATCAGCGGAGATACCACGCATATCGCGCTCCGCGTCTCCTTGCGCGCCGAACTGCCCATCGTCAACAGCGCCGCCACCGACCCGACCATTCCCGAGACGATCATTCCCTGGATTCTTACCTCCGTACAGGACGACCGCGTGCAGTGTTACACGCTGGCCCGGCGCATCTACAGCGATCTCGGGTTCAAGCGCATCGCACTGCTGCGCGTGAACGAACGGTATGGCCGCTTCGGTGTCGGGAAATTCCGCGATGCGTCCCGCCGGCTCGGGCATCCCCTGATCATCGAGCAGAAGTACGCGCCATCGGACACCACCTTCACTCACCAACTGCAGGTGATCAACGATTCGCGCGTGGATGGCATCGTGATCTGGGGCGATGCCGCCGCGGCCGGCACGATCCTGAAAGAGATGCGGCAAATGGGCATGAAGCAGCCGGTGTTCGGCAGTTTCCGCGTCTTGGGCGACGACCTGCTGCGCATCGCTGGCGACAGCGCCGAAGGCCTGGAGATCGTCTACCCGTTCGATCCCACGCGCGACGACCCCATGTGGGTCGACTTCCAAAAGCGATTCGCGGCGGCGTACCAGGCGAAAACGGACTCGTTCTCCGCGCTCGGGTTCGACACCATGAACATCCTGCTGGGCGCCATTTGCCGCGCCGGCCTGAATCGTGGACTCATCCGCGACGCGCTTTATTCGATGGAGAATTATCGTGGCGTGACCGGTGAGATGACGTTCGATCCCAACGCCAAGAACATCGCTCCCATGTACCTCGGCAAAGTGAAGGGCGGAAAGATTACCTATCGCCGCTACACCCTGGAAAAACCGTACGCTACCGTGGGTGAAAACGGCGCGAGCTATTCGGGTCCCGAGATTCCCGACGCTCCTGGCCCTCAAAGGAAGATCGGAATCTTCGGGCCGGGCGCGGACAAGCTGGCCTCGACGATTCAGGCCGACGGTTACCAAATCGTCGGCATCGCTTCGGACGTCCCGTGGGGCAAAGCGTCCACCGAATTGGTCAAGCTGTTTTACGATCCCACGGTCATCGGATTGGTCGCGGTCGGCCGCGAACCGGCGCATCTCGCGGAACAAATCGCGGTCAAAACGTTCGTGCCGGTGGTCGCCATTTCATCCGACCGGGCGCTGACGTCGACCAACGTCCCGTGGATCTTTCGCGTCGATCCCGAACTGGCGGCAGCCGATGCGGTCCGCTACCTGACGGCGGCTGCACTGCGCGCCGGTCCGAATCGCCTCCGCATTCGCAATTTCCTGGCATCGGGCCAAATGTTCACGGCGAACGGCGAGCCGAAGTAAATGTGGGACATGCTTTCAGCTTGTCCAAAAGCCGAGCCGCGCGCGTGAGCAAGCGGTTTCCCTTACGACCCTACCTGCAGCGTCCCCGCGACAACCAAATCTCCCATCGCCTCGGAGGTCCCGACATACACGGTGTAAGTCCCCGGCGAGACTTGCCACGCGCCCGTCGCCGTATTCCACCAGGACATGGGGTGCGAAGAATCGCCCTCGTCGACTTCAATCGTCACGTGCTGTGTTGCGCCCGGCGCCGTCGACACCTTCTGCCAACCCACCAGACGCCGTGGCGGCTCGCCAAGACTCGTCGGCATACCCAGGTAAACCTGCACCACCTCCGCGCCGCTCACCGGGCCCGTATTGGTCAGATCGCAGGAGACCTGGAAGTTCGCATTACTTGCGGCCAGATTATTCGTGAGAGCGGCGTTAGCAATCGAAAAAGTGGTGTATGACAGCCCGAAGCCGAACGGGAAAACGGGAGTCAGATTGTTGGCGTCGTACCACTTGTATCCCACCAGCAGGCCCTCGGAATAGTTCACTGGGAACGGATCGTTTGGGGACGATGAGTTCGGCGCGGCGATCGTCGGATGCGGCAGATCGGCCACGCTCGCCGGGAACGTCACTGGCAGCTTTCCGGAGGGATTCACCGCGCCGAACAGGATGTTGGCGATGGCTTCACCGCCGCGCTGACCGGGGAACCAGGCTTCCAGCACCGCACTGACGCTCGAAAGCCAGGGCATCACCTGCGCTCCGCCATTCTCCATCACCACAATCGTGTGCGGATTGGCCGCCACTACTTGGCTCACCAGGACATCCTGGTCGATCGGCGACGGGTGGATGACGTCGGTGAAATTGAGGCTCGGCATATCCATCCCTTCGCTGGTCCATTGACTGACAAACACGATCGCCACCGAGGAAGAGGCTGCCAGCGCGGCCGCGGACAAAGCGTTGTTTCCATTGTCGAACTGCACCTTGGCATTGGGCGCCATGGCTTGCATCGCCTGCAACGGCGATGACGGATCCCAGATCACCGGCGACCATCCCGGCACCGCCGGATAGCCCTCATTCAACGCCGCGCCGCCCGTGGGGTAAACCTGCGCCGACCCGCCGCCGGAAAGCACTCCGATATCGGCATGCGATCCGATCACCGCAATCGAACCGACGGTCGCTGGATTCAGCGGCAGTTGACTGTTGGCGTTCTTCAGCAGTACCGCGCCCTGCTCCTCCACCTGCTGCGCGATCGCCTCGTCGGCGGCCGTGTTCACGGGCGTAACCGCGCCGGTGGAGTTGATCGCGCCCGTCTGATACAGCGCCCGCAGAATCCGTTCCACCATATTGTCGAGCCGCGATTGCGGCACCTGGCCTGCCTGTATAGCTGCCCCCAGCGAGCCGAACCACTGATTGTCGGGCTGCTCCTGGTCGAGCCCCGCATTCGCCGCGGTCACGGTGCTGTGGGTCGCCCACCAGTCCGACATCACGAAGCCCGGAAATCCCCAGTCGCCCTTGAGAACGTCGCTGAGCAGGTGCGAGTTTTCGCAGGAGTACGTGCCGTTGACCAGGTTGTACGAGCACATTACGGACTGCACGTTGGCGTCGCGCACTCCGATTTCGAACGCCAGCAGATCCGTCTCGCGGCCGGAACGCTCGTCGATGATGGAGTTGGCGGTGGTGCGGCCGGTTTCCTGGTCGTTGAAGGCGTAATGCTTGATGCAGCCCACCACCCCCTGGTCCTGTATGGCGCGAATGTGCGCCGCGTTGATCTTCCCGGCGAGAATGGGATCTTCGCCTTTGGTTTCGAACGTGCGCCCATCGCGCGGCTCGCGCCCCAGATTGACGTTGCCACCCAGATTCACGTTCAGGCCGTAGGCGCGCATCTCCGCGCCGATCACCTGCCCGTACTGGTAAGCCAGGTTGGTGTCCCAACTGGCGGCGCTGGCGATGGCCGAAGGGAGCGCAGTCGCCGGCGCTTGCGAATTGGCTACCCCCACGCTGCCATCGTTGAAATAAAGGTCCGGGATGCCCAGGCGCGGGATGCCGGGAATGTACCCACCTGCGCCGCGCGGCAGCGGGATGATGTTGGTCACCGGCCCGCCCGCTCCGTACACCAGCTGGAGTTTTTCGTCTAGCGTCATCAGCGCCAGCGTCTGCTGCGCGAGTTGATCCGGAGTACCTGGCGCCGGAACGAGGAATGCGCCGGTCACGCCGCCGATCGTCAGCGTGGCATTTACGTAACCCGCGGCCGTAGTCACACCGGCCGGATAAACGAAATTCACCTGATCGATGATCTCCCCGGGCGCAGCGCCGCAATACTGGACAGTGGCGGCCTGGCCGCCGATCGTCAGTTGACAACTGGCCGGGCTGCCCGGCACCTCCAGCGGCGTCAGCGATCCGTTGTAAACGGCAGGCAGGCCATCCTGCAACGGGGCGTTTTTAGGTCCCAGCCCATTTGCCCACAACTGATACGAGTTGCCGGGCTGGATGGCGCACTCCGCAATCACACATTGCGTGCCGGTGACCCAGGCGATGCCATTCACAGAATCGTTCAGGAACATCGCCGGGGCCTCGGGCGCGGCCAGCGTGAGCGTCACCGCGGCGCTCGTCGCGGTGCCCCACGTTACCGTCACCGGGACGGCGCTCCCGGCCGCGGTCTCCCACGGAATCTGAAAGTTGATTTGCGTCGGCGAAACGTAAATCAAGGGGGCGTTCACGCCATTCACCGAAACCGAAACGCCGGCCACGGAGGTCGGAAAGCTGGTGGTGGGCGATATCAGGTGTTCGGCGTCGGCCAGGTTGGTCCCGTATAAAGTGGCCAGAGCGCCAGGCGCCAGGGCGCTGAGGTAGGAAGCTGCGTTCACCACCTCTCCGCTGATAACCGGAGTCGTCCCGGCAGTTGCCCCGCTTATCGCCAGGCCCGGCATGAGGAAAAACGCCAGTCTTAGGGTCGTCTTCACCCCATCATTTTCGCAGAAACAGGCCTGAAATAGTGACAGCGTGGGACGGTTCGGCTTGTCCCGGGCGGCCTGATCGGATGCGCGGGCACGCTGGTGCATGCAGGGCGTGCGCGTCTTTAGCATGTACCGGGAGGTCCAACCGCTCGCCGCCGGCGTGACTTCCGGGGAGAGGTTATCGCCTTCCGTCCCCCGACGGCTTCCGGTTGGGCGCCACTCCTGGTATTCTGAAACGAAGCTGTGTAGCAAGAAGGAGGTGGGCGCAGTGGCTCTGCATCCGACCCGCCAGGCCGCCCGGGCAATTTTGCCGGCCTTTCTGGTCCTGATATCTTCCGGCGTTTGCCGGCCACAATATCCTCCTGGCCAATATCCTCCTGGCCAATATCCTCCTGGCCAATATCCTCCGGGCCAATATCCTCCGGGCCAGTATCCTCCTGGACAGTATCCTCCCGGTCAATACCCTCC
>Ga0181528_10001371_pt1 | contig 15276 bp, 15 predicted proteins | sample PEATcosm2014_Bin_47_FD_119742 | JGI IMG/M metagenome (GOLD analysis project Ga0181528, IMG submission 119742) | Peatland microbial communities from MTU Mesocosm Facility, Houghton, MI, USA - PEATcosm2014_Bin10_10_metaG | ecosystem: Environmental > Terrestrial > Soil > Wetlands > Peat | place...
CCACCACACATTGTTCGCGACGGCCATTCTCGCCCTCACGTCCTGTTCATCCACTTACTCCACACCATTCAGTCATAAAAATCCGAACGCCAGTTATCAGCCAGGCGTGCCGGGCGGGGTTGTGGTCGAGACCGAAACAATTAACGCCACTCTCACTGACATTGACGTAAACACCCGGCAGGTGACGCTGCTCGTTCCTAGCGGCAAGACGACCACAATTACCTGCGGCCCGGAGGTGATCAATTTTGATCAATTGAAAATCGGTGATCGGCTTCAAGTGACATTAACAGCCAAGCTTGTAGCGGCAATGGCAGACCCCAATGCCCCGGCGAGTGATGGTGCGGCGCAAGTGGTGGCGCTGGCTCCCCAAGGGAGCAACCCGGGGGGATTGGTGGCTGAAACCGAGCAGGTGACGGCCCAAGTCACGGGAATAGATTTGACGCGGCATCAAGTGACTCTGCAATTCCCGAATGGAACTGTGCGGACGATCACCGCCCGGCCGGATGTGGATCTTACCCAACGAAAAATCGGCGATGAAGTGGTCATCCGCGCAACGGTGGTTGCCACGGCAATATTAAAGACAAAACCGTAATTTGTTCTGGTTCAAGTTGCCGCATTTATTTCGTAGGCGCCGGGTCTCGCGGTTCCAAGTTCAACGACCGCATATCGGTGGGGGTTCAGACAGGGGCCACAGCTTGGACATGAGCCAGCTAACCAGCACACCGACGACGCACCCCATGAAACTCATGCAGCTCGTTGGTGAGTGCAACGTGCGCATCGTGCCGGGTTTGGTGGCAACAATCTTGTCGATGACCTATTTGTCATCATTGCTGCGCAACCAGAACAGCGGCAGAAATTAAAATTTTCCGCCCAAATCGAGATCGTTTCCTTTTTGCTAAATAGTCTCACTCAGCTCGCGTTGCAAGCTCGGCGGGCGGCTTCACGTTCGGGGTGTTCAAATGCCTCAGAGAATTGATCCAGCTCACGTTCCGTCATCCCAAGCGCCAACCCGGTTTTGCGCCACCTGGAGATGGTGTGTTCTATCTTGAGTAAAATCTGCTTGGCTCGTTTCGCCGAAATCTGGAAATAGGGGATGACCGACAAAAGCGCTTCAATGGTGGCCTCGGGGCCGGTTTCCTCGGAAATCCAAGTTTTCATCTCCCGCACGCGATCCGGAAATGGGTTGAGGTCGAACGCCGGAGCCAGCCGCCATTGTCCGCGGTTTACATGAAGAAACCCGTGGTTGTGCAGGTGATCATCCACGTTGGTGATCAAAACCGAAAACGCCATGCACCGCCAAAGTTCCTCGATGTCCGTTTGAGGGGATGCCCCATTGACGCGCAATGCATCCACGATCTCCGTATAAAAATGTTCCTGCGATCCGGCGGAGTCGGCCCCCAGAAGCGTTGCGGCCGACACATAAGGAATTCGCCCGCCTGCTCCGGTTCGATCAAATCGCCGAACCAAGGCGACCGGCACTCCGTCGCTGTCCACCAGGCGTGCTTCCGCCGCCTGCAACCCAGAGGCCCTGGCAAGTTGCATGGCCAGCACCTCGCCTTTGGTCACCACCCGCTCGTCATTTACGCTGGGAAACTTGCCGATGGCTAGTCGTCCGTCATCATCGACCACCGTGCATTTTGGGCGCATTCCGCCCAGCGAAGTGCCGCGGCCACGCAGATACGCGAGATCGGCGGCGGTCTCGGTTTCAGTTTCAACCGCACGCGTCGCAGTCATCAATTGGCTCAGTTCTATGAGTGGAGGAGCCGTGCGGCGACCAGGTTCATTCGAGCGGCAAAACACCCCTCTCTCGTCCTGAAAACGGAGCGCACCAACACGGCTGGCATCGTCCACTGCGAGCAAAAAATCGACCGTCTGTAGCTCAACGGACTCCGGCTCATTGCCCGCCCGTCGGGCTTCCCGACGGCGCTTGGCGTGGTCGCGCAGGATGACCTTCTTAGCCCAGCCATCAGGTTCCGTGTCGGCAAAGGCTCCATGAAAAACGGAACCGTTCGGAACTTTGCGATGGAATTGCGGCCCCGCCACCAGCGGAAGCCCAGGCTCAAGTGCGAACCGGTCCGCTGCGCCCAGCCAGGTTTCGTCATAGGCAAATGCCGAACGCTCTCTGGTGCCGACCACGTCATAGTGCAAGGTTCCGATAAACCTTGCCTCATCACCCATAAAAACTTTGATCGTCCGTTTCATAGAGCAGTCGGGAGTTTTTTGATGCGCACCCGTTTTGGAAGCCGCTCTTCGTCCAAAAGCAATCCGTCTTCATCGCGACTGGCGTCGGTCAGGTCGCGAAAGGCCTCGCCAAAACCCAGAACGAACAGCGCCATGGCATAGGCACCCATGGCCACCGCCGGATCGCCCTTCTCCATGCGTGCATACGTGCTTTTAGCCAGGCCGGTCCGCTCCGCCATCATCCCCATTGTGAGATGGCGCTTGCGACGGGCCACGGCAAGATCGTGGCCAAATTTGGACAACGATCGGCGCAATCCCGCAGGCAGAACATCATGTATTGCTGAACGCATATAAATACCTATACATCGGTTCTTATTTCTTATAAAGAATTATATATGAGTCTTTATTTAGATTAAGAATTAGAGTAAAGCTAAAGAAAATGGCTCTAGCCAGCAGAGCGCTTGGCAAATTCATTTCCAGCACAGACCCACCACACTACAAATGAATCAAGAACCCGGCCATTCAGGGAGCTCGGCTAGAAAATCGCGGTGAACACCTTTGACCCAAACATTTTCTTTGGTGACCTTGGCAGCCGAAATCATTGGTCCTCTGACCCCACCATAAATTGCGGCGACAAGAAACACAATAATTCCGACCGCGATCAGCCACCCGGATTTAAAAGCGATCCCACCGATACCCGCAAGTGCCAGTCCGCCTAACGCGCCAATCCATCCAATTAGGATGGTCTGCTGGCGGAGGGCACGGTGATTTGCACAAAGGCCAATATTTAGAACTGCTTTTTTGCGCACGATTAGGACGACAATAAACAAAATCAAGAGGTTGATCAGCAGCAACAAATAATACGCCGGATGCTGCCAGTATAAAACGCGTTTCAACCGAAAACCGTTGGCGGGTGCATTGCATTTGACACACCGATCTGGAAATGGCGTCTCGGAACAGGTGACCAATTGCTTGTTCCTCCGCCACATGCTGCCGACCGCCCCCGATGGTGCCGCGCCCTCGCTCATTCTCTGTAGGAATACCGGCTTGCATTGGGCACAGATCCACGATCGGTTCAACTGGATCAAATCTCCCGAAGGAAAAGTTCGCCCACATTCGGCACACAGCATTGATTTGGAATTGGGAAGTGGCGGCGGGCGGCTGTTTCGAGCTGCTCTCAACGGTTGCCAGTCCTTCATACCATCTCGACTGACGGGCGTGTCATTGTTGATTTCTCCAGCAGCCAAAAGTTCATCCAGACGAGAATCAGACACTGGACCGGCTTGCTGACCGTTTAGCATGTAGAACCAGCTCATTCAAAAAATTAGCACTTAAACCCGGGCAGATTCAATTGTTAATATTCGCCATATTCGCAAGTCGGAAGAAGGCAAAACCCATGACGCCCGGTCTGGTGAGCTGAAATATAATTCAAAAACGAAATTCCAGTTTTGATTTGCAATACCTGAATTATATCTGTCACTCTGAAAGCCATAAGCATTGCGTTGTTGGAGAACCATTTCTAAATCTATTATGAACTGGCATTATGCTGAGCAAGGAAAGCAAATCGGCCCGGTCAACGATGATCAACTCACCGAGCTTGCCCGCACAGGAAACATCAGCTCCGAAACCTATGTCTGGCGTGAAGGGATGGCGGACTGGCTGCCTTACAGTCAGATCAAATCAGAACTAAAAACAAGCCCCGGCTCCGAAAAGCCGGCGATTCCTCCCTCGCCGGCGGTTGCGAACAACAACGCCGAAGCAGTCTGTAGCGAGTGCGGCAGAATATTCCCGATGGACGAAATGATCCGTCATGGGAATGCCCGCATCTGTGCCAACTGCAAGCCGGTGTTCATGCAGAAATTATCAGAGGGAGCACAAATCAAAACGGGCGAACTGAATTATGCGCGAATTTCTTCACGTTTTGCGGCCGTGTTTCTGGATGGTTTGATATTAATGGCAATAAATATGGGGATCGGACTCGTCGCTGGATTGAGCCTAGCGCAAGCCGCGGGCGTAAAACCAAAAGGTGTGATCGCGTTGCAAATAGTCTTGTTTGCCATCCAAATGAGCATTGGAATCGGCTACGAAGTTTTCCTGATTGGAAAATACGGCGCGACTTGGGGAAAGATGGCCTGTAAAATCAAAGTGGTGACTGCCGATGGTGGCCGCGTCACCTATATGCGTGCGTTGGGAAGATATTTTGCAAAGATGGTCAGTGCCTTTACTCTCATGATTGGCTATATCATTGCGATATTTGACAATCCGCAAAAAAGGGCCTTGCATGATCGGATTTGCGACACCCGCGTGATTAATAAATAGCCGATGAACTCGCTGGTTCAATGCCCCAAATGCCAAGCGTTGTTGTTGGAGGGAATATTCAACCAGCCAGAATTGTCTCCGTGTCCTTCGTGTGGTGTGCCTTTGCAGGTGGAAATTTTTCCAGCTTTGTTCCGAAAAATCAACCCGGGGCAAAGCGGCGAAGCCCTGATGGTTGAGGGCGAATCCTGTTGTTTTTTCCATCCGCAGAAAAAGGCTTTGCTGCCCTGCGGCAGTTGTGGGCGTTTCCTTTGCGCCTTGTGCGACTGCGAACTTAACGGCCAGCACTATTGTCCGGCCTGCCTTGAGGCTGGCAAGACGAAGGGCAAGATTAAAAGCCTGGAAAATCAGAGAACGCTCTATGACAGCATCGCACTGTCACTGGCGATCTACCCGCTGCTGATATTCTACTTCACACTGATCACGGCGCCTGCGACCCTGTTCATTGCGATTCGTTTCTGGAAGTCTCCTATCAGCCTCGTCCGCCGCAGCAAAATACGCTTTGTGGTGGCGATCATCCTGGCGCTTTTGCAAATTGCGGGCTGGATAGCGCTTTTTATCGCAATTGGCACACGACACAGTTCCATTCCTCATGCCAAAAACTGAATATCAACGCCTCACCCGCGCGCGCTCTCGCGGAGGGTTCGCGGTGGCCGTCGCGTCACGCACCAGCCTTTGGCTAGGCGCAGACCATCTGCTCTTTGTTGACTCCAACGGATATACGGAATCTTACAAAAGATTTTATTTCCGCGATATTCAAGCCTTCGTGGTGCAAAAAAACCAGACGGCCACGATTATAAACATTGTGCTCACCATACTTTTCGTGCTCGTCGCGGCCTCAGCATTGAGTGTCCAGCTCGCGGGCTTGAAATATTTCCTGTTCTCTTTGGCTGGGGGGATTGCGTTCATCATGCTCATCAATCTGCTGCGGGGCCAGACTTGCCGGTGCTTTTTGCGCACGGCTGTCCAGATTGAACAACTGCCGCCGCTCAACCGGGTGCGGCGGGCGCAAAAAATATTCGCCCGGATTCGCCCGATCATTGTCGCTGCTCAAGGTGGCGAGATTTCGCCGCAGATGGTTTCCAGCCTGATGCAGGAAAAAGTCCAGTCATACACCACCGAACCTGTGACGACTCCTCACAGTCCAAACATTCCGCCACGGCTGGATTCTTGAACCCCGCATTTAAGCACCATGCCTCCCCTAGCCCATCAGCGTTGTTTCAACCATGCCGCGCGCGAGGCGGCGGCGCGCTGTCCGGAATGCCGTCGCTTCTTCTGCCGCGAATGCATCACCGAACACGACGACCGCGTCCTCTGCGCCGCCTGCCTGCGAAAAACGGCGCACGAGCCGCTTACAAAGCGACTGGCTTTCGGCAAACTTTCCCGCCTCGCGCAATGCGCCATCGGAATTCTATTGGCATGGTTTTTCTTTTTTCTCATCGGAAATTGCCTGTTGCAATTACCCACTTCTTTCCATGAAGGAACCCTTTGGAAACTGCATTGGATTGACAAGGAATGAAAAGCCTGCGGCGACAACAAGGCAAGGGAGCCAGCGACCTTATTGAAGAAGCCACGCATTTGCTGCGCACCGCGCCTGCCGCCACCCTCGCGGCTTATTATGTTGGCACAACTCCCTTCACGCTCGGCCTGCTTTATTTCTGGGCCGATATGAGCCGCAGTCCCTTCGCCAACCGGCACCTCGCCGAAACCTCGCTGCTCGTCGGCGTGCTTTTTATCTGGATGAAATTCTGGCAGGCTGTTTTTGCCTGCCGGGTTAGGGCTCACATCGCCGCGCAACCGCCAGTGCTGTTGAATTTTCGCAGCGCGATGAACCTGTTGTTGGCACAAACAATCCTCCAGCCGTGGGGATTGTTCCTTATTCCGCTATCGATGGCTCCGGCGGTTCCATTTGCCTGGGTATATGCCTGGTTTCAAAATGTTACCGCGCTTGCCGACGGCGATCACAGCGGCGTTTCGAGGCTTTGCAAGAAATCCTGGCGACAGGCGATGCTGTGGCCACGACAAAATCATCTGGTGCTAGTCATCATGCTCGCTTTCGCATTCTGCGTTTTTCTCAACTGGGCGACCGTCTGCCTCATCTTGCCCGGATTGCTGAAGATGCTGCTGGGCGTCGAATCCACCTTTTCAAAAAGCCCGTATGCGATGCTGAACACCACCTTTTTTGCCGGCATGTTCAGCCTGACCTATCTCTGCGTTGACCCGATTTTGAAAACCGTCTACTCGCTCCGCTGCTTTTATGGCGAGTCGTTGCAGACCGGCGAAGATTTGAAATCCGAGCTGAGATCATTTGCCGTCGCCCCGCAAAGGCTTGCTGCCCTGCTTTTAATTTTCGTGTCAATTCTCTTCGTATCACCGGCCAAAGCAGAACAGTCAACTGCCCAGGCGAGTCCGCCCGCGAGCCGGATCATTTCCCCAGCTGATTTGGAGCACGCCATCGCACAGACCATTCGCGAAAGAAAATATTCCTGGCGGATGCCGCGGGAAAACATGGTTGAATCCAGTTCCGAGGAAAGCGTCGTTGCCAAGTTTTTCAACAAGATCGGCACAATGCTCCGCACGTGGGTGCGGGAGTTTTTGGATTGGTTGGACAAATGGCTGCGAAAGCTTTTTCATCATCAGCCGGATGTTTCCCCTGAAAACAGCACATCGGGTTACGGCTGGATTATGGCCGTCGAGGTGTTGCTTTACGCCCTCGTGGCGGGGGCGGTGGCCGCGCTGGTGATTTTTCTCTATCGTGTCTGGCGCGGACGGCGAAAGTCGCCCGCCACAGTGGCCGAGGCAATTTTTCCGCTGCCGGATCTGGCGGATGAAAATATCCGTGCCGATCAATTGCCCGAAGACGGCTGGACGAAACTCGCCCGCGAACTTTTGGAGCGGGGCGAATTTCGCCTTGCGATGCGCGCGTTTTATCTCGCCAGCCTGGCCCATCTGGCCGGCCGGAATTTGATCAGCATTGCGCGTTTCAAATCCAACCGCGATTACGAGCAGGAGCTCCGCCGCCGCGCACATTCGTTCCAAAATTTGCCGGCCATATTCGGAGACAATCTGCTCGCCTTCGAGCGCATCTGGTATGGCATGCACGAGGTCACCCGGGAATCGGTGGGCCAATTCGCCGCCAACGTTGAAAAAATAAGGGCCGACGGGTGAAGAAATATTTTCCCATTATCATTCTGCTCGGCTGTGGAGCCGTTTTTGCGTTCGGCATCCTGCAGCTGTTCCAGCTACGCTTCACCCAAGGTGACGTGTATCCGGCATATTCGTCCCTGCGCGCTGATCCGCTTGGCACGATGGCGTTTTTCGAGAGCCTCCAAAAAATTCCCGGCATTTCCGCGCGGCGCGACTTCAGCGACTCGAACCGCCTGCCCGAAGAGCCGCAAACGGTTTATCTGCATCTCGCCGGCTCGCGCTACGAGTGGAGGTGGCTTTCAACGGATTTGTTCCATGAAATGCAAAACTTCCTCGCGCGCGGAAACCGGCTGGTAATCACCTTTTTTCCGCAAACAGAATCGTTTGTATTTCACGAGGACAATGGCGACGATGAAACCAATGCCGTCAAATCTGCAAATTCGAAGGGCGACAAGGCGGCGCCGGCCAGGCCGGTAAAAAAAAGGAAAGATTTGGCGGGCGAGGACGCGGAAATTTCCCTGGAAACCGAATGGGGATTCCATCCAGCCTTTGAAAAGCTTTCGGAAGACGGCGACGCTTATGCGCCGGCAAGTGTCGCGAACAAAACCGATTTGCCGCTGCCGCAAAAACTGGACTGGCACAGCGGTCTTATCTTCACGAACTGTGACCATTCGTGGCGGACAATTTACGCGCGCGGCACGAACGCCGTGGTCATCGAAAGACGATTCGGCAAGGGGTCGGTCGTCATCGCCACGGATTCCTATTTTATCAGCAACGAGGCGATGGCAAGCGACCGGCATGCGGATTTACTCGCCTGGCTTATTGGCGCAAACAAAAGCGTCGCTTTTGATGAAGCGCATCTGGGTGTCGTCGAAACCTCCGGAGTGGTGATGCTGATGCGGAAATATCGTTTGCACGGATTCGCCGCCGGCTTGGTGTTGCTCGCCGGACTTTTTATCTGGAAAAACTCCACCAGCCTCGTCCCGCCTCATGCCGACGAAAAGGAGGAAAGGTTCATCGCCGGCAAGGATTCGGCGTCAGGCTTTGTCAATCTGCTTCGTCGCAGCATCGCACCGCGGGATTTGCTGGCCACCTGCTTTGCCGAATGGAAAACAACCGTCGCGCCGGCAGGGAAATTTACATCACCCAGATTTCAACAGGCCGAAGCAATTTTTCAGTCGGAAAATTTGTTGCCAAACCGGGACCGCAATCCAATCGCCGCTTATAAAAATATTTCCAAGGAACTTGGAATCCGAAACAAAAAACTATGAACACTGAACGACTCAAGGAAGTTCTTGCCCAGGCGCGGCATGAAACCGGCAAGGTCATCATCGGCCAGCACGATGTCATCGAAAAAGCGCTCATCGCCATTTTCACCGGCAGCCACGCTCTCATCGAAGGCGTGCCGGGCGTCGCCAAGACTTTGCTCGTGCGGACGCTCGCGCACGTGCTGGGCGCGGACTTCGCGCGCATTCAATTCACGCCCGACCTCATGCCCGCCGACATCACGGGCACGAATGTCTTCAATCTGCAGCGCAATGAATTTTCACTGATCAAAGGACCGGTCTTCACTTCGTTTCTGCTCGCTGACGAAATCAACCGCGCGCCGGCCAAAACGCAATCAGCCCTGCTGCAAGCCATGCAGGAGCGCGTCGTGACAATTGATCGTGAGACGCATCCGCTGCCGCCAAACTTCACGGTTTTTGCCACGCAAAATCCGATCGAATATGAAGGCACCTATCCTTTGCCTGAAGCCCAGAAAGACCGCTTCATGTTGAAAATCACCATGGTCGCGCCGGATCGCGCCGAGGAGCTTTCACTGGCGCAGCGGACGATGACCAAGGATGCGCCGGAAACGTTGCTGGCACAGGGCGTCGTGCAACCGGTGATTAAGCCGGAGGATTTGGCCGCGCTGCGCGAAGGACTGCTGGCAATTGTCATCCGCGACGAACTGATCGCCTATCTTGTGGACATTGTCCGCGCCACGCGCACGCACGAAAGTGTTCTGGTCGGTGCCGGCCCGCGCGCGACGCAATCACTGATCATGGCCGCGCGGGCATACGCTGCAATTTCCGGCCGCGATTTTGTCACGCCGGACGACGTCAAAATGATGTCCCTGCCGGTTCTGGAACATCGTTTGATTTTGCGGCCCGAATTTGAGATCGAGGGATTAAGCGTCGCCGAAGTCATCCGGCAAATTCTCCAGCAAATTGCCGTGCCGCGATGATTGTCCCGCGTTCCAGATTATTATTTTGGGTGGCGGCAATCGTTTTGCCGTTTGCGCTGATCGGCGCTGTCGTTCCCGCGACGGCCGCCGTTTCGCTGCTGTTCATCGGCGGGCTGTTTTTGGTTGCGATTGCCGACGCCGTGGGCGCTCGAAACAGCCTGGCGGGAATTGACGTTGAACTGCCGCGCGTAGCGCGCATGTCCAAAGACCGCGACGCAAAGTTGGAATTGCACATCCGCAATGACGGGCAGCGACAAAAAAATTTGCGCGTCGCACTGGACTGGCCGCGCGAAATCAAATCCGACAGTGAAGAACTGGAGGCCATTTTACCGTCGCAATGCGTGCGGTCCCGGCTCGTGTGGCCCTGCAAGCCGCTCAAGCGCGGCCGTTACATTCTCAACTCGGCATTTGTTGAAACCAGTTCGCCGCTTGGACTTTGGTCGGTGCGAACAACGCTGCCGGCACGGTCAGAAATTCGCGTTTATCCAAATTTGCTGACCGAAAGAAGGAACCTCGCCGCGTTGTTTCTGAATCGTGGTCTCTTTGGCCTCCATGCGCACCGGCAGATTGGCAAAGGCCGCGATTTTGAAAAGTTACGCGAATACGCCGCCGGCGACAGCTACGATGAGATCCACTGGAAAGCGACCGCGCGTCGCGGCAAACCAATCACGAAGGTCTTTCAAATTGAAAAGACGCAGGAAGTCTATGTGATCGTGGATGCGTCTCGCTTGAGCGCGCGGAAAATGAACCAAAACGCCGAAGGGGATTCAGTGCTGGAACGTTTCGTCACCGCCGCTCTCGTGCTGGGCCTGGCGGCGGAGCAGCAGGGGGATTTGTTCGGTCCGCTGACGTTCACCGACAAAGTTGACAGGTTCGTCAGGGCCAAAAACGGCCAGTCGCATTACAGCGCCTGCCGCGACGCGCTCTACACGCTGGAACAAAAAATTGTCACCCCGGACTTTGACGAGCTTTGCACGTTTATCCGGTTGCGTTTGCGCCGGCGCGCCCTGCTGGTTTTTCTGACCGCACTGGACGATCCGGCCATCGCCGAAAATTTTGTCCGCAACGTCGAATTGATCCGCCGCCAGCATCTGGTTTTGGTCAACATGCTGCAGCCGCCGGATGTCGCGCCGCTGTTCTCAAATTCAGATGTCAGCGGGGTGGATGATTTATATCAGCATCTGGGCGGGCACCTGCGCTGGCAGCACTTGCGTGAGTTGCAAAAAAACTTGCAGCGGGGCGGCGTCCAGTTTTCGCTGCTCAGCAACGAACGCTTGAGCGCGGAATTAGTCTCCCAATACTTGAACGTCAAACAAAGGCAGTTGTTGTGATTATTGATCTGCAACGCTTCATCGCTACCGGACGGCCGTTCTGGAGCAATCTGGAAAAGCTGCTCGACCGGCTGGAGGCTGAGCCGGATTTGCGAATGTCCCTGGGACAATTGCAAACATTTCATCAGCTTTACGAACGCACCGCCGCCGATCTTGCCAAGATCACGACCTTTTCGTCCGAGCCGGAAACGCGACGCTATCTGGAAAATCTCGTCGCCCGCGCTTACGGTGAAATTCATGAAACGCGCGAGAAGCAAAGACGGTTTTTCCCGCTGGAATGGTTTTTCGAAACGCTGCCGCAGACGTTCCGCCGGCATATCCGCGCTTTTTATTTGTCCCTGGTGATCACCGTTGCCGGATGTGCGTTCGGCGGCCTGGCGATGGCGTTTGATCCTGATTCCAAACCGGTGCTGATGCCGTTTTCACATTTGCTGCAAGACCCGCGCAAGCGCGTGGCCGAAGAAGAAAAGGCGACGAAAGACAGATTGGCCGGTGAAAAGACCACGTTTTCGGCGGAGCTGATGACGCATAACACGCAAATTTCCATCTTGACGCTCGCGCTTGGCATGACGTGGGGCCTCGGCACCATCATCATGCTGTTTTACAACGGCGTGATCCTCGGCGCGGTGGCGGCCGATTACATTCACGCGGGCGAAACAAAGTTTTTGCTCGGCTGGCTGATGCCCCATGGCGTAATCGAAATTCCGGCGATATTAATCGCCGGTCAGGCGGGTCTGATGCTTGCGTTTGCCGTCATCGGCCACGGAAGCCGCTTTCCCCTGCGCACGCGGTTGCGCGCAATTTCCAGCGATGTCGTAACGCTCATTTTTGGCGTCGGCCTGATGCTGGTTTGGGCGGGTTTCATCGAAGCGTTTCTTTCCCAGTATCATGAACCGGTCATACCTTATGCTGCAAAAATCGCCTTCGGATGTGTGGAGCTGATTCTGCTTTTTCTCTTTTATGCAAAATCCGGATCAAGCAAAGGTTTGAACTCGAAAGAAGCCGGCGAATGAAAACCACCACGCTGTTCATCCGCACGCCCGAAGGCATTGTGTTTTCGCAATTGCTCGCCGGGCCGGTGACGCGCTGTTTCGCCTGGTTCATAGACCAACTTTGCATCCAGGCGGCCATGTCGATTGCAGGAATTGTTCTGGCGCTGCTGGAAGTCATCAATTGCAATTTTGCGGTCGCGCTATACGTCCTCGCCTATTTCGTCATCAGCATCGGTTATGGAATTTTTTTCGAATGGAACTGGCGCGGGCAGACCATCGGCAAAAGGCTTTTTCGCCTGCGGGTCATGGATGCCCAAGGAATGCGGTTGCAGTTCAATCAAATCGTGGTGCGCAATCTCCTGCGCTTTGTGGACGCGCTTCCCGTGTTTTATTTTGTCGGCGGACTGGCCTGCTGGTTGAATTCCAAATGCCAGCGCCTTGGCGATATTGCCGCCAACACGATTGTCATCCGCACGCCGCGCATCGTCGAGCCGGACCTCGATCAGTTACTGGCGGGAAAATTTAATTCACTCAGGCAATTCCCCCATCTGGCCGCACGATTACGCCAGACCGCTTCCGCCGGCGAAGCGGACATGGCATTGCAAGCGTTGCTTCGGCGGGATGAATTTGATCCGAATGCACGCGTCGAATTATTTGGCGAACTGGCCGCTCATTTTCAGGCGAAAGTGGAATTTCCAGCGGAAGCGACTGATGGCGTGGCGGACGAACAATATCTGCGCAATGTTGTTGACGTGATTTATCGAACGCACGCAGAAAAGCAGACGAAGAATTAACCATCACAGTTTGAGGAAAATGGTGCTGGGTTAACGCGCAAGTAATTTAAATTGTTTGATGGCAGATAATTAATTGGAAAAAATATGCAGAATCCCCCGCCAATCCCTAAAACCCGACCACCCGATTGGATGCAGCAAAATTGGAAATGGTTTGTCCCGTTATTGTGTTTGGTTGTTTTGATTTGTGTCAGCGGTTTCTTCGCCTCCATTGAGGCGTTAATGAAGTCATCCGATGTCTATTCGGGAGCCGTTCTGCGTGCCAAGTCGAGCGCTGCCATTATTGCGGCTCTTGGAAATCCAGTTAAAGATGGGTATTTCTTCACTGGAATGATTTCCGAAAACAATTCTTCGGGAAGCGCAAATCTCGTGATTCCAATTAGCGGACCCGGCGGGAGGGCGAATCTTTACGTGTCGGCGAGCAGATCCCTCGGCAAATGGCATTTTGATAAGCTGGTCGCGGAGATTGATAAAACAAAACAGCGGATAGATATTTCAGACACCAACCAGGTGCCGGTGGCGACACCCGCTTCCGATGGCCGGCCTGCCGATAAGCAGTAGAATTATGCCTGACAACCTGTCGCAGTTTCACCGTTAGTCCGATTCCGCAGAATGTGGCCATCGTGTTCTGGTTATTAACAGGCGCATTACGCAATACAGACAAACGGCGAGGACGGCTTCACCCAACACCAGCCACCAAAACCAGCCTTGCTTCCATGCCAGCGAAGCCACCATCGCCAACCCGAAGGTGATGATCATCACCACGATCAAATTCAGGCCGCGACCGGCCGACTTGGCCGCGTCAGCCGGCAACGAAAGTGGCACACCTCTGCCGCCGATGCTGGGAACGAGGGCAAAAACCGGCAAAGCGATTATCCCCGGCAAAAACAAAATCAGCGGCCTGAGGTCGCCTCGCAGGAGCCAGACGATCAATCCAACCAGCAGCAGCATGGGCAGCGCCAGCAGGCACAACACCGCGCGGCGTGCTCCGTGGCAAATCTGGGCAGGACCAATCATGGGCGCGACGCGGAAAATATCCGACGCCTGCCATTGCTGGGAATATTGCAGTATCTGCAACCCAAGCAGCGGCACCATGCCCAGATACAGGCCGGAGAATGGCACGCCAAAGCCGAAGTCATTGGAGCCAGTGTGATGATTGCTTTGGAGCAGAAAAACAAACGGGATGACGAGAATTGGCGCAATACCGGGATAAATTCGGAGCTTCACGTCGCGATCACGAATGAGATAGGCCGCCGTGAGCAGGAATGAAGCGCGGGCCACTGGATCACGCAGCCACCAGCTCAAGGGCGGCACGTTGATGAGCCGGTCAAGCCATCGGCGATGGTTGTGATTTTTTACCCGTGTGGAAACCGTTTCATTGAGCGCCTGCAGGCCGGTTTCATAACTCTGCGCCAGTTTGCCGAAGGCGATCCAGAGCACCGTGGCCGTCGTAATTGCGGCCAGCGCGGCCAGCAGCCAGGAGGCGGCCAGCGAACTGCCGGCGAAGGCGTCGTCAAAGCCCGCGAACCAAGCGGGCGGCAGGAGCCCGATCCACCAGGAGTTTTCACCGACATTAAGAACATGGTCTAACCGGAACACGAGCCGCGGCAGAATCTGGCCGCACAACACCGCCCCGATTGAGACCAGGACCTGGGCGGCGGTCATCACGCCTTCCAAACGTTCGCGGCCGAACCAGCGCAGGCACAGCTGATAGACCAACACCACGCAACCCGTGCAGAACAGCGCCTCGAGCACGGTTGAAAAGAGATGGATGATAGGAAACCGCCAGTTGGCAGCAGCGCCGAAGCCAACGAACAGGCCGACCAGATTAAAAGCCAGCGCCAGCCAGAGTGAAACCTCGACCAGCACACGGATTTTTGCCAACAGCATTGCCCGAGGAGTGATGGGTCGATGCATCAGGATGTCGGCCTCCTCGTTGTTGAAGAGAATCTCGCCGGCCGATGAGGCGATGAACATGCCGAGAAAGACAAACGTCATCGCGTGCAGATAAACCGCGAGGGCGAAGACCGGCTGATGCAGAAAAGCAAGCGCCATGCAGCCGAACAAGGCATAGAACACCAGGGTGAGCGCCAGTTTTTCACCGACGGATTTGGGTGTGCCCTGTTTGTTCAGTCCACGCGCGCCCCGCCCGCGCAGGAACAAAGTCAGAAAAAGCAGGCGCAGCGTCTTTTCTGATGTCGGCATCCGCTCCCGCAAAACGGAGGGCCGTGGTTGTTCCGCAGGGTTCATGGCCGGAAGGTCTTGGCAAAATCCTCGGCCCGTCGCTCGAG
>Ga0181528_10001373_pt1 | contig 15266 bp, 10 predicted proteins | sample PEATcosm2014_Bin_47_FD_119742 | JGI IMG/M metagenome (GOLD analysis project Ga0181528, IMG submission 119742) | Peatland microbial communities from MTU Mesocosm Facility, Houghton, MI, USA - PEATcosm2014_Bin10_10_metaG | ecosystem: Environmental > Terrestrial > Soil > Wetlands > Peat | place...
AAAGGGCCATCGAACTTCCCGGCATAAACACTCCGAGCACGATTGCTGGCAGTCCAGCCAGAATGCCAAATCCAGTCGTCAGATAGTTCTTCAACAACGCTGCGTTCATGGTTTCCTCCATTCTACCTTCGCCTGCAAATCAAAACTGTCCTTTTGTTCGTTCTTGGTCACGGTCGGAGCCGTCAGCCCCGTGGGAGCGTTCGGGTTAGCCGGAACGATGACCTGCAACGGAACGGAATACGCGCTCTCTGAGGCTCCTACCTTGGCCGTCACCGCATACCAGTAAGTCGTCGAAGCTGTAGCGGTTGAATCCGTGTAGGTCGTGATGGGGGCCGTCGAGCAGAACAGGGCTGGGAGCGTGTACGAGCCCGAAGCGGAGCCACGGTAGACGCAGTTGGCCGTTACCCCTGTTGAAGTCGATTGCGTCCACGAAAGGGAGACCGAAGGCTGAGTCGGTCCCTGTTGTGCATGGCACGAGTACGACGTTGCGAGCATGACCACCATGCCCAAGAGAACTGACTGCAAGAACTTTCTCATTTTGCTGCTCCTTGTGCGGAATTGTAGTCAATCACATAACTGAGGAACGCAGGCGGATACGGTCCAGGAGACACGGTGCTGGGCTGGCCGAGTTCCATGATCACCACATCCCCGCGGCAATTCCCGACGCCCAAATCTTCCCACGTCACGCCATTGTCCACAATCGTCCCGCCGGTCGTCGTGGTGCTCCATGCGGGCACGCCTGAGCCACTGGTGCCCGTCGTGAGCGCTTGGTAGGTGTGGTAGGGCTCACCGCCGCCATTCAGCGAGGCGATCGGTGTGATGACCGTGCCGGCCGTGTAAACTGTGCTGGCGAGCCACGGGAAGCCGCCCAGGCAGAGTACGCTAGGATTCGAGATGGGCAAAGTCGGCGCGCTGCCGGTCGTAGAACCGAACTGGCCAAGGTTCTCCGTCCCGAAGGCGTAGAACCGGCCATCCTGCGATTCCTGCCCGATATTGAACCACAGGTTGAAGTTCTGGTTCGTCTGGAAACTGGCAGTGTGGCCGAAGCGCCATTGCGTGCCAAGCTCCGAACTGCCGGCCGAGGTCGCGGTCGGAATAGTGCTAAAACAGGCTACTTCCCCTTCGTAGGCCGCTCCCGGATTCATGCTGTTCGCAGTTGAGGCGGTCACGTCGAAGAACGTCCCGCAGACCGGGCTCGTATCCAACTGGTTCGGGTTGTAGGCCCAACTCAGATGCGTGTCGAACTGGACTTGACAAGGCTGGTTCGGGTCGCCCGGATACCAGCTACCAGCATCGCATGGGTATGCCTGCCAAGTCGTTGCCGGGAAAATCTGCGGGCTCGCCAGATTCACCAGATTGCTGTACACCCCGGAAGTGTAGCCGTAGGTCGAGGCGCTCTGCGCGATTCCGATGATGTTGCTGAATCCGAACGCGGTGTGGCTGACTTGAGCGTACTGCGCCAGCAACTGAGTCGCCGCGGTGAAGGGTTGCAGCGCGCGCCAGGCCACCGCTGCTGCCGCCGGACACGACGGCCCAATCAGGTTGCTCGATACTGAAAGGATAGCCGTGTTCACTCCCGCACTCGCCGCGCTATCATGCAACAGGAATGGGCACGCCTGCCCGGTCGCTGTCCCCTGTGGCGTTTGCACAAAGCTCCCACCAAGGCAGTTGTAGCCTGTGCCGCCTGTGCAGACGAAATCTGTCTGGATCAGCGTCATCGTGTTCATCAGGTGGTAGATGTTGGCCGTCGCGTCGTACACGACGGTTGTGTCGCCCGTGCCTTGGTCGCCGTTCGCGTTGGCGTAGTTCACTCCCGCATCCGTGGCTACGTAAGAGCCCGGAACTGCACCGTAGGTGTTGATGCTGAACGAGCCTTCAAACTTCGTCCCGTCTGGGGAGACGCGCCGCCCGGAGGACCATAGGCCGTTCGGCGTGATGACATTGACGCCTACATTCGTCCAAGTCAGGCTTGAGTCGGAGACGGTTGAACCTAGATCGGGGTGCCCACCGAGTCCCCCAGGAACAAACGCGGGAGTCGTGCTGCCGGAAGTTCCACCCGCGCTGGTCAACTGGAAGATAAACGCTGGCGGTGCCGAGACCATGCTGCGCCATTTCACCGTGCCGTCAGTCACCGTCGTCGGATTTCCGCCGCATGCACCAGAAACCAGAGGCCAGGTCGGTTGCGTGCCGCTGCCAGTCGTACCGGCCGTCTGCACCATGAAGCCGCAGTTCGGAGCGCCCGGGTAGATGATGTCGCCTTGGCTGAACGCCGTCGTTGCGGCCCACGTCTTGTACTCCGAGGAGATCATGGTGTGCTTAACGTAGACCCCTGCGGCGTAAGATTGCGATGCCTGCCACTCGGCCACATTTGCTCCGACCGGCATCCCGAATGTGGAGTCCTCGGCGGTCGAGCCCACGGAGTAGTATCCGGTCGAAGTGTTGATCGTGTAGGGCGTAACCACCATATTGCTCAGTACGTCGCTGCCAACTACCCCGCCTGCCCACCAAATGCTTGGGTTCGACTGGCTGAATTCTCCCACGCCAAAGGCTGCCAGATTGCTCGACGAGCCGGGATGCGTCTGGTTCTTGTCCGCGGTGATGGCTGGGTTACACACCAGCGTCGAAGGATTGAATAGCGCAATCTCCCCCGAGCCGCTGGAACCGATGACGTGGATCAGAGTGCTGTTCGTATTCCACAGAATGCCTGATCCCGCGCCGCCCAGCCCTGCCGAGAATCCCCCAAGCGGGCTTCCGCTGGATGGCGCGAAGTTCTGATCGGTGCAGCGCACGATCCGCGAAAGGTGGTTGAAGGTCTCGCCATGCGCGAGGTAGGAGGTGTCATAGACGATTGCGCCGTTCTTGGTGTAGGTGCCGAGCGGGTACGGCAGGCTGGAATTCGGAGCAACGATAGTCGTGCCTGTGTAGCCGGTCGGGTTGCAGGGATAGGTGCCCACGCCACAGCCGAAGTAGGCTGTAATCGCCGTGTTGCCCGAGATAGTCACACTGCACGTCGTTCCCGTGCAGGCGCCGGAGTAACTATTGAAATTCGAGCCCGTGGGAGTCAGGGTATCGACCGCTCCGCTCAGAACGCTCCCAGAGCAGGTGCCTCCAGTGGCCGAGCAGTTCACGATCGCGCCTTGCGAGTCATTGATAACGGTGCCGGATGTGCCACCCTCGACAGTCACGGTGACGGTATAAAACGTTTGGCCAAGGAACTGCGCCCACGCCTGCTGATACGCAGGTTGCTCCGTGAAATAAGCCGAGATCGCGCCGAGCGTCGAAGTGTAGTTCGAGTAGAGGGTCAGCAGAACGTCACTGGCCGGGCTAGTCTGAGAAGACCCGCCAGCCGTAGCCGTGAATACCGACTCGTAGTCGTTCACCGTTTCGACGATTCCGCCTACCCCAGCCGTGCGAAGGCCGACGAGAAAGGGCAGCAGACCCACTGAGCCAGCCGTGCAATTGGTGCCCGAGACCACCGCCGCAAGTCCGCCTTCCACCGCCGTCCCTCCACCGCCGCCGATCGTGTTCGGCGTGCAGGACAGCGCGGTTGAGCCGGTCAGGAATTGCAATTGGTGCAGCATGTTCGGGAACTCGTAGAAGTTATAGAACCAGTCGCCCTGGCTGCACCCACTGGCGGCAGTCGGAGGGTAGGTGCATTTCGTCGTGTAGCCCGTGGCTCCGGTGATATTCAGGATGTCCTGATCGTTGTAGTCCTGATTCCCGATGGCGGCGAAGCCGTTGGCGTTGGCAAGAATCGCTTCCTGATCAGCGTAGGAGGCCGCATAGCTCTGTCCGCCGCCGAAGGCTGCCGAGTTGATGTCGCCAAAGATCATCATCGCCGGATTCTGCGCGGCGAGGAATTGGTAGAGCTTGGCGACCATCGACATGTACTGGCCTTCGAGTTGGTTGTAGCCTCCAATGGAGTAGTTGCTGTACGGCCAGATGGTGCCGCCGATGCCGCCAATCTCTCCACCCATCGGCCAGCCTAAGCGGAAGGCGGCGAGGTTCGAGAGGTACGGGCTGGAATTATAGTGCGCGATGTAGGCAGCCATGACCGGGAAGGCCCAGTTACGGTAGGGCAGTTCCCACGGAATCGGCTGCGAGTCGTAGAGTTGCGCCAGTGTCGCCCCCTGAGACACGTAGTTGTTGATGTTGACGATGATGCCCGTGGTGGTGGAGTTCAGGCCGCCACAAGTGTGGCCATTACCGCACCAGCCGTCCAGCGGCGGAGCGTTCGTCCCAACGTTGATCCAGTTAAACAAACTACCAGTATCAGCGCAGGACGCACCAGTGTTTCCGGTGTTTGTGATCATACAGAACGACGCCAGAGTCGTTCCACCCAAGCAAGTGTTGGTGTAGGTCGAGCCGCCAGTGTTGAGACATCCAGTCTGGATCTGCCAGAAGTTGCCATTGAAACTGATATACTCCCCCGGCAACCATTCGTATCCAGGGGCGTATGTCAGCGCCGAGGCATTTGCCTGCGCCTGTGAGTACGCGCACGCGGCGGTCGCCGTTGAGGAGTTGCCTTCGGCTGCGGGCTGAATCTTGTGGATAGTCGGATACGCCGCGATCAGAGCGTCGTTCGCGGTCCAGTTGTAGACCGGGGAGCACGCGCCTGTGCCTGTCTCTTGATCAAAGGCGTAGGTGTTGCTGCCCGTCGTGTCGCCCACGTTCAGTTGCGGCATCTGGTAAGTCAGCAGGGAGTTCGGAGTCGCGACCAGAGATTGCCACGCGGCGAAGTTGTTGCCGCCATTCGTCGGAGAATCCACAGCCACAGTGATGTAGGAGTTCGTCGCAGCCGGCGGAGCTTCGAGGGCTCCGATGCGCCAGTTGGTTGAAGGATGCGGGATCGGCTGACGCGCGGGCCATGAGACGGTATGGTTCGTCGTGTTGTAAGCCACACCTAGAGATGAGTCGGAGAGGCAAGCTGTCGCAGCAGCGGGATTTGGAATCAACGCGCACAGAGACACAAGGCTGGGAGCCGTGCCGAGGAGATTCGCCGCAGCCGGGTTGAACGGGTCGAATGGAAAGCTCTGGCCGATGTTGAGGTTGCCGAGGCCGTTGGTAGTGCCGATGGGCGCACAGATTTGTGTGCCGCCATAGGTGCTTTGGGAGCCGGATGAGCAGGACTTCGCAACCTGCGGGAAAGCTGAATAAGTTCCCGTGAATCCACTGAGTCCGTTGTTGCAGGCGTTTCCTACCGAGTTTTCCGTGCAGACTGTCGGCGCATTCGAGTTGCTGGTGAAACAGGCGTTGTTGTCAGCAGTGACGGTCGCTACGCCAGTCGCGTAGAGTTTGATGCAGGTCGAGTTTGGATTCGGGTCAGAGCCACCTTCTTGCGTATTCTGGAACAGGAAATTGGTGTTGTTATTCTTGATCTCGAAGCCGGAGCCGTGACCATCCTGCATCATGCCATTATTGAACGCATAGACGACAGCGCCGCCCGTTTCTTCAATCAAAAACATTTCGTCCGCGCTGGTGTACTGAGCAGTATTCGTCCAGACTGCCGTCCCGTCAGAACAGGTATTGCCTTGGTTCGGGCATGTAAGGTTCCAGTTTGGCTGTGACGAGCCCGTAGTGCCTACGGTCGTCATCTCGTAGGTATAGCCCTGAGTGTTGTTCGAGGTTGGGGTGATGAAAATCGTTCTGATCGAGCCCGTGTAGTTGTTGGTCGCTACCCAAGGTCCGAAGCCCTGAAAGCACCGAATGCTGTTGTTATAGACGATTTCGGTAACAGCGGAACTGCCGAACAGGTGGACGCAGTTCCCATGCACGACTCCAGGAATCGCGAACGTCAGCGTCATGTTCTGAATCACGTTATCGTGAAACAGGCCAATCTCGCCAAACTCGGAGTTCGTGAAGCCAGAGATTACGTTGTTGTATTCCACCCACGCGGCCAAAGCGTTGCAGCAATCATAAGAGCCGTCTGTGTTGTCGATGACATTGTCATGGATGCTGGTCGCGCCAGTGTGGTCCTGATCCGCCCAGAGGACGCTGGCTTGGTTGCCGGGGTCGATGCAGCCAGCCGAATAAGTGCAGTGCGTGATTCCGTGGGCATAGACGTGCTTAATTTCCCAGCCCACGTCGCTCCCGCTGTAGCCGTATTGGCTGATCGCGCCACAAGCGTATGGCCCGGAACTGGAGCAAGACGAACCGAAGTAGATTCCCGTGATCTCGATGTTGTCAATGATGACGAAACTAGCGCGGTGCGAGATGTCGGTGATGAGCGACTGGTTGTGAGTGTCGTACCCCGAGTTTCCTCCGCCATTAAAAATTGGCCTTGTCCATGAGCCTCCGCTATACCAAGTCGAATCGTAGCCCATATAATCCGGCGTCGCACCTGAAGAACACGAGGAAGATCCAGTAGCGCATCCCCACGGTACATTCATGGGAAAGGCGTTGAAATCAACCGTTACCCCACCCTTGAAAATCCACCCTTCGCCCGCGGTCGGGGTATGACCGGCTGGCGTACCGGATACGTTGTGCATTCCGGGCGCGTGGAGCCACGGCAGGGCTTCGCTGGTGCCAGCATTAGAATCGCTCGCCGTTCCGCCCGAATTCGTATAGTCGATGTAGTAGCAAACCGTCACGCCGGAGGGGACAGTGGAAGGGCACGCCCACGCGCACCCGCCCAGCACCATCGCGATCACAAGTCGGCGCAGCATCTAGATCATCCTCTCGATGGTTGCGCTCACCTTTGAGGCCATCGACGTGCCGCTGAAGGTTGTCTTGACTACGATGTTCGCACCAGCATTGTTCGTGTCGATGTTCACGCAACCAGCGTAATTTCCCGCGGTGCTGGTGGTGAACGTCAGTGCCGGGGCAGCCGTGCCGGATTGTGTCAGAGGCTCATTCGTCGGCGTCTGCGCGTTGCCGTTCGAGTCCGTCCAAGTCAGCGTCCAGCCGATTGTCGCGGAACTGGCAGCGGAGAAGGATTCGGTGAGGCAGACGCGGTAATTCGCAGCCGCCGAGGGAGTCGTGTACGTCAGGACTCCGGTATCGGCTCCGGTTTCCGACTTCTGCTTGGTCGTCGCTACCACGCCCGGCGCGGTCGGAGTGGACCACATCAGATGTACCAGAGGCAGAGAAGTGCTCAGAGCTTGCGTCGTTGTGGCTTGGCCGGAAGTGTACAGCGTCAGGCTTCCGGCAACGGAGACTACCGTTCCGATCTGGACTTGCGGATAGACACACGCCGAGGTTCCATTGTCGTGCCCATCCCACGCGGTCGTGGCCGAGGTGCAAACAGTGTCGCCGTTGGTCGCCGTGTTGTCGAGGTTGACCGGAGACTGGCCGCCTTGCACTAATCCGATGGGATTGGTGGCCGTGGCCGCAATGCCGACGATGTTCGTTGCTCCGGTTGGGCAGTCATTGTAGACGAAGGCTGTCGAAGTCGAGCAGAGAACGTCGTAGGCCGCCGCAATCGTTCCCGCACCCTTCTGCCCTTGCTCGCCTAACTGAAGTACGCCTTCCATCGCGGCTGCGTTGGGCGAAGATGTTACCAGCCCGCCAGCGATGGCGTACAGGCCGCCACCCCTTGCGGCAGTGCCAGCATTCTGGTTGTCGCTGCCCTTGAACAGTCCTCCGCCGGCGGCACTGTTCGCACTGACGCTTCCGAGGCCACCACTGAATTCCGTGAGTTCGTTATAGACGGTGCCTTCGTAGGTGCCGCCAGCTCGGACGTTGCCGAGCGTGTCGAGGCAGTGAGAAAGCGTTGTGCCTAAAGAACCCGCCGTGAGAGAGAGAATGCAGGAACCACTGGTTGAAGAAGTGTTGGTAACGGTGATTGCAACCAGTGGGCCGACAATGCCGGAATTGCTCCAGTCACCAACGATGTTCACTGCCGGAACGGTTGGGTTGGTCGCGTCGAGGATGCCCTGATTGATATATAGAGGCGTCTCGGTCGATCCCGTAGCGGTGGTCACACTAATCCCCGCCTGCACGCCCGAGGTGCCGCCAGTCGATGCCGCGCTCTCTGTGACACACAATTCACAGGAAGATGCGCCCGTCAGGGAGTTCTGGAGGGTCCAGCCGAACGCGCCGTTCGAGATGCTGGTCGAACTCGTGAGGGCGGTCACGCTGGACAGTGCTGGGGAGCCGCCCGAGCCGCCCGAGTTTCCCGCCGAGGGAATGATCAGGTTGGTGCCATCGTAGACGAGCAGAACAGGCTCGCCAGCCTTGATGTCATTTGCAACCAGAGCCGCCAGCGTCCCGGAGGACCACTTCTTCACCGGCAGCGCCGATCCGCCACTCACGGCGATGGTCAAAGCGCCCGTGTTGGTCGTGGTGGTCGTGTAGATCAGTTCGTCGTTCGCTTGCAGTGTGCCAGAAGTCGTGTTGACCGGAGTGCAGGATTGTGCCGTCGCAGAGCCGGAGGTATCGTTGCAGGCCCGCATCAGTGAGACGTTGTGCTCGGTGGCGTTGACCAAGTTCACGCCGCTGCTGAAGGCTGCGAGGTAGGTCGGCGTCCCGCCCGAGTTTGTCGTCAGTGACGTAGGGACGTTGATCTGTACATACCAGTTCGTGTTGTCGGAATTGAACAGAGCACGCTGGCCGGGATACAGGCTGAAGGTGTTCACGGCGGTGTTGGCTGTCAGCCCGTTCGATACATAGAATACCGATGTCGCGGTCCGGTTGACCGTGACGAGCGTAGAAGCCGTGCAGGGAGTTCCGCTCACCGAACCATCAGAAACGTCAATGGAGAAGACGAAGTTTCCACCCATGCCGGAGGTGCCAGCGTCCGGCACCGTCTCGACGATGGTCGAGCCTGTGCAGTCCACAATGACCTTGCCGCGATCCTGGAGAGTGGTTGAGTTGTCGGCCAGAATCGTATCCATGCCGCCCGAGGTGACGACGCGCGGGACGACGCCCGCGCCTTGCAGCGTCGGAGGCCCGGAAGTGCCATCGGAGACGTAGGTCTGACCAATCAACCCCGGTCCGGCGCTCGCGCCTGTGGTCGTCGAGGTCGCATAGAGCATTCCGTACTGCGTCAAACCCGAGAGTCCACCCGGCGCAAAGCATCCCGTCGCGTTGCCGTTGGCTGTGATTCCGATGGCCGCAGAGCCCGGGCCGCAGTTGATTGGCGTGGTTGCCAACTGGGTAGCCGTGGCCGCGTTACCTGTGTAGGAGCCGCCTGTGATCTCGAACTGCTCTGCTCCGCCGGAATGGTAGGTCGGACTGACCGTCAGGCCGACCGCGTTTGTCGTCGATGGCTGAAGGTTCAGCGTGCTCTGGGTAGCGTTGTTGGTGCCGTTGGTCTGGATAACAAGACTACTGCAAGGCGCTCCCGTACCGCTGATTACACCTACCGTGCTGAGTTGAGCGCACTGGGCCGAGGCTCCGGTGATATTGAACGTCACCGCCCCGGTGAACGTCGTGGCCGCGAACTGGTTCGGTGCGGCACCCAATTCCCAGAAGCCGTGCGGCGTCAGATTGTTTCCACCACCTACTGTCTGGTCCTGCATCAGGAAGCCGTAGTGGTTGTTTACGGTCGATGTGAAGTTGGGAGAGCGGGCGTAGTAGGTAGCCGCTTGAGGAAGCGTGCCGCCAACGTTCTCGACTTCCGCATCCACCGCATCCAGCAGGCTTAGAGTGTTGGGAGAAGCGTTGTAAGCCAGTCCCACAAGGCCGGAAGTGACGTTGACGATGCCAGATTGGCCGCCAATGTCCCACCCGATGCCAACCGTCCCTGCGACCCAGTTCGCGTTTGCCGTGACGTTGTTTTGGCTGAAGTATCCCTCACCCACGACGCCTGCCATGAACGCATTCCCGGTTGTGGCGCTAACAAAGTTCGCCTGCGAGAGCCCAAAGACTCCAGCCGTCGCCCCGCTCGAAGCCGCAGGAGTGGTCACAATCCCGTAAGTTCCCGTGCAGTTCGATCCGGTGATCAGCCACGAGGTTACTGTTCCAGTGCAGGTAGCAGGAGTCGCGAAGCCTTCTACGCCCGTAGTGTTCGTCGTCGAGACTTGGAACTCATCCGCCGTGGTCAGGACCGAGCCAGTCAAGGAGATCGGGGAGTTGCCCAGTGTGGTCGAGGCGGTGAACATCGCCAGCGTGTTGGCCGTGCCGCTGCCGCCGATGCTGCCACCGCCACCCGAAGAAAGGCACGAACCGCCGCTAGAGTTCGTTCCTGTGGTTTGCCCAGTCGTAAGATTGAATTGCAGCCTGCAACGGCCAACGGGAGGATTGCTGTAAGGGGAGTTTACCCCGATCAAATCTTCATAGTTGACCGTCGCCAGCCCGCTGTCCGCCACACTAAAAAGCGTGGAATTGGATTGGTTGAGGACGTTGAGCGCCAAGGTTGACGGCGAAGTATCGGAACCGTAAATGAGCAGGCCGGACGCTCCGGCCGTGATTCCCGAGGTGGCGCCGACTTGCAGACCAAGAGTGGAGTATGCGGTAACCGCCAGCGGCCCGGTTGTTGGGGTATAAGTCAGGCCCGATGAACCACAAAACAGCGGCGAGCAGTTGTACTGTAGGCTATTCGTGGGCCCGCCCGGGGTGTTTCCCGAACCGCCTCCGCCGCCGAGTGTCACGTAGGCCAGATCGTACGACGTCAGCCCGCTTCCTGAAACCTGCACATGATAAGTTCCCGCAGTGATGGCATAGAACGTATATTGCCCGGTCGCACCGCCCGTAAAAGGATTCGGCAACGGTTGCGTCAGTGCTGGGTCAGAATAAATTGACGCCAGCGGAGTGCATGGCGTCCCCACCGCCGGCTCCGTGCACACGCGAACGGTCGGATATGGGAACCCACCAGAGAACAGCACTTGGCCGTTGTAGCTCGCATCCTGCGCGAACGCGGTGGCAGCGAAGAAAAGAAGCCCGGCCACGATGAACTTTTTCATGTCCCGCATCTCAATATCCTAGACAACTGAAAATTACCGTGTTGCCAGAGGTCGTCGCCACACTGATAGTTGCAGTTGTTGCGCTAGATGCCGTGGTCACACCCGAAACCGCAGTGCTCTGATCGAAAACGGAACACACCCAGCCGTTTGGAGCCGTCGCTGTGTTTCCCATCGTGATCGTAGTCGCACACGTCCCAGTAGTGCCCGAGGCGAATTTGCCGATTGTCGCTCCACCGGCCAACGAAGTCTCCAAACATCCAGCATTTGATGTGAACGTCGTGCCTTCGCTGATGAACGCCGAAGCAGCCATTGCGGAGTTTCCGCCAGATCCGACAAACGTATTGGCCGCGATCGTTACCGTCGTGCAAGTGGCGTTGCTGCAACCGACAGACTTCGTTCCTGAAGTGACTCCCGCAAAAGAGACTACACCACTTCCTACTCCAACCGCACCTACCGTCAGCGTACCCGAGCCGTTGTCGAAGACATCCGTACTGGCAGCTACAGTCGTCGATCCTCCAGCCGCCGCATACCGGGCCAGTGCCCCGGCAGTTCCGCTGTTACCGCTCACTGTCCCCGAAGCCGCTCCCTGCCCGCCGCCGGTCTGCTGTGGATGAATCACGGGAACGAACAAAGCCGCGGCTGCCACCACCATCAGCGCGCCGAATCCTTTTACAAACCGCATGCCTCCTCCTTACGCCACCGGGAAGGACGGCAGGTAACCGTCTCCCGTTGTCCCATCTACCCAGAGATCCGACGCATTGCACGGGTCTGCCGTGTAATACCGCGAGTCGTTGTAGAAAATCGGCTGCACTCCAGCCGCGAAGTTCTGCAGCGTTGCGATCACATTTACCTCGGTCGCCTTCACTAAGCCCACGGTCCCAATGTAGAGCAACCCAGCGTTCCCCGGCGTCGCCTGAATAAACACCCCGTTCACTGGAATCGCCAGGCTTACAAAATCTCCCGTCCCAAATGCTCCCCCGACTCGGGTCAGCACTGAATTGCGGACCACGATCGAAGTCCCGCTCACAATCTTCTGGACCGGGACCAACTCTTTATTGGTGTACGTCACTGACTGCAGAACGACATAATCCCCCTGAAGCAGCATGGAACTGTCGTTGACCGCCAATGTCGTGAACGTCTGACCTTGAGGATCCAGGGCCGAAGGAATCGCCGTGGCCGTCACGTAGGTTCCAACCAGCGGCTGCGGCGTTCCGCCAGTCTGGACTGTAAACTTTTTGAACGTCCGGTTCATGCGCTACTCCTTGTCGCCGTGCTTCTGAGAGTCCGTCTGGGAATCGTGGATGTAGGCGCTGTCATGCGCATCATCGTAGACTGGACGCATGTAGTTTCCCGTCAGCGACGCGCCAATCTGGCTGTTCTTGCGCCCGTCCGTCACCAGTGGGGAATCCACCGGCACCGCCGAGCCCGCGGCTCCGTCGTTGTCCCAACTGCCGGGAAACTTCTGCATCGCCGGCGGCGTATTCTCATGCGCGTGCTCCGCCTCGCGATGTTTCGGCCATTTTCTGTGACTGCTCGTCATGGTTCCCCCTATTCCGAACGATTCGATCTGTCGTAATTGTAGGCTTCACTGGAGCAGCCATATTGCTTTTCAACTGCCCGCAGTTGACGGAGATTCTCAATCACCACCGGCCCAAGATTTGGGCCGCCCAAGTGCTCCGTCACGATCGGCCAGTTCGCGTGCATCCCGTTTCTTGGAGCCGCCACCGCTGCGCAGCGCCCAACATGCTCCCACTTCCCGTCCCCTCGCAGCCGGAGCCGCCCACCCTTCTCTCCACAAACCGCGCATTTCGTCATCGTCGGCATACAAATCTCCTTCGCTCATCTTCCGTCAGTGGCGCTACGTAGACGCCTTCCAGTTCCGCTCGCTTGCGCAGTCCGTCAAACCAGACCTCAAAGGTCTCAGTATTCGTCGGGCGCTCCTGCGTGACTCTGCATGTACTGGCTGCCATATTGATAGTAAGGCCACTGCGAATAATCCCAACCGAGATTTTTCGGATACTGGTTGTCGTCGTTCAACTCCATATTCGCCAGTTCCGACTGAAATTCCTGCTCCTTCACCGAGGCGGTCTGGGGATCGTAATACCGCGACGCCTTGCCCTTAAAGAGCAGCGCCTGCTTGATTGCCCCAAGCACAATGATGTCCGACCGCACAAACGTCACCGGGAAGTCCCCATCGAGACTCATGTCCGGCGCCTGCACGTAGGCCAAGAACGGGAACACCTGCTGGAATGTCGGAGCCGGATAGATCTCCCACTGCGGAGAACCATTCGCCATCGGCTCTTTGCTCAACAGCATGTAGCTCCATCCGGTTGTCGTCCGCCAGGTGTCGTACATATTCCCTACGGCCTGCGGCATATCAATCTTCATCCGCCAACCCTGCCGCTGGTTCACCATCTCGAGCACCCGTTTGATGTTTGGACCCAACGTCACCCAGGTCTGCACAATCTGGTAGCCGACCGAGTTCACTGTGGGGTTCCCCCAAGGAAGGTCCAGCGTCAACTGAGTCGGGCTCTGCACCGACTGAATGTTGTACCATCCGGTCGAGAATCCGGCGCGGATTTGCTCATTCACCATCGTCTGGGCCCACGTCGTCCCAGTCCCGGTTACGGTCGTACTCCCCAGCGTGAACGTCGCGGTTCCCGTGTTGTAGACCGAAGGCACGGTCACCTGCCCGCGCGTCAGCAGTCCGTACCAGAGCCGCTTATCAATCACCCGGCGGTAGGAATTGTTGATCCAACGTTTGGCTAATCCGGCTGGGACATCGGGATTCCACCAGCGGACCTCACCACACATTTGCCGGAAATTCAACTGCGTGGTCGACGCCTGCGCTGTTGGTGTCACCTGCCCGGCAATGGAAACGTTCGACGGCATTTCTTCCCTCAAAAACCAATGGCCGGAAGATTTTCTCCTCCGGCCACCGAAAGTGGTCTCAACTCAACCGAGTGGCCGAAGCCCCGGCTCTACCGCTGTACCGTAACACGAACCGTGAGCACGACGCCGTTCAGTGAAGTCGTGTTGGCCACTTGATTGAGCACCGCGCTCGCCGTGCCCGACCAATACGCCATCAGCGCCGAGGTTTGGGTATTCCAAATCCAAACCATCCCCAAGCCCGCCGTGTTCATCCCAATGACTTCGATCGACAGGATTGGGCGCGACAACCCGAAAGCCGCCGCGGTCAGGCCAGTGTATCCACCGGTCAGGTACGTGTCGGTCGACAGGAATGTCAACGTTGAAATTGACACGTCTGTCGCCCCATACACGTCCAATTTGTTGTCTCCAACCCCGGCGATTGTAGCGTTGAAACCCGCCATAAAATCCCTCTCTTCCTCAGTCCAAGACTTGGACTCTTACACGCTCTCCGACAGACCAAAGATGCGGATGTCGGTCGCGTGGCTCGATGCCGTCGTCAAGCACATCACGCCGTAAATCGCAGTGGCCGCAAACGCCGACACCAAAGCGGTAGTGAAGTTTCCGGTCGCTCCAATAATCTGGGTGCCGGCGACTCCAACGTTTCCGGAATCATAGGAAGCCTTCACGAAGCCCGCAACGGCAATCCACACTCCAGAGCCGTTGGAACTGTTGTTCAGGATCGCGGCCGTCAGTGTCGTCAGATCGGTCGTGTTCGGCATCAGAAATCCGGCCAAGGCGCCAGCCGGAGTAGCCGAAGCCGGGAAGGCGTCCGCGGCCGCGCCGCTGACGATCGTCGACGTAGCATCCGTGTAGTACACCGGAGCCGGCCCGGCCACCAACGCTGGGTTCGTCGCGCTCTTATAGAGCACGTACTTGTAGACCACGCCTACCCCCAGCGGCAACTGCGTCAGCGTGCCCGACACCGAGTCCGGCCCGCCAATGTCCGTCCAGAGACTCCCCAGCGGACACGCCAAGCCGTTGAAAGGCGCGGGCGTCGGACCCGGCGTCGAAGCCCCAGGCGACGGCGTGTACAGATCGTAAGTCGTCCGCACGTTTCCGGTCGTGATTTTCGGTGTATTGCTACCAGTTCCAGTTGGCATGTCTGTTCTCCTGCCGCACGAGCGGCCAAACTTTTAAACTTGCTCTACTGCCGATGATCCGGAAGCGACTTCTGCTTCCTGCATCGTCGCAGCGTACGACTCAATCAGATTCCATTGGTTCTCATACGACCTAACTTCCGCAGTCAGCGAAGTTCTTCCCGATGGCCCGATTCTCTTTTCGCTGACAATCATGCACGCCGAGGCCGGACTGATGCCAAATTCCTTGGCAATGGCGCGGAACGTTTTTCCTTCAGCGCGTGCCTGCCGAACCTTTTCAACCTGCGTATCGTTGATCCATGTCGAATCTGGACCGACACACACAGACTGATGACCATCAAGAAGAGCGGCCGGAATTACCCAGAATCTATTCTGCTCAATACCCCAGAGCACG
>Ga0181528_10001377_pt1 | contig 15237 bp, 10 predicted proteins | sample PEATcosm2014_Bin_47_FD_119742 | JGI IMG/M metagenome (GOLD analysis project Ga0181528, IMG submission 119742) | Peatland microbial communities from MTU Mesocosm Facility, Houghton, MI, USA - PEATcosm2014_Bin10_10_metaG | ecosystem: Environmental > Terrestrial > Soil > Wetlands > Peat | place...
AAGACCAGCGGGAAAAGCAATTTGATGGTGGTCTTCGCAGCCGCTTCCTCCACCGCCTGCACGCGCTGAGTTCGCAGCGTATCGCCATGAATGCGCAATGTCTTGGCAATGCTTGTTCCAAATTTCTCGGCCTGGATCAGCATGGAGACAAGATTACGCACACAATCCACATCGGTGCGTTCGGCAAAATGCTTCCAAGCCTCACCTCGTGGGCGGCCAGCGCGCTGTTCCAGCACTACGATATTCAATTCATCGCATAATTCCGGTTGGGCAACTTTCAATTCCACAGAGGTCCGCGCCGTGGCCTGATCCAAGCTCAATCCGGCTTCGATACAGATGACCAGCAGATCGAGAACATCAGGCAACCCGCGCCTGATCTTGCTTTGGCGCTTGGTAATCCGCCTGCCCAGCCAGAAATCCGGTATCAGAAATCCCAGGCCCAGGCACATAATATAAATGAAAAACGGACTGAAGCTCGCAACCCTGGTGATGAAGGCCAGCAGGCAAAGCAAGACCGGAACTATGAACTTGGATCCATAAAAAATCTTGACTGCAGACTCATCTCGGAAACCGGCACGCTGCAAGCGCGCCATGATCACCGATACTTCCGCTTCGCTCTTGGGCAGAATATTCTGAAACTGCTCGATCACTCCGCCGATCGATATGCCCGTCTGCTGAATCGTGGTCATCAGTGACTTCTCTTTGGGCTGCGGATTGATCGCCTCGGAGATGCGCTGCAGCATCTCTTCCCTATAAAAGAGCAGAAGCCCGCCCGTCACGATCAATACAAATACGCCGGCAAAAGCAAGAATCGGAATGAGCATAAAACCCTTTCAAACACCGATCAAACATCCATGTTGACGATTTTTCTGATAATCAAACCGCCGATCACAATCATGATGCTGGAAGTCCATAGCAGCTTGACGCCGATCGGATTGGTCCACAAAATACTCATCATATCGGGGTTGATTGCATAGAGAGCCAATCCCAAGCCCACAGGAAGCAGCGTAAGCACCCATCCGGTCATGCGCCCCTGGGCGGTGTGAACAGCGACCTGCCGCTTCAGGCGAAACCGCTCTCGGATGACATGGGAGGTCTTGTCGAGCACCTCGGCAAGATTGCCCCCGCTCTCTTTCTGAATCATGATCGCGGTCGAAACGATGCGCAGATCCTGCAAGGGGACACGATTTGTTAAATTGTCCAATGCGGTCTTCAACTCGAGGCCATAGTTCTGCTCTTCAAAGCAGGCCCTTAACTCGCAGCCGATGGGATCGGCACACTCCCTCGACGCCGAGCCCATCGCCGCAATGAGACTATGGCCGGCGCGCAATGCGCTCACCATCATGTCCAGCGCCTCCGGCAACCCTTCCTGAAACTTGTGAAGCCGCCTGGCGCGCTTATGGAAGACCCATCCCAAAGGCGCAAAGCCGATCAGCAGCCCTACTCCCAATGCGATGAGGATCGAGCCGAAGCGCCAGAAAACCAGATATCCGGGAATCACAAAGCACAGCGCACAAGCCGCGATCAGTGTCCCTGCGGTCCACTTGAGATCCGCCTGATAGAGCAGAGTCTGCAAACGCGGTGTCACTTCAAAGCCCATCAGCTTCTGGTTCAGCCAGGGAATGCTGCTGAGTGCCTCGTTTTTGCGCAGATCAACAATCTGAGCGCGCTCTTCCGGTCTCTCCGTTGCCAAAGCCGAGTCCAGCGTCTCATGCACCTGCTTGGCCTGCTGCGCGGCCCCGCCCGAACTGGCGAACAGCACCAGTGCGACGACCAGAAAGACTCCCAGAAAAACCAATAAAACGATCAAACCCATATCCGTTGCTCCTCCGCTTAGTTAACTTGCGTTTCGCGCTCGAAAATAATGGGTGGCAATACGATACCCGAGACGCGGAGCCGTTCAAGAAATCGTGGACGAATGCGTGTTGGCAGGAAGACACCGATCACTTTGCCATCCGGCCCAATTCCCTTCCTCTCGAAGCGGAATATCTCCTGCATACTGATGACATTCTCTTCCATGCCGGTGATCTCCGATACGCTGGTAACTTTACGTGTTCCGTCGCTCAGTCGAGTGGCCTGAACGATAATGGTAATGGCCGATGCGATCTGCTGGCGAATGGACTTTTCCGGCATATTCATATTGCCCATCGCGACCATCGACTCCAGCCTGGAGACGGCGTCGCGGGGAGTATTGGCGTGAACGGTGGTCATCGAGCCTTCGTGGCCGGTATTCATCGCCTGCAACATATCGAAGGCTTCCTCACCGCGCACCTCACCCATGATAATGCGGTCGGGGCGCATACGCAGGCAGTTGATCAGCAACTGACGCTGCTTGATTGCTCCCAGCCCTTCTATATTCGGCGGACGGGTCTCCAAACGCACGATATTCTCCTGCGCAAGACGAAGTTCGGCCGCGTCTTCGATGGTCACCACGCGCTCGTTGCGGGGAATGTACTGGGAGAGAATATTCAAGAAGGTGGTTTTGCCGGCGCCTGTGCCACCGGCGATGAGGATGCTGATGCGGGCCTTCACCGCCGAGGAAAGCACCTCCATCATCTCCGCCGAAACGCTCTTCAACTGCACCAACTGATTGGCGGCCAGGGGGCCGGTCCCGAAGCGGCGGATCGACAAAGAAGGTCCGTCCAGAGCCAGCGGAGGAATAATCGCGTTGACACGCGAGCCGTCGGGCAGGCGAGCATCGACCATCGGCGAGGACTCGTCCACTCTGCGGCCCACCCGCGAGACGATGCGGTCGATGATCTGCAGCAGATGGCGGTCGTCGCGAAAGGTCGTATCGACCCGCTGCAGCAACCCGCCCTTCTCGATAAAGACATGGTCTTTGTCGTTGACCAGAATATCGGAGATCTTTCCATCCCGCAGCAGCGGCTCCAGCGGGCCTAGTCCGAAGACTTCGTCCAGCAGGTCCGCCTGAATCTTCTCCTGCTCGTCGAAGTTCAAGGGCACGCGCTGGTCGGCAATGATCTCCTTCACAATGCCAGCCACGGCCTGCCGCGCCTGGCTGGAGTTAACGCGTGAGAGTTTCTCCAAGTCCAGCTTGGAAATCAATGTCCGGTGTATTTCCGCTTTGTACTTTTCCAGATTCAGCAGTTCCAATGTCTACCTTCCATGGGGAGAGATTTTACTTCAAGGTACATCATCACCCCTGCCCCGAAAAACGGAAAAACACAATCCTCTCGTCATCCACCCAAATTGAAGACAACGTTGACCGTGGTCTCCACTTCCACCGGCTCGCCGTCCAGCAGATAGGGCCGGAAGCGCCAGGTTCTCACCGCATCCTGCGCCGCCTGCCGCAACATCGTCGGTCCACTGATTACATGCGAGTTCTCAATGGTTCCATTCCTGGAGATCGTCGCTTGAATCACCACCGTTCCGGAGACACGCGCAGTCCGGGCGATGGCCGGATAGACAGGCGCAGTCTTCTGCACCAGCAACCCGACGGCGACGCCATTCGAGATGGTCACCTTCTGCGGACTCGCGACCCTCACCTTAGGCCCGCTTTGTCCGGCAAAGACATTACCGGCATTCATGGTATCTCCGCCAGCTCCGCCAAAACCTGCCGAAGGCGCCGCATCCTTGCCAGCCAACATTTGCAGGTCGCTGGAGATCTTCGAGGGCGCGTTCAACTGATGGTTCATTTTCTCCGTCTGGCTGCGAAGTGAGGCATCCGCGGGAGCCGTCTCTGTGCTTGCAGCCTCGGTCATGGCAGGGCCGGCGGGAGCGGAGGTGGCTGTCGGCGTTGCAGCTGTCGCGGCCGTCGGCTTCGAGGATGGTGTGATCAACGTGGTCGTTCCAGGCACCGCAACCGCCGTCGTGGTTGGCGCCGCCGGCGCCTTGGTATGGAATTTGAGATATCCCACGGAGCCCAGGGCGACCAGTAGCACCAGCGAACCAACGCCGGCAAGGATCATCTTTTTCTTTGAATCACCCTGAGGCTCATCCTCGTCTTCCGCAGCACCCATGTACTCGGCGTTGGAGCGGCGCGGCGGATAGTAGGGCTCTGGCTCCGGATAGACTTTGGCGGGCGGACGCGGCGGAGGCGCGCTCGGCGGACGGCTGATCGCCGGCTGCGCTGGGGGCGGCGCCACGGTGACGCGCGCTGTCACGGGCCGCAGAGGCGGCGCCGGTGCGGCCGGAATGGGTACAGGCTTCACAGGCGCTGGCGGAATCGGCACCGCCTCAAAGCCATTGAAGCTGGCCGCTTGCGGCTCCGGGTGATCTCCACTATCCCATTCGCCGAAATCAGCGGGTAGTGTTGCGGGTTGCTCCTTCTCTAATTCTTCTGGAGGTACCATTGGCCATCGGCTCCCTTCACGTAGGTAGCGCCTTTGTAAGAGCGCGTTTCAGGTTTATTCTGCTGGCTGGGGGTGCGGAGGCTTGCTGCTGCCCTCTGGCTTTCCTCCACTGCATCCGTGCGATTGTCATCCGCAGCATCCGGCATCAGAGAAAGTATGTTGGGCAGCTCTTCCACCAAAAGCGACACCGTGGCCTGCGCCGGCGTATAGTTCACTGTGTCCTTGGGGGTAAAGATGACAGAGAGCATCCGCGTTCCCGAAGTCAGCACGGTGCCCGCCGCCGGCGTATAAGCGAACGATCCAGGAATCAGCGCGCTGGCATTGAGTTCGGAGGCGCTCAACGCGGTGCCATAGGAGACGGCGGCCGGGGTTGCCCAGGTGATGATCGGCGTCGCCTTGGCGACGGTCAGCGTAACAGTGGACTGCGCCGGCGCCATATCCGCCGTATCCGTCGGAGTAAATGTCGCCGTCAGCGTATGTGTTCCCGCGGTCAGCACTTCGCCGGCCGCCGGCGAGTAGACGAAGCTGCCGGAGACCGATGCTTTGGCATTGAGCTGAGCCGCACTGAGAGCGGTGCCGTACGCGATCGTAACAGGTGCAGGCCAGGTGATCGTCGGAACCGCTTTGGTCACCGTCAGCGATACGGCTGCCTGCGCTGCGGGAAAGTTGACGTCGGTAGGCGTGAATGTGACGGAAAGCGTATGCGTTCCCGCCGAAAGCACCTCGCCAGCCGCCGGCGAGTAGACAAACTCTCCTGGAACCGGCGCCTTGGCATTCAATTGCGTGGCGTTGAGCGCGGTGCCATGCGAGATCGGTGCAGGCGGCGGCCAGGTCAGGAGCGTCTGTTTCGCCTTGCTCACCGTCAGCGTCACCTCCGCCTGTGCAGAGTCGTAGTCCGTGGCGTCTGCCGGAGTGAAGGTAACCCGCAGCGTATGCGTTCCTGCTCCCAAAACCTCGCCCGTCCCCGGCGTGTATGCGAAGCTGCCCGCAACCGATGCCGTAGCATTCAACTGCGCGGAGCCGAGAGCCGTGCCATAAACAACCGGTGCAGGCTCAGGCCAGCTGATTGCCGGCGCGACCTTCTTCACCGTCAATGAGACAGCCGCCCGTACCGTGGTGTAGTTGGTCGTATTTTCGGGCGTAAAGGTCACTGAAGGCCGGTGCGTTCCCGCTCCCAGCACCGCGCCAACGGCCGGTATATAAACAAATTTGCCTGGCACCGATGCCGACGCATTCAATTGCTCGGAGCTGAGCGCGGTTCCATAAGAGATTGCTGCGGGAGCCGGCCAACTGAGGACGGGAGCGGCCTTGGTCACCGTCAACTGGACCGTAGCCTGCGCCGCCGAATAGGCGGTGGAGTTCTCCGGCGCAAAGGTAACCGAGAGTGTATGCGTTCCCGCTCCCAGGATGTCGCCGGCTGCGGGCGAATAGCTGAAGCGGCCAGGAACCGAGGCGGAGGCATTCAACTGTGTGGCGCTCAGAGGAACACCGTGAACGATCGGAGCGGGCGATGACCAAACAATCGCGGTTGCGGCCTTGGTCACCGTCAGTTGCGTCGTGGCTTGCGTGGAGGCATAGTTCGCCGAATCATTCGGCGTGAAGGTAGTGGTCAGCGTCTGCACTCCGGCTGGCGGCACTTCACCAGCTGCCGGAGAGTACTCAAATCGTCCGGGAATCGATGCCGAAGCATTCAACTGAGCTGCGCTCAACGCGGCGCCGAAGACAACGGCATCCGGCGTCTTCCAGGAGATGACCGGTGTCGCCTTCTTCACCTCCAACATGACCGTGGACTCGGCTGTCGTAAAACCTGCCAAATCCGTCGGAGTAAAGGCTACCGAGAGCGTATGCGTTCCCACCGGAAGCACCTCGCCCACCGAGGGTGTGTACGTGAACTTCCCTTGCGTTGACGCCATTGCCCGAAGCTGTAAAGTGCTGAGTGCGGTGCCATAAACGATCGCAGCCGGAGTGGACCAGGCAATGACCGTCGTCTCGGGCTCCACCGCGCGAGGCGTCTCGACGACACGAGGCTGTTCAACCACGCGGGGCTGCTCGACCATACGAGGCTGTTCAACGACACGCGGTTGTTCAACAATACGAGGCTGTTCGACTACGCGAGGCTGCTCAATGACCCGTGGCGGCTCGACCATTCGCGGATGCTCGACAACACGAGGCTGTTCTACGACATGAGCACGCTCGACGACACTGGCCTTCGCCGTAGCGCCATTCGGACTCTCTTGCAGATGCCATTCCCCATCCGCTCCCTTGACGTAGGTCGCACCTTTGTAGCTGCGTGTCTCCAGTTCTCCCTGCTGCCGGGCTACGCTGACGCTGGGTTGCGCGGGCCGCCGGACATCTTCATACTCGGCGCGGCTCTCGCTAGCTCTGGGCGAATACGGCAGGGCCGCTCCAGCCGCTGGCGAACTTTCGGTCGAAGGCGAATAGACTGACCGTCCCGCCGTCCGGCTTTCGGGCGCAGGGCGGCTGGCGGGAGGTGCGGTGTTCTCCGATCCCAATCCCAACTGCGTAAAAGACGAGCTCTCTTCCGTCGTGGACACCTTCGAAGAGATGCTGCGGCTGAGACTCTTCAGACTGAATCCCGACGACTTCTTATCCTGGACCATCGGCAGGCCCGCAGCCGTGCGCGTCATCTGCCGGATCAGCCGCGAGATCGGCGAATCCTCCAGCGCCAGGGGAACTGCGGTGGTCTGCATACGGCGCACCGCTGCATAGTCATTGGGAATCTTCCACTGCGCCGGACGCGTGAGAGCCTTGGTGATCTGATCTTCGGAGACGCCCATGGTGCGCGGCTCAAAGCGGTTCAGCACGATCTCCAGCTTGGGAAGCCCACTCATGAAATACTGCGAGATCAGCCGGTTTGAGTTACGCAGTCCGGCAATGCCGGCCTGAATCACCAGATAGACCGTAGAGCCATCCTTGAAGAGGCTTGTGCCCATCAGATCCAGCCTTGATCCCATATCGATCACGACATTGTGAAAGTCCTGCCGCGCCACTGCGATCAGCCGGTCGATGGCGTCATTGGTGGCGGGAAACTGCGGGAACTTGCCCGGAGCCGCCAGGACCGAAACACCGGAACTGTGCTTGACCAGCAGCTTGGAGAGAAAACTCGAATCCAGCCGGGCGGCATTCTGCAGCGCATTGATCGTCGAATACTCGGCCACCACGCCCAGATTGAGCGCCGCGTCGCCCAGCGGCAGGTCGAGATCGATCAAGAGCGTACTCTGGCCTGACTCCTGCGCCATCGATACGGCAAAATTGCAGGCCAGTGTCGTTACGCCATCGCCACCTTTCGCGCCCAGAAAGACCATCAGCTTGCCGCCCACCTTCTTGCTGGAAGGGCGCGTCGCCGGACGCCGGGCCGATGCCCGGACCAGCGCCTCGGCAACCGTGCTCTGCGTGAAGGGCAGGGTGAGAAACTCGCGTGCTCCGGCGCGCATACAGCGCACCAGCAGCTCCGAATCGGCCTTGACCGAATAGATCATCACCGTCGCCGCACCGTTCGCACAGATGCTCTCCACCAGCTCCAGGGCATACTCCGGATGACTGTCCAGGTCGATCATGATGACGTCATAATGCTGCTCCAGCAGCTTCGGCACATCATCCAAGCTCGGCGGATAGGTGGAAAACTCGCGGATTTCCCCGCTATGGCATTCGGCAATTGCGGTAACTGCCGCACGGCGGCGATCCTCGTCCGGCCCGATCAGCGCGATCGACAACGCGTCGCCGCCGAGAGAGTCGGGATATTGATCATCGAGATAAGGCGAAGAATCTGAATTCACGGGATTGTTGCCCCCTGCGGCGTACGACTGCTCTTGCGAGTTAGTCGAAAAATGATAGGACGATTCCGAGTTGGACATGATACTTGGTCCTCTATTTCCTAACCGGCAAAGAAAGACAACAATGTTCCAATGGCTATCGCTGGAGCGTACGGCATCTTGCGCGTCAGCATACCACTCAGAGACGCTTCCGGTTCGCTCTCCACACTCTGCTCTCCGCGGCTAGAGACCAGCCTGCGGATCATCTTTACCAACTTCTTGATTCCTTTGATGTAGGCAACCCAGCAAAGAACCACCATTCCTCCGGCGATGGCGGTGAAAAACATCGCCCAGAAACTCTGCACCGGGCCAATCCATGCCCCGATCGCCGCGCAGAGCTTGACATCTCCGGCGCCCATTCCTCCCATCCAGAAGAGGAGACCGTAGATCAGAAATCCTAGCGCCACTCCAGCGCAGCTTTGGCCCAATCCATGCCAAAATCCCAGTCGAACGCCGTGCCAATCGGAGCGCCAGGGGGAAATCGCTACCCCTGCCAGCAGATAAGGAAGCACCAGCCAATTGGGAATGCGGCGGCTGCGAAGATCAGTGAAAGTTGCAATGGCCAGTACAACCAGCGTCAGCCAAATAACAATCCTATGCATCCCCTTTGCTCCTTTCCCCCTACGGCGTTTTGGGTGATCCCTATTATTGCAATTGCACAACCAATCTTGCAATCGCTACTTCATGCTTGCAATTAGGCTGTAATGCAATTCGTGTGCCAAACGGCAACATACTGGAAACTCCCCCGAATTCAGCATTCTGTCAATCAATTGTCCGCTTGGTGTACACGTATGTTTACGGGGAGACTGTGCGGGGTGAAGCGAGTCGTATACACATTCAAAGTATGCACACTTCAACGGCTCTAATCACAGAAAATACAAGTGAAGCGCGATTTTTTGGTGTGTTTTGATCGATTTTCCGTGCATATCAGGGAGGCATCAATTTATTAAGTACTCCTTGATAAAGTTACCTTCGACTGACAGCGACCCAAACTAAAGAAACGTCAGGCCGCGTAGGCGAGTGGAGAGCTGGCTACATGGCCATGAGATTACAACAACAAATTGTACTCCGTTTTTCCACATTTTCTCTCTGAATTATGCGACTCCCAACCCTTCTTGGTCTGACTGGAAAGGAGATGTCTGTGATTCATCTTCCGATGATTCGGCCCTCCTGTGGTCGTATCCAAAATGGTACGCGCTGAAAATGTTATTACCAGAGTAATCTCGACACGGTATTTGCAGAGCGCTACCATTGCTACTCTGAGTCAAAGAATTGTGTTTCAGTGTGCAAATGTGGGACTGTGGCGCAAGTGCTGTTGTTTGAAGCGATATGGCAGCAGCAATGAATATCGGCTTGGGTACATGATCTTTGCGAGCGAATTGAACGATGATTAAAGTCGGGCTCTATTCGGATGACCGGACCCTCCACACGCTGCTATGCTCGGCGCTCGGAAAGGACTTTGAAGTCCTTCTGGAGTCGGATGAGGATGGAATCAATCTTCTCCGTGCCGCTGGCGATTGCGATGTGATGATCCTGGATCTGCACTCCAATCATGTCTCCTTGCAGGAACGTATCGGCTGCACCCAACGTTTGATTGCTACCCGTGTTCCCGCCATTGTGCTGGCGGACGACGGCCTTCGCTCCACGGCCTTTGAGCTGGTTCGGACCGGAGCCTTCAGTTACTGCCGCAGGCCTCCATCGATCCGCGACCTCAAGACCATGCTCAGCCGGGCGTATGAGAACTCTTCGCTTCGGCAGCAGTTGCAGACCGTGCACCAGCAGCATAACGAGGCGCCTGGCAGTTGCGATCGCCTGATCGGCGCCAGTCCTCATATGCAGCGGGTCTATCAACTCGTGCATCGCGTCACCAATCTCAATGCCTCGGTGCTGGTGACGGGCGAAAGCGGCACCGGCAAAGAGCTGATCGCTCGCGCCATTCATAATCTCGGCTCCCGCTCCAGCCGGCCATTTGTAGCAGTCTCCTGCGGCGCCATTCCTGAGACGCTGATCGAAGCGGAGTTGTTCGGCCACGAAAAGGGGGCCTTCACCGGCACCGTGGGCGCGCGGGAAGGCTACTTCGAGCAGGCGGCCGACGGCACGCTTTTTCTGGATGAGATCGGCGACCTCAGCCTCTTCACCCAAGTCAAACTCTTGCGTGTCATCCAGCAGATGGAGTTCAATCGCCTGGGCAGCAACAAGCTCATCCCGCTCAGAGCGCGTCTGATCTTTGCCACCCATCAGGATCTTGCCAAATTGGTGGCCGAAGGAAAGTTCCGCCAGGATCTCTTCTATCGCATCAATGTGATGCAAATCGAGTCGCCGCCCCTCCGCCAGCACCCCGATGACATTCCGCGGATCGCGATTCACTTTCTTCACCAATACAGCCAGCTCTTCCAAAAGCCGATGGAAGATATTGAACCCGATGCCATGGCTTTGCTGCAAAGCCACCGCTGGTCGGGCAATGTCCGTGAGCTTGAAAATGTGATGCAGAGAGCCATTATCCTCGCCATGGGTAAGACTGTCCGCATCGAAGATTTGAGCATTGCAGCCGAAGATGCGGATGCGGATCTTGGCGATCTTGGCGACGGCGACGTTGTCGACATTGCCGATTACCATCCTGCCGGCTCCTTTGAACGCCAGTTGCGCGATTACAAGATCAAACTCGCGGTCAACGCTGTGCGTGAGAACAATGGCAATAAGACGCTGGCTGCCCGCAGCCTCTGCATCTCGCGCGCTTATTTGCATCGCCTGATCCGTCTGGATGAGCCTGATGCGGCCTTCGATCAGAATCTCCGTGAAGAAACCGCCTAAGATATACGCGGTGGATTCGCAATTTCTTTTGTCGCGCCTCCCTCCAACTGGCTTCCATCACGCAGATAGAAAGCTCTTCCGCGTCTCAGCATCCGATGCAGTTGCCGGCAGAAACATCTGCAAGAATCATGGCTTCAGCTTTGGGACCGCGGCATTCCTGGGAGCGGCATTCCTTCTTCCAGGATGCCATTCCGCCACATCGCTGACCGGACAAGAATCTGCGGGCAAGCTCCTTTACCAGATGCGCTGCGCGCATTGCCATGAAGACAACGATCTGGGACTCAAAAAGATTCCTCCTGACCTGCACCATCTCTTTGAGCACAAGACACTGCCGAGCGGCGCTCCGGCCACGGACGCGATGGTGCGGCAGACGGTGTTGGAGGGGAAAGGAATGATGCCCAGCTTCCGCGGCCGATTCACTGAAGATCAGATGGCGGCGCTGCAAGCCTATTTACACACGGGGTTACACTGATCCCTTCCCTTCCCTCGGACGGAATTGACTGTTGTGATCTGCGTCACTCAAACAGGAATTCATTACCATAGTACCGGGCAAGTGTCCTAAATTGCTACACTAGTGTAATAAAAATCGAGTAGATTTTTCCTGATGCAGTTAGCGCCACTCTATCTTTACTAGCGGGCTGCAGGATAATCCTCCTCTTCGAGCAGGATCGTGACTCAGGACGGTGAGAGACGATGACCAAGAAAATTTGCACAAACTTTGGCAAATGCGTACTTGCTGACAATCATGAGGATTTCTCCCATGAAAAGACAGTCATGAGATTTTGTCCTCTGTGCGATAAGTCGCTCAGCGAAATCAAAGTATCATCACCCAAGAAAGTAAACTCGATTCTTTCCGACGTTATCCTTGCAGTTGTACTCATTTTTCTCTTTGAAATTGCGGTCGGCAAAGACTGGATCAAGACACCGGAAGGAACCAATGCCGCAGAGCTGCGGGAGACGCAGAATGAGATTCTTCGACTGGCCGGTTCCGACATCGTTGGGGATCGCCTCGGACCCGCGTTGGCTGAAGCCTTTTTCAAAACGCAAGGTGCGACGAATCTGCAGATAGTATCCGGATCGACTCCGCAGGAGAAGACCGTTCGCGGCCTTCTGCCCGGAGATACGGTACCCTCCGCAATCGAGATTGCCGCGTACGACTCTGCGAGCGCTTTTTCCGATTTGGCCAATGAAACCTGCGACATTGGTATGGCTTCAAGACGAATCAAACCCGATGAAGTCGCCAAACTGGCGACGCTGGGCAATATGACATCAGCCGGCAGCGAACATATTCTCGGTCTGGACGGCATCGCGGTGATTGTGAACGCCTCCAACCGCATCGCTGAGCTTCGCAAAGACGAGATCAAGCGCATCTTTACCGGGGACATTACCGATTGGTCGCAGGTCGGCTCCGCTCCCGGCACGATCAGTCTGTACGTCAGAGACAATCATTCTGGAGACTTCGACGCGTTCAAGACTCTGGTGCTGGCCGGAAAGCCCATCTCTTCCTCGGCCCGCCAGTTTGAGGACAGCAATGCACTCTCCGAAGCAGTCTCCAGCGATCCGAACGCCATTGGTTTCGTCAGTATGCCCTACATCCATACCGCGAAGTCCGTCGCCATCTCGGATCGAGGAACCAACGCGCTGAAGCCTACGCTGCTGACCGTTGCCACCGAAGACTACCCGCTATCGAGGCGACTCTATCTCTACACACCGGCCACTGCACGCAACAAATTCATCCATATGTTCGTTGAGTTCGCCCTCTCCAAGCAAGGCCAGGAGGTGGTTGCCGCCACTGGGTTTGCCTCGCAGAATCTTGTTCCGGTATCGCAATCTGTTCTTATCTCGGCTCCCGATGACTACAAGCAGCTCACCCAGGGCGCAGAACGCCTGCCAGTGGATTTTCGCTTTCCGGATGGAGAGTCCGCGCAAGACAACAAGGCGCAGGCCGACTTGGACCGAATTGCTTCTCTGATTGCGGACCAGGCAAGCGCGGGAGAACGGGTTCTGCTCTTCGGCTTTGGCGACAACAGCGGCACTCCTGACGAGAGTCAGACTCAGTCGTTGAATCGCGCCAAGACTGTCGAAAGCCAGCTCGTCCAGCGCGGCATCAAGCCCGCAGCCGTGCGCGGCTTCGGCTCCGAGTATCCGGTTGCCTCCAACGATACCAGCGATGGCCGGGAGATGAACCGCCGCGTGGAAATTTGGATCAAGAAGCAGTGATCCCGGTTAATACCGCGATGGGCGGATTGCGCCCAGGTTCAATTTGCCGATCGCGGTATACTGAAGGCTACTATGGCGACCGGGAAAACCTTCTACCTAGAAACCTTCGGCTGCCAGATGAATGCCCATGATTCGGAAAAGATCATTGGCACCTTGCAGCATGAAGGTTACCGGCAGGTTGAGTCGGAAGAAGATGCCAGCCTGATTCTTTACAACACCTGCTCGATTCGCGATAAAGCGGAGCAGAAGGTCTTTCACCGCCTCGACGAATATAAACGCCAGCAGAAGGCCGGAAAGCGCTTTGCCGTACTCGGCTGTGTAGCCCAGCAGGAGGGCAACAGGATCTTCGAGCGGGCGCCGTACGTCTCGCTGGTCTCTGGCTCAGCCTCATATCGCAAATTGCCGGAGATGCTGGTGCGCCTGGAAGCCGGGGAGACGCGCATCACCGGTCTGGATGACCGTCAGACGGACGAGACCTTCGAGACGGAGTTCACCTCCCGCCAGAATCCCTATCGCGGCTACATTACCATCATCGAAGGCTGCGACAAGTTTTGCGCTTACTGTGTGGTGCCCTACACCAGAGGCAAGGAGCGCAGCCGCGGATCGGCATCTGTACTGACCGAGGCGCGTCGCATCGCCGACCAGGGTTACACCGAGATTCAATTGCTGGGCCAGAATGTAAACAGCTATCGCGATCCTGAGGGCCTGCGCAGTTTTGCTGAACTATTGGCCGCTGTAGGCGAGGTCAACGGGATCAGGCGCGTCCGCTTCACGACGAGCCACCCCCGTGACTTTACCCGCGACATCGTAGAAGCCATTGACGCCGTGCCTACACTCTGCGACCATGTCCATCTGCCGGTGCAATCCGGTTCGACGCGGATTCTGCGGGCAATGAATCGCGAGTACACCCGCGAATGGTATCTGGAGCGCATTGCATGGATCAAGGCCGCGCGCAGGCCCATCTCGATTTCGACCGACATCATCGTCGGCTTTCCCGGCGAGTCGAATGAGGATTTGGCTCAAACGATGGACCTTCTCGCCGAGGTTGAGTATGATTGCGTCTTCGGCTTCAAGTATTCCAGCCGGCCCAACACGCCGGCATTGACGATGATCGATTCCATTCCAGAGAGCGAGAAGGCAGCCCGGCTTCAAGCGATACTTGACCAACAGCGCGAGATTCAAAGAATCAATTATGCCAAGCATTTAGGAGAGATTCTTGAGGTAATGGTCGAGGGAGCAAACCCGGCGCGAGGACAGGTGACTGGGCGCAGTAGCCAGAATAAGCCGGTCAACTTCACCTGCGCTCAACCCATTGCACCAGCCCCAGGGAGCTATATTCAGGTCCGTATCACCGCTACTCACCCCAATAGTCTGTTTGGTGAGGCGGTCTAAGATCGTGGCGAATGTCGAGTGCGCGAGGGAAAGGGCATTCATGAATATCGAAGTGCGGATTCGCGGGCTGATGATGGATCCAGCCACCAGTATGCCGATCGTTGTGCTGAAGGATGTTGCTTCAGATGCTGTGATGCCGATCTGGGTGGGGATCTTCGAGGCCAACGCGATCGCCATCGAGATCGAGAAGGTGGCTGTGCCCCGCCCCATGACCCACGATCTGACCCGAAACCTCATCCGTCAATTCAATGCTCGTCTGGAATATGTTGTGATTTCGGAGCTTAGGGACGACACATTCTTTGCGGCCCTTTGGCTGAGACGGGGGAACGAACCGATGGTTATTGATGCCAGACCTTCGGATGCGATCGCGTTGGCTTTGCGCGCCGATTGCCCAATCTACGTGGCTGAAGAGGTGATGCAGGCTGCGAAACTGAACACCGCCGGTCCGGCTGAAGGGCAAACCTCCGAGCAGTTGCGCGGTTGGCTTGAGGGGCTGAACGACGAGGATCTGGGCCGTTACAAAATGTAGCCATATTCTCAATCCATCGAATCCATGAACTTCGACGAAAATGATTGCTTAGAATAGAGGAGCGGGCCTGTAGCTCAACGGTCAGAGCAGGGGACTCATAATCCCTTGGTTGGGGGTTCGAATCCCTCCGGGCCCACCA
>Ga0181528_10001378_pt1 | contig 15225 bp, 4 predicted proteins | sample PEATcosm2014_Bin_47_FD_119742 | JGI IMG/M metagenome (GOLD analysis project Ga0181528, IMG submission 119742) | Peatland microbial communities from MTU Mesocosm Facility, Houghton, MI, USA - PEATcosm2014_Bin10_10_metaG | ecosystem: Environmental > Terrestrial > Soil > Wetlands > Peat | place...
GTAAATGCGCCAGCTTTTCGGTCTTATGCGTGGCGATAGTCTGCACATGGGCAAGTTGCGCCGTACTGTTCGCCAGTTCATCCTGCGCGGCATGTAGTTGTTGTTGAGTGCCGGCCAAGGCGGCTTGCGTCTCTTGCAACTCTTGTTGCCGGGTGTTGATGATTTTTTTCAGCGAGCCGATGCGGAAACTATAAAAAACCGCCGTTAGTAACCAAACCGAAATCGCCAGACAAAGCGCATAGGCCGGGTTTTCCAGGGTGAATTGCAGCCACTGGGTGGACAGGGCTTGAAAGTAATTAAAATATTGGTCCGCTTGCATAAGTAGTTTTTATTGTTATAGTCAATCATTAAAAAACGCACAGCCAGCATGGCTTTGCTGCACACGTTTGCTCTCTTAACTCGATTTAAGCCAAGAAATTTAGTCTACCCGCTTAAGCAGGGACTGCTTAAGCTCAAGCCCGGCAGTTGTCCGGCTTTATCAAAATATACACACTGTGTTGATAATCGTCAAAAATTAGCTGTTTGCATGCTGGTTTAGCCGGTTGTGAATTTAAATCAACGCCTGCAATCGGCCTAATGCCGTTAAAAGTTGCTAAAATTAATAATTGCCGACAGCAGCCGGATTTTGTTGATAAGCTATTGTCTATTAATAATGATATAAACACATGGAGAACACAATGATCAGCTATTTTAAAATCGGCGCCGCTGTTTTATTGAGTTTGTGCGTAAACAGCGCGCATGCTTATGGTTCCAGCGGGAGTTCGCATAGTTGCGAGAAGCCGGCTTTTACCGACTTTAAGCCGACAGCGAATAAATATCTGCAATCCTTCGACGAATTTTCATTCGTAGCTTCTGCAAATACCTCGCTGACCTCTATCGTCGTCAACCTCAGCGTCGGTGAAAACAAAATTCATTTTGATCATAACAATTTAGATATTATCACCCGTAAAACCGGTCAAATGGAAGTGACGGGCAAATTGGGACGGCCCATCAGTGGCGGCTTTGTAAGACTAAGCGTAACCGCGCACAGCAAACCCGGTTGTGAAAAAACCGACGGCATACTGATCAGAATTCATTAAGAATTTGCAGGCGTAGCACAGTGACTTTAAATGCATTTGCATAACCGGCTCAAATAATCTTATTGGCCGCCGCAACCTTGCTTGCCCTCCCGTACGTCGCCAATGCTGCACTTGCCGAAACCAATGACTTGCATATCGATCAAGGCGACTTTATTTGAGGCGCCGGCTGTTGGTAAAACATCCTGCTCATCCACCGGCAGCAGCGCCAGCATGGCGGATTTGCCGGCCCCAGCCGCCGCATTGCCGGCGCTATCGGGTATGGTAAAGTTGCTTTGTAATTGTGAAACGCCGATGCTGGTTCCCTGCGCCTGGATATTGCTCGCGCCGAGAACAGCGAGAGCGGCGATGGTGACATTATAACCGCCGATGCCGGCCTCGCCGGCGTTAACTACGCCATGCGGGGCGAGCAGCGTAACATTACCGATCAGCGGGCTGTGATAACCGGACTGAGCGCGGATGCCGCTGTCGGAAACCGTAGGCCGATACGTCAGATTAAGATTGCCCCCCGCATCGTAAATAACGGTCGGCGCTTGCGCGGCAAGCGAGGATTGCGCGCCGCGGCCCGCATCGATATTACCGTCCGACGACCAGGCGGTAATATTGCCGGCATCCAGCGTTAACACCTTGGACTGATTAACCTGGACATCGCCTTGGGTCAGGATGTTGATATTACCCTGGCCTTCAGTAATTACCCCTAACTGAGCCGCGGACTTGCCGGCGGCCAGGCCGACATTCAACATGCCGCCTGGCGCCAACAGATTGATGTCGCCGCCTTCCAGGGTGTGAATGTCGCTGTAATCCAGCGTGATGTCGCCGGCCGGTTTGTTTGGGAATAATAGGTTGATGGCGTCATAGCCGGCCTGATAGCCGACACGATAGCCGTACTGAGCGGCGGCCTGATAGAAAGCGGCGTTCAGCGGGGTGTTCTGTTCGGTCGCCGTCAGATCGAATTGGTCGAATAAAATCGGCAAGGCTAATTGCAGGCGGGCGCTGGTAGTTGCCGCCTGACCCAGTTTGGACTGCGCGGCGGCAATATCGGCCAACAATTTTTCCAAGTCCTGCGTTAATTGCTGATTACCGCTGCCGGCGGGTTGTTGTTGCGCAGTCGATAACTGGGCGGTTAAAGATGCTTGATAGGCGGCGCCGGTATAAGTCTGTAGATAAGCGTCCAAGGGTTGGCTGTTTTGGGCGAGTCGCCCGCCCGCCAACACCGTAATGCCGGCGCCGATGGCCGGTAGATTAGGATTGTACTGCGAGCCTATCGAAGTAATGCCTGGTGAATCGCCCAAATTGACATTACCGCCGGCCCAGACATTCAGCAAGCCTGGTCCGGCGATGGTAATGCCGAGCGCCGCGGCGCTTTCAAACGCGCCGGTGACCGGATTGAGGGTGGCCGGATAAAGGATATCGCCGCCGACGCTAATGCTGCTGACATCCTGATAAACCGAGTCGAGATTCTGGATTATAAAACTGACATTATTCAGATCCTGGGCCGCAAAGACACTGATGGCTTTTGCGGAGTTAACCGTGCCGCCGCCGTCGCCCAGGCCGAAAATAGAGCCTAGCGCGGAAACGATCAGATTGGTCGCGGCGTCCGAGGCATGCAGCGCTTGCGCGGCATGCGCATTGGTTCCTTGGTAGCTGGTTTTACTCCATATCCAATAATCAGCGCCGGCGTTAAAAGCGGTCTGTGGCTCGGTGACCGAAAAGATAGACTGGAGCTGATTGGGATCTGCGTCCAATTGGTTTAAGACTACATTGGCGGCAAAACTCACGGCGCCGGCCGCCAGTAAGGCAAAACCGCCGCCGGCTGCCGGCGCCATGCTCATGGAGCCGTTAATCTCAATTGCGCCGGTGAACGCGGTAGCCGTCAGGTTGCCGGGATAGAGAGCCAATAAAGCATCAATATCAGTCATGCTGGCTGGAACTATGGCATACAGCGAGTTGAACACGGATGCGGTTGCCGGACAGTTTGCATTCGAGCATTGTTGCAGTTGATTCATAATCAAACCCACATTATTATTCAAACTGATATTGCCGGCCAAGCTTTGCAAGGTAATGCCGCTATTGGCGGCATAGGTGGTGAAAAAGCCGGGCGAAGAACCGGACTGCAAGACTAGAAAAGGATTTAAAACCGCGCCGACCGCTATACCGTCCCCGGCGTTGACGTTAAATTGCGCCGCGCCCAGCGCGAAGACCGGTCCGGAGGTATATTGACTCCCGCCGCTAATCGCCTCTCCGGCGCTGATATCGGCATAGCCTTTTTCCACATAAAACACGCCGCCGGCGATATTGCCGCCGGCGGTAACCGTCAGATTGCCACCGCCCTGCTCATGCAGTACGCTAACCCCATTGACGATGGTGGAGACGGCTGTGGCGGGCAGCATGACCGACAAGTCATTGATATTGCCGCCGGCATGAATATTCACGTTGCCGCCGCCCAGCGCGCCGATGTTTTCCCGGAAACCCAGCGTAAGGTTGGAGGAGGGCGTGGCTGTGCCGAAATCTATACCCCAGGTGGTCGGCAGGTTGTTTTTACCGGCGGTGGCGGGATTGATGAGGTTGCCGGAGCGTTGCAACCAGTCGGACATCAATTGGGTGCTGGCGGCGCCAATGATATCGCCGCCGGCGTTCAAGGTCACCGCGCCGCCGGCGTCTGGATATTGCACGCTATAGCCCTTGGCTCTATTCTTGACAAAGGGATCGGTCGCCGTTGAGGGCCGGCCGGCGGTATAGACCGTGGAGGTGTCGTCGGTCAGCTTGATATTGCCGGCGGCGGCCAGAAAAATTTCGCCGCCGCCGGTATTGATACTGGTATTTTTTTCTATGGTCAGACACTCGCTGCCGCCGCAGGGAGTGGTGGCGCTGCTGACAGTATTGGGGCCAAGTATATCCTGGAGGTTGGCGCTCGCCAGGTTTGCCCCGGCGACGAGGTTGTAACTCCAGGTTGGTTCGTTGATTAAAGTCACCTGACCATTTCTGGTTACCGTGAAACCGTCGCTCAGCGATGTTTTTATGTCCAGATTGCCCGCCGAGCGTATGCTAAGCAAACCCGCGCCGGTCAGGGGCGTAGTGATATTCCAGGCCAGGCTGGCATTGCTTTGTATATCCAGTCCCGGCTGCATATTGAATCCGCCCAGATTCGCAAGAATTGCATTTCCCTGATATCCCAGCGTAGCATTATAGTTAGCCCCGTCAGTCAGCCATTGTTGAAAACTGTCGTTGCTGAGCGTTAGCGGCGGCTGGCCTGGCGCATCAAGCACATAGCGCTGCATGGCGTAAACGATTAAATCGGTCGCGCCTTGCACCGCGCCATCAGCCAAAGTGACTTGGGCGTTATAGTTGCCGTTACTGTCCATGGTTCGGTTGGCGATGACTGTCACGACACCGCCTTGCACTGTGCCGCCCGCGCCGCCGCCGGAAACATTAAGCTCGGCGCCGGCGGCTAGCGTGACGCCGGAGCCTTGATTGGAAACCGGATCGGAAGTCAAGACGATGCCGCCGCCTTGATAGGCCGGATTGCCGGTCTCGGCATAGAGCTTGGCCGTGCTCTCTAGCGTTACGCCGGCGTTACCGGATAAAGCTATCGTCCCAGCCTGCGCGGCGCTGACATTCAGCGTACCGGCCACATCGACCACGCCATTGTCGGCGGTCAACGTGATATTGGCGGCGTTAACCTGATCGCTAGCCGCCACATCAATATTTCCCTGACCTTGGCGGACAAGCAGATTGGCATTAAAGCCATCGTTCCGCAATAAGTTGTTCAGCGTTGAAAAATCGCTATTCACCGCACCTGAAGGCGTGGCGTACAGCACATTTTTGGCGTCCAGTAAAAAACTGCCGCCGCTAGCGCCCTGATAGCCTAAACCTGAAAGGTTCCCGGCCAAGGTCAGCGTTCCTGTCACTGCGTTAAGCGTCAGGCTGCCGGCGGCGGCGCCCGCCGCGCTGCCGGAAACATTGAGTGCGGCCCCGCTGTTAACGGCGAGATTCCCTGAATTACTCAGAAGGCTGATAGCGCCGCCGACCGTGTAAACCAGTGTATCGCCCAACATTATCATCCGCCCGGAAACATCAATCAGACTGCCTGAGTACAGAGTTAAGTTATTCGCGGCGTTTAGGCTGACTTGGCCGGCTCCCATGTCTATCCGGCCATAATCATCAATTTGTCCGGCGTTTACAGTCAGCAAGGCCCCGAGTCCGGTCGTGCCTGCCGTAGCGCCGTCAGCCAGCAGGCTTAAAGTGTTCGCACCCAGATTAAGCGTGGTGTTCGCCCCGGCGACAGCCGTCCAGACCGGGGTGCTTATAATGAGATCACCGCTGCCGGAAAGCGTGCCGGCGCCGCTATCGATTAAGGCTGTGCTTGCAGTCAGGTTATAGTGGATGAAGCCGCGAAAGCTATAATTACCCGCTCCCAGCGTAAAAGTTCCGGCTTGCAGCGTTAACCGGTCCAGCTCAGCCGCGCTTTGTTCGGTAGCCGCTTTATTGCCGCTACTGTTTTGCAGCGTGATGTCCGCGGCGCTAATAATGGCGTTTTGCTCGCCGGTAGCGCCGGCAACACCGGCAATGCCGGTAGCATTGATGGTTAAGTCGAGATTGGCTTGTTGCAGCGCTAAGCCGCCGGCGATAGCGACCGTGCCGGCGCTGTTCAGCGTCAGGTTATCGACATGCAGTTGACTCAAAGTTGTGTTGGAAAGCTGAAACCCAGGAGCCGTGTTAGCCGCGTCGCCCAGCGTGATAGCATTGCCGCTCAAGGTCAACTGGCCTTGATTCATCTGAATATCGCCCAGCAGGCTGCCGGTTCCGCTGGCATCCAACAATATGGAGCCGGAACTGCTCAATTTGGTTCCGTAGTCTATAGTCAACGCACCGCTAGCGCCGTCCGCATTGCTGCGAATGACTTCCGCTTGTCCGGCGCTGGAAACCCGTAATAAAGCGCCGTCGCTAACAGTATTGCCAATAGGAGTGCACAGACGGCTAACGCAAGCATTGACAATGTTAAGCACGCTGTCGGTGCGGCTTAAATTGCCGACGGCGCTGACGGTCGCGCCGGTTTCCAGTGTCACGCTGTTAGTTGCCGCCAGGATGATCTCCGGGGCGGTTAAGGTCGTAGCGGCGACATCAATAGAATAAGCCTTTACTGTTAGCGTCGTTCCGGTGGCGGTGCGGCTGCGGCTGCCGCCGATTAAAATACTGTCCACGCCGAGATCGCTCAATTGCGTGGCGTTGATGAATACGGTATCGGTGCTTGCCGGGTTGGCTTGAGCGCCGATCAGGAAATTATCGCCGCTGATATCCAGTTGTCCGCCCAAACCGCCGGCGGCGGCAGTGGCGTAGACTTCACCCGCCAAATTCAGACTGCCGGCGGCCAGTAAGCTCAGGTTGCCGGCATCCTGCGGCAGCGAGGGGATAATGCCGGCGCTTGTATTGGCCGCGAAATACTGGCTGGCGTAACTGATCTGATAGGGCGAGTAGCCGGCGGCGACGCTGCCCGGCTGTACTTCGAAACCGGACCACAAGCTGGCGGAGACATTGCTGCCGGCGGTTTGCAGATAACCTGCCACCACCGGGGCGCCATCCGGCAGCCAGTTGGTTGCGCCGGCGGACAAATAGGCGGCCCCGGCTTGCGGGGTAATCAGGAAAGCGCCGGGCAGAAAGGCATAATAAGAGGGCAGCAGCACGTAATTGCCCGCCGCTAAACCATCGGCGGTCGCGCTTAAATGTATGCTCTCGCCGGGACTAAGTCCGGAACCGGGAAACTCCAGATAATCGTAAGGCGCAAAACCGGATTTTAAGCTCGGGATAATCACATAGCTTTGTTGGTAAGCTGGTTGGAGATAATCGATGCCGCCGCCGGGGGCCGGCACTAATTCATAGGCCAATAAATCGCCGCCGCCGTTCAAATTAACCACGGCGCCGGCCCGCAGTTCCAGCGTCGGCCCGGCCAGGGTAATGGCTTTTTGCGGCGTGGCGCTAAGGTAGTTCTCATTATTGAGAATGGGATACTGCCAGTAAAGCCCGCTGTTTTGCGTCTGACCGAACGGGATGATAAGGTTGTCGCTGTCGCTGACCGAGGTCAGGCTGCCGGCCTCTAAGGTTAAAGAAGTCGAGGCGTTGAGACTAATACTGCCGAACGGCGCCACTAAATTACCGTAACTATCTATGGTCGGCGCAATCAGGCTTAACTGGCCGGCCGCCGCAAACGGGGTATAAGCCGCGCCGTTTGGCGGCAAAATTTTAATCAGCCCGTTGGCGCTAGCGTCAGTGATAGTGAATTGGCTTAGGGTGGCGGGATAGATGTCCCGGGCCTGCAAGTCCAGTTCCCCGGTTATACCCAAACTGCCGGCCAGGCTTTGCGTGGCGGCAGTGTCCGGATTGGTGACGCCCAGCAGGCTGATGTCGCCGCGGCTATCGAACAAGGTTTTGGCGAAACCGCTGATCAAGCCGCCGCCGCGTAACTCTATATTATTGGCGCTGACGTTAAACACGGCGCTTGCGCCGTTGCCGCTGACAGCTGCGTCGGCGGCGCTTAACGTTCCAAGCGCGGTTTGATTCAGGCTGGAACCCAACGTAAACATGTCGGCGCTCAATAGCACTTGGCCGCTATCGGTGGTTGTGTTCCAGTTGTGGCCGATGAGCGGCGCGTCCAATTCCAGGCTTAGCTTTAACGCCAGACTGACATCGCCGTCGAACATGATCGCGCCGCCGGTGGGTGCATAACTTACCCGCGAGGTGACCAGGCTGGCCAGTTTCAAGCTGTCGAAACCGGCCTGATTGATTTGACTGGCGGAAATATAAGCTTGACCGTTCAGGGACGCGGGAATTAGGCCGGCGGCGATTTGCGCCGCGCTTAACTGCCTAAGTGGGGTTTCGCTGATATTAATCAGTAGATTATTGGTGGGGAATGGGCCGGTCTGATCCTGATTGCCGGTATTTTGTGCGTTCAAGGTCAGATTCAGACTTCCGCCGGCGGCTGAACCGCCGCCGGCGGTTTGGCCGGCGCCGGCGTTAGCCAGAAATTTGCCTTGCAAAACCATGCCGTCCGCCGCCGTCAGGTTGACCTCGCCAGCGTTGGCGGCGACATTCTGTAGGGTTTCGCCACGGATATTGCTAATATCCAGGCTGGCGTTCGCGCCGGAAACATTGATCAGGCTAGCCGCGTCGGTCACAATGTAGCCGTTGTTCGCCATCAGGCTAACCGTACCGCCGGCCAGCACATTTCCCAAGATTAAGCCGGCGTTGTTGGGGCTGGGCACGGTGGCGCCAGCCGCGTTCAACACGGCCCCCGCGCCCAGTACGATGGCCTGGTTCGGATTATAGCCGGTTGTGGAATTATCCAGCGGCGTCAGTGTTAGTTTGATAGCGCCGGCTGGGGCGCTGAGCGTGCCGGCGACGCCGATATTGGCGTCGGACGTCAGGGTCAAGGCTGCGCCGGGATCGCTGGTGATGGCCGAGTTTTGGCCCAGCTTGATGCTACGGTCGGCGACATAGCCGGCAATGGCGGTATTTTGCAGCAGATTCAAGATTAGATCGACCGGATCGCGCAGATTTTCCGCTAATACAAACGGGCTGGCCAGCGCATTCAAAAACTGGCCGCCGCCCGCCGTATAGGCGGCGCGGTCAAGCTGCCAGTTGGTTTGCTGCAAAACAATAACGGTATTAGCCTCCACAGTCAGATTGCCGGCGTTAGCGGTTAATAGGTAACTGCTGAAGCCGCCGGTTTCCAGTAAATTGGCGGCCAAATCCAGCGTCGTGTTGGCATAGTCTTGAATTTGCGCTGGGTTGGCGATGTCTATGCTGTTGGCGGTTATGCTCAACGCGCCGCCGTTGCTCAGGGAATAAGAGGCTAAAGCCGCGTTCAGTTGCAAGACGCTGCCGACATCGTTACCCGCCGTGCTTAGCGTGATATTGCCGCCTGCGCCGTCGCTCAGCTTCAGATTGTTTTGCAGCCAGGCGCCGCCGTTGGCGAGCAATTGCGAACCGCCGGCCAACCGCAAATCGCCATCGGCCTGGATGTTGATGGATCCGGCATTGATAGGCAGGATTTGCAGCGGGGCGCGGTGCAAGCCGGCGATAAAATCATTGACCCACAGGCCGCTGACATTGATAACGCTGTCTGTACTCAGCTCTCCGCCTCCCGGCAATGGCATTTGGCCCACTTGGATCTCGCCGCTCGGGTTGTTCGCGAGTACGGCGACGTTGCTCGACAGCATTACCGTGCCGGCGGGGGCGGTAATATTGCCGTAGACATTGAGGTCGCCGGCTTGCAGATTTAGAGTGCCGAAGTCGGGCAAGGTCAGGTCCACGCCTTGCTCAATAGTCAGACTGCCGCCGCTTTTCACGGTCAGATTTTGCAAGCCATTGCCGAATAAGGCATTACTCAAATACAGCGGGACGTTCAGCAGGTTGCCGTATTGGCTCTGCGCGGTGTCGGTCTGGTTGTTCTGAAAAATCACCTCCTGCTGGAAGAAATTCGACCAGAGGGTGTCGATGCTCAAGCTGCCGCCGCCAGGCAATTCGGCTTTGTTGCGTTGAAACTGTCCGTCGGTCGTGACCGCCAATATATTGCCGTCCAAGACCAGATCGCGGCTTTTAATATTTACCGCGCCGGCATTCATGCCCTGGCTATAGCCCTCCTGATAAAAACGGGTGTTGAAAATGTGTTGATAAATCAAATTGGGATTGGCGTCCGCCATGCTGTATAGCGCGCCATTGGCGTACAGGTAGGTGGCGTCGATCCAGCCGCCCTGATAAGCCAGCGTGCCGCCGGAAATATTGATGTTCGCCCCGGCCTGGACGATGACATCGCCTTCGGAAGCCAGATTGACCGTGCCGGCATTGACGTTGCGGTATGCCACCGAAAACTGGCGAGCGGCTTCGACGCCGGAAACATCGGCCAAAGCGGTGCCTAACCGAGCGTCCACATAAACATTTTGACCGTAAAGCAGGCCATGTTGCTGAACGGGATCGTTGCGCAACTCGTAACTGTAAAGGGTTAGGTTGACGATATTATCAGCCATGGCCATGGCGACATTTTGCGCGCCGGACACATCAATGCCGCTGCCGGTTTCCAGCAAGATACGGCTGCTGTTGCCGCCGACCAGATTTTGATCGGGAGCGGGGTCGGCCGGAAACGCGGCATTGCTGGCGCTGGGCGCTAAACTGGCGCTGAGGTTAACCAGGCCGCCCGGCGCGGTAATTTGTGAACCGGCCTGCATGGTAATGGCTCCGGCTTCCACATCGACGATGGATTGCGGTTGGGCCTGGCCGGCGACAGCAGCGCCGCCGGAAGCATCCAAGGTAACGTTGGTACTGCTGCCGGGGCCGAAAGTGACGCTGGCCTGCGTGCCTAAGCCGTCGTTTAAAGCTGAGCCGCGTAGCGTGGTGTTGGGTTCCAGCACTAAATTGATGCTGTTATTGCTGGTCCCGGCATTGGCATTTAGCAGTTGTGGTTGGCCTTCCCTAGCCAGCAGCCGAACGCTGCCGTTCAAGGCGACCGAGGTGCTGGCGGAAATCACGCCGTCCTGCGCCACCGCAAAACCCATCATGGTGGTATTGCCGCGGGCCGTCAGAATAGCGCCGAGATTTTTGGCGGAGCCGCCAGTGTTCACTTCCACCACTAGGCCGCGTAAATCGCTGGAACCCGATTCCTGCATATAGACTTTATCGCTGGCGGCGACCATGATTACCTGGCCGTCCGGCGCGGTAATCAGGCCGGCGTTTTCGACTACGGGCGCGGCTAGAATCACCCGGCCCTGGTCGGCGGCGTTGATGACGGCGCCTTTCTCGACCGTCACGTTTTGACAGGCGGCGCCGGCCGCGACTTCGCAGGAAAAAGCCGCGGTTAAAGTAGCGCCAGTGTTTTGATTGGCGATAGTGCCGCCCTGTTGTAACGCCTTGGCGCTGAATTGCAGATTGGCGGCTTGCTGGTCCTGCGGAGCATTAGGGTCGAAATTAGGATTAGCGAAGACATCCAGACTGCTGGCGACCAGTGTATTGGCATTAACCGATGCAGTGGGGCCGAAGACTATGCCGTTGTGATTGACCAGATAGATCTGGCCGTTGGCTGTTAGATTGCCTAGGATCTGGCTGGCGTTGCTGTCTTGAATGTTGTTCAGCGCAATGGAGGCGCTGCCGGGCTGGTTAAACACCACAGCGTTGCCGGCGGCTATATTAAAGCTGTTCCACTGCAACGTGGCGGTCGGGCTAGACTGGTTTACGGACAGCGTATGCCCGCTGATGCCGACTGTGGCATTGCCGTTCACCACGCTTTCTAAACTCGGCAGCGGTCCGGGCGGATTAGCCAGCGTCGCCGCCGGCGCGGAGATGACCAACACCCCGCCGGCGACCAAGCAGCGCCGCCGATGTTTCCGGGTGTTTTGGGCAAGCAAGATACGTAGACTTCGATTCATTTTAGCTTTAATTGACTACTCAGCCGGTAAAATCGATATATAGCATTGTTACCAAGGATTAAGCAAGCGGCTTATTTATGCTGTGAACGTCTGGCCGGAATTGCCGGTTTTTTGCTGCTGCGCCATGGACAGAATCCGATGCCAGTGTTTGCTACGTTTTTGCCGCCTGGTATAAAATCATCCGCAAATTAGGTAAAAATACCTATGGTTTTGCCTGCGTAATTGCTGTGCAACATTAAGCGCGGTGTGTTGAAAGGGTATTATTTACCGTAATTTATGCGAAAAATTAGTCATTTCAGTTGGCATATTAAATGACGCGTCTAATTGTTTGTGGATTATATGAAAATCATTAAGTAACTGATAAGTATTAATAAACACAAGAAATTCAATAAGGTAAACATTGTATTGTAGCTGTATCCGCTCATACATAAAACCAGTTTTTTCCAGTAGATGTGGTTTTTGTTTCTTAAAAGGAAATAATTAATTCATTTTTTTTTAATTGACCTATTTCACAAAATTGCTGTACGTTATTCACCAATAGTTACAGCGTAGATTGGAAAGATAATTGTAAATGCGGGCTATAACCGTGAACCCGAATATAGTCAGAGCGCATCAGGAATAAGAGGTATCAGTAAAACAGCGAAAGTTGTTTTTTTGCGGCTAAATGTAAGTGTGTAAATTTAATATTTTAAAAAATACAGCATTTTTTCTAAATTTTAGTTGACCTAAATCACATTAATGCATTACGTTATTACCCGTAAGATATACCGTAATTATTAAACATTCGTGATGTATTATATCTTGTAATGCATAGCGAATAGGCTTCTGCTATGCATTACAAGATATAATGGTCATGCAAATAATGTCTGAACGGAAGTGCGGTTAACAGTTTTTTCAATTAACAAGGGCTTATTGCCCAGATACGAGGTGATTTATGAAAAAGAGAAATTTAATGGCTGTTGCGAAAGTGCCGCTGGCCATCATGCTGCTTGGCGGCGTCAACAGCGCTTACGCGGATCTGACACTGCAAGCAGCCGGTTTGATTCAAAATATTCCCGGAGCTAGTACCGTTACGCCGTCCGCGGATCTATTCATCACTATTTGGGATCAAAAAGCCAACGATTCTTATTCTGTTGATCTTGGCTTGAACATCCATACCTTTGAAGCTGACGCCGCCAGCACGAATATTACCTGGAATCTGGACAATTCATTTAAAACCTTTGCGGCTACCGGCGACGCCTTGACTTATAACGTCGCAGGGGTCGATGAAAATATAAGTAGCGCGGGAAAAGCCGTCTATTCCAATACTACCAACGATACTGTGCTGATGAGTTTTCCAACCGGCGGCTCAGCCTTTTCAGCCGGCGGCTTTACTGGCGCCAATTTGTCGGGTTTTGAAAATAAAGTGGCGGCTTTCATCAACTCGAATAGCTCTAATAGCAGTGAAATTATCACTGATACAAACAATGGGGCTTATTTCAATTCATCGCAATGGGGCGTCGGTCAAGGAAATAGCAGCGGGATCGATAGCGCGGTAGCCGGCGGCGGCGGGGCTAATAAATTATCAGTGATCTATCTTAATACGCCCGGCACGACTATCGCCGCTAGAAATTTTACCAGCACCGCCATGACTGAAACCCTGCCTGCCGGTTATTTTTCGCTTAACGCCGCCAACGATACCCTGGCGTGGACATCTAATGTTGTGACCGCCGTACCGGTTCCCGGCATGACTTGGCTGTTCCTGGGCGGCGTGATGACGCTGCTGGCCAGTCAAAAACGTAAATCAGTTTAAATAATCATTTTACGGCTAGGCTACGCCCTCTCTTGACGGGGCGTGGTCGGCCGCGGCGCGGTTCAACTCAGCGGGTTCCCTAAGCGCCGGCAAAATGTATACAGGACGGATTGCAAATCCTAGGGCCACATCTTATTCTATTATAACATATTTAATTTACCGAGGCGCTTAAATGTCGAAAAAAACCTTCAACCTCCGCTTAAACGCAGTGGCGTTAGCCCTGCTTGCCGCCGGAAACGCTTGGGCGCTAACGCCGGCAGACGTAAATGACGGTAATCCTACGCTTACGCTCTATATTCCCGGCTCGCAAGCCAACGATCCGGCCTTCGGTTTTCTGGTAAATAATCTCACGGTTGCCAATGCGGTTTGCGAAGCTAATGCGCTGCCTACCGCCGGCAGTAATGATACGGCCACTACCACCCACATCTATTTCCAGGGCGGCATTAACGATAACTATTCGGCTATCTACTGCTATACCAATAGTTCGAGAATTCCCGGTTTGACCGGCGGCGTTACGGCCACGGTGAATGGGGTCAGCGTCAGTAACCACCAGAAACTGCTGATTTCCAGACGCCGTTTGGGCGCTTCCGGCGTCGGCCTTGACGCCGTGGCGCACGGCACGAAATTGTCTTATCTGTCGACTGCCGATTTGGCGGGTTGCACCTATGTTGCAAGTCCAAGCAATTCTTATTCCTCGGGCGGCGCCACTTATCAATATAACTACACTTGCCCCACGCCCACCGACACCTATAGCGCCAGCGCGGCGACTTCGGACGTGACCCCGGATGTGTTTTATGCCGACGACAATGTCTATATCGGCACCACGGCGATTGAACCCGGTCAGATCGCCAATGTGAAAGCCATCGGCGGCCATGTGATCGGCACGCCGGTGACTTTGTTGCTGCGTAACGCATTACAATATGCGGAAGTCCAGGCCGGCATGCTGCCCGCCTCTTGCACCGTAGGCAGCGAAATCGCCAGTTGCGTGCCCAGTCTGAGCAAGGAACAATTGGTGAGTATCTTTACCGGCGGCATTGTCGATTGGGGGCAATTGCAGGTTACCCCTACCCAAACCCTGGTCGATATCGTCGCCGCAGGCGTTACTGCCGGCGTCGACCCCCTTCCTAACGCACCGTACAAAGGGCTGAAGAATCCCATTGATACCACTGTGCATATTTGCCGCCGGGAACCGGGCGCCGGGCAACAGGTCGCCTTATTGGCCAATGTGCTTCAGTATCCATGTTTAGGCGCTAACTCGCCTACTTTGGTGAATCAAACCGCTGCTAGCGACGTTGAGTATGCTACCAGTTTGGGCGCGGTCGATAAATGTTTGGGCGATTTTAACGATGGCACCAATGGCTGGTTTGGCACTAGCAATCCCGCCGGCATCCCAAACCCACCAGCTACCTCTGTGCAGCACGGCAACCAGTGGGCGATCAGTATCCAGTCCACGGAACGTAACGCTACCAATGGCGCGGATTATCGTTTTATTGCTATTGATTGGGCTTTGCCTACCGGTCAGGAAGCTTATTTGAACCATTACCGCTTGGTCGGCAATTATGCGCTGTCCTGGAACGCCACCGATGCGAACACCGTGAGTGCTTTGAACGCCATCGCCGCCTACAGCGGTCTGCCTACGACCATAGTCTCGCGTAATAGCGGGTTGAGCAATCAGAGCTTTGGACAAGCCGGCTATATAGCGCTATCTGACAATGGCTATTATCCGCCTTTAACTTGGACTAGCACTAATCCGGTTACGCCTTATTCCAGACTGGATACTCAAAATAAACCAAACGCCTGTGTAATACCTGTGGTTAACAACTTACCGAACGCAGGTGGCGGTCAGGCGCCTTTGAATAACAATGTCGGTTCCGGTACTAATATCGGCAGCGGCAAGGGCGGGGCCTTTATTGGCGGCAACTAAGGGCTGTGCCGACTTGAGTGA